>AMWB02019017.1_pt2 | contig 10742 bp, 7 predicted proteins | sample 200311 | NCBI WGS metagenome assembly AMWB02 (sample SAMN02737377, study PRJNA173069) | bioreactor metagenome | biome: anode biofilm in microbial fuel cells | place: USA: California | collected 2010-12-16 | reverse complement strand
CGGGGCGGGGGCCGCGGCCGGGAAGGCGGCGTCGGGCCGCAACCGTGCTTGCATCGGGCCGGGGGGCCGCCTATATTGGCGCGTCGATTGCCCGGTCGTCCAATGGCAGGACAGCTGACTCTGGATCAGTCGATGGGGGTTCGAGTCCTCCCCGGGCAACCAACTTGCTTTCGATGTCGGGCCGGATTAACATGCCGGCTCCGATTTTCGGGGCCCCTTCGTCTAGTGGCCTAGGACGCCGCCCTCTCACGGCGGTAACACGGGTTCGAGTCCCGTAGGGGCTACCAATATGAGGATCCCCCTTCCGGGTTCGGGAGGGGGATTCTCGTTCATTCCGGATCCTGACCACCACGATCAGTCGCCGATCAGATCCGCCAGCCGCCCGAGGCTCCTGAAGCGCCCGATCGGCACCACCCTCGCTCCTCCCATCCGCCCGCCACGCGCGCGGGTGCAGACCAGCAGGGCTTTGCCACGGCGGTGGGTCGGCAGGGCCGCCAGGAAGGCTTCCATGGCCTGCGCGTGGCGAGGCAGCGGCGTCGAGGTCAGCTTGCATTCGACGGCGTGCACGAGGCCGCCCGTCTCGAACACGAAATCGATCTCTTCGCCGCCGACCGTCCGGCGGTGATACAGAAGCGGCTGTTCTCCCGCGTCCGTCATCAATCTCAGAAGTTCGGCGCCAATCATCGATTCGAAGATCGCGCCGGCCATGGGCCCATGCAGGACCTGTTCTTCGCTGGCGACACCCGTGAGCCGGCACAGCAGTCCCGAGTCCAGAACATGGGCGCGGGGGCTTTTGATCACGCGCTTACCGAGCGATTCGAACCAGGCCGGACACAGGAACACCTGCTGGCTGGCCTCGAGCACGGATACCCAGGCGCGGACCGTGTTGACCGCCACTCCCAGCTCGCGGGCCAGGTCGGAGTAGTTGAGGAGCGCGCCGCTGCGCGAGGCCAGTAGGGCCAACAGGCGGTCGAAGTCCCGCAGGTTCCCGACATTGGCGAGCGTGCGCACGTCACGCTCGAGATAGGTCTGCTGATAGCCGGCATACCAGGACGCACGGTCAAGATCCGGGTGCCGGTGGAGCTCGGGGTACGAGCCGGTCAGCGCCCAGCGCGCGTACGTCTCGCGATCGCGCACGGGCGGCACCCGGACCTCCGGATTCTCGGCGATCGCAAGCGGCAGCAATCGCAGCACGGCGATGCGGCCGGCGAGCGACTCGCCCACGTCGCGCATCAAGGGAAAGCTCTGCGATCCTGTAAGAAGGAACTGCCCGCGGGCATCGCGATCCTCGTCGATCGCCATCTTCAGGAACGGCAGGAGTTCGGGCGCCTGCTGGATCTCGTCGAGTATCAGCGGCGGCGGATTGTCTTCGAGGAACCCCCTGGGGTCAGCGTGGGCTTGGCGCCGGTGATCTGGATCGTCGAGCGAGACATAACGGCACTTCGACCCGAAGACCTGCCTGAGAAGCGTCGTCTTTCCGCTCTGGCGTGGACCGGTCACCACGACGGCGGGGAACTGGGCGGCCGCTCGCCTCAGGATGGGCTCCAGCCTGCGTGGAAAATAGCCCTTCATGTTGGCCCCAAGCCTCGGCCCATTGGCCGAATATCCGGGTACGATTGGCAATTTCATTGCAAATTGTACGCGAGGCGCTGCGGCGGAGTCAAACGATTCCTGGGGTATTCATCATGCTCCGGCACTGAACTTCGTCAGAAAGGTGAAGCGGGAGCGGCGTTCGCGGGCCCCCGACCCAACTCCAAGCGCCATGAAGCGCACCCTGTAACCCGGGGGTTGCCAGTTATGAGATCTCCCCTTCCGGATGGATAGGGAGATTTTGTTCTGTAAGGGTGGTGTTTGGGGTGGTGGGAGCTGGGTGACCTGGCACGTGGCATACTGAGGCAATCGCAGTCCACCAATGGTCGGTCGCCGCGCTGCCCAGAAGCCTCGGACCGTCTCCAACTTCTCTGCCTGGATCGAGGCTCGTGTCGGAATCGGGGGCCTTTGCCGTACGCCCCGCGAACATCCGGACATGCTATACTTGGTTCACGGCAACCGTTTCGGAGACAAGGTGGCGGAGTTCACGAAAAGGACGGGCGAGGTGGGGCGCAACCGGAAGGTCGCACGATGAGCAGCAGCGACACGACTTCCCGCTACTCCGCGTTCGGCTGCGCGACCCTTGGCGTCCTGTTGGTCACCTCGCTGGGCGGCGCCGGCGCATTCGCAGGCGCGAACGATGCGAGCTGGATCGCGCTCGGTGCAGGTGTGGACTACACCGTGGAAGCCCTGGCCGTGGACGGGCATGTCCGCCTCTACGCCGGGGGCTGGTTCGAGACTGCCGGCGGCGTGACTGTCAACCAGGTGGCCTTGTGGGACGGTGCCCAATGGTCGGCGCTCGGTTCGGGCATGGTCGAACGGGTCTTCGCGCTGACCGTGGCGGCGAACGGTGACGTCTATGCCGGGGGCGCTTTCTGGGCAGCCGGCGGCGTGGCCGCGGCCCACATCGCCAGGTGGGATGGATCATCCTGGTCCGCACTGGGCCCGGGACTGGACGGCTGGGTGTATGCGTTGGCCGTCGGTCAGGATGGCCACCTCTACGCCGCAGGCGAATTTTCGCACTCCGGCAGCACGTGGGTCCACGGCGTCGCTAGATGGGACGGGGCAACCTGGTCTGCCCTCGGTTCGGGTCTGGGTGGCGCCTATGACGGCAATAGCGGCCACGCCCTGGCCGTGGGCGACGACGGCATCTACGTCGGGGGCTATTTCACGACCGCTGGCGGATTGCCGGCGTCCCGCGTCGCCAGGTGGGACGGGTCCGCGTGGTCGGCGCTCGGCACGGGCGTGGATTCCGGCGTGGAGGCCTTGGCCGTGGATGCGAACGGCAACCTGTACGCCGGGGGAACCTTCACGATGGCCGGGGGCATCCCGGTCGCCGGCATCGCCAAGTGGGATGGAACGGCCTGGTCGGCACTCGGCACGGGAACGCATGGCGGCGAGGCTGCGCTTGCGGTGGACAAGCACGGGATTCTCCACACCGGCACCGCCAGGTGGGATGGGTCCGCCTGGTCGAATCTCGGCACCGGGCTGAATGGCGCGGTGCGGGCCCTGGCCCTGAGGGGAAGCGCCGACCTCTTTGTCGGCGGCCTATTCTCCACAGCCGGTGGTACGCCTGCCGCCAACATTGCGTTGTGGCATGAACTGACGCCCAGTCCCGTCCCGTTGGGCGTCACCACGCCCTCCGGCGTGACGTTGCACGAAGCCGTCCCGAACCCCTTCAATCCGCAGACCACGTTGCGCTTCGACCTGCATCACGCCGCTCTTGTCCGCCTGACCATCCATGACCTACGCGGACGGCTGGTCCGCTCGCTGGTGAATGAGGAGATCCAGCCGGGCGCACACGAGGCGACGTGGAACGGCCGGGACGACGCCGGCGCGCTGGTCGCGTCAGGGAGGTATCTGGTGCGGATCGACGCCGGCGCGCAGCAGGCGACGACATGTCTCACGTTGATCAGGTGAATTGGCGCATCACGGCGCCCGGACATGGCGGTCCGGTTCTCGCCCGGCCTGGCGCCACAGAACGCGCACGCTGAACCCGGGGCGGCTTCGGGTACCGTTGCCGAGTCCCCAGCCTCGAGCAGAAATACGGCCCGCGTGAGCGGGCCCTGGAGGGCTCTCCGCTGGTGGTTCGCACACCGTAACCCAGGGCTGCCAATACGCGAGATCCCCCTTCCGGCTGGGAGGGGGATCTTTGCTACCCACGGCAATGGTGTCTCAGCTCTCAAGCCAGTGCGCCACCGGCTGCGCCAGGAATTCCTCCACGGACAGCTGCGCGTCTCCGACCACCAATGTGCGTCGAGGCTGGAACAACTTCTCGAAGGCCAACAGCCCAGGCGGCTCGGCAGGCGCCCGTCCGCTCTTGACCTCGATGGCCGTGATCTCGCGGCCGCGGCGCACGACGAAGTCCATTTCGCGTGAGCCCTCTCTCCAGTAGAAGAGATCACACTCGCCGGCCGCGGCGGCGTTGGCCAGGTGGGCACCCACCGCCGATTCGACCAGGTGGCCGCGGAACTCGCGGTCGGCCAGCGCCGCTTCCGGCGTCTGGCCCGAGGTCGCCGTCATCAGTGCCGTGTTCATCACCTGCAGCTTGGGACTCGAGCCGCGCCTGCGCACGGCTTCGCCGGCAAACTTCTCCAGCCCACGCACCATGCCGACGGCTGCCAGAAGGTCCAGGTAATGGGCCAGCGTCGTCGTGTTGCCTGCGTCCTGCAGTTGTCCGATCATCTTGTTGTAGGACAGGATCTGTCCCGAGTATCGGCAGCTCAGGTCGAACAGTCGCCGCAGCAAGGCCGGCTTGTCGACGCGCGTGAGCAGCAGCACGTCGCGGGAGATCGTCGTCTCGATCAGTGCCTCGAGCACATACAGACGCCAGCGCGCCGGGTCGTGGCGCAATGCCATGGCGCCGGGATAGGCTCCGAAATAGAGGAACTCCTCGAGCGTCAATCCGAATGCCGCGCGCATTTCGCCATAAGACCAGTGCTGGACGTGCAGTGTCTCGAAGCGACCGGCGAGGCTCTCGGTCAGCCCGCGCTGGACCAGCAGCGGCGCCGAACCCAGCAGCACCACCTGCAGGTGCGTCGCGGATCGCGTATCCTCGTCCCACAGGCGTTTCGTGACTTCGGCCCATCCGTCCACCTTCTGGACTTCATCGACGACCAGGACCGCGCCGTCCGTCCCGTTGCTGCGCGCGAGCCGGCGCGCGTCATCCCACTGCGCATGCAGCCAGGCAGCGTTGCGCAACGTCGGTTCGTCTGCCGAGGCGTAGATGCCGGGTCGTCCCAAGGTGCCGAGGACCTGCCCCACCATCGTCGTCTTGCCCACCTGGCGGGCGCCGGTGACGACCTGGATGAAGTGCCGGGGCTCGCGCAGGCGTTGCGCGAGGTCGTCGGCTCGGCGGCGGCGGAAAGGGGTGCCGTTCGGTTTGCTCATCATGGTGAGATATTATACTCAATATATTGAGTAAAACAAGGATGGATCGATAAAACGTTCTTGAACAATGAATTATATCGGCCAAGACACGCTTGGCCACGGTCTGGATGAGAGGTACCCGGCCACGGAGCGTACGTGTGTGGGGGAGCCGGTTACGCTGGGTACGCAGGATCCTGCATCCGAACCGGAGTTCCTCGGAGTCTTCCAAACGGGGGGCGGTGGGACGGATCGGTCCTGCGCCGCCCGGACTACCAGCCCGACGGCGCTCACGCCGACCCCGAGCGGCTTCCGGGGCCGCGGCTGGACCCCTCGTGAGCAGAAGGGCGGCCCGCATTTGCGGCCCTTTGGAGATTCCCGTGAACGCACTCTCCCTCCCCGGGGTTCTGTGGACAGTGATCCCAACCGGAGGGAAACCATGAAGACAAGAGTGCTCGTGGCGAACTGCGTTCTCGTCGTCGTGATGGCCGGCCTCGCAGGGGCAGCCTTCGGACAACCCCAGCCGGTTCCGCTGAAAGCGGTCCGCGAGCTTGATCAGGCGTCCTACGTCGATCTCGCGCGCCAATGGCGGCAGTTCATGGATGCCCATGGCGAAACCGGGGACGGCCTTGTGAATCTCGGCCTTGCCTACGAGTACGGCGGGGAGGGCGACGCCGCGATGCAGGCGGCTCGGCGCGCCGTCGAGATCGAATCCGAGAACCCCCGGGCACTGGCCTATTTCGGCAAGCTCCTGTCGATCCTCGACGACGACCAAGCCGCTGCTCTCGCCGCATTGCAGAAATGCAGGCGCCTTGCGCCGGACTATGGATTCGGGCTGACCATGCTCGCGATCGTCGAAATGAAGCTCGGCCAGCTTTCAGAGGCGCAGGGTGTCTTCAAGACGATCTTCGATCGCCACACGCTTTCGCGACCCCTGCAGGACTACGGGTACAACATGCTGACGGGATTGCCGCAGGGCGCCGTCCTGGTCACCGGTGGCGACAGCGAGACCTTCGCGGCGCTCGCGATCCAGGCCGGAATGGGATTCAGGACCGACGTCGCGGTACTCAATATCTCCCTGCTGAATGTCCCCGCGTACGCGACCGCGGTGTTCAAGCAGTACCCGAAGATCAAGCCGGATTACAACCTCGCGACCCATGAACTCCGGATGACCAGCAGCGGCCCGACGCGCCTTGATGCGGCCTTGATCAAGAAGATCGTCCAGGAGCAGAAGGCGCCAGTGTACTTTTCCGCGTCGGTTCCGCGGGAACGTTACAGCTACGTTCCAGAGACAACGACCGAAGGTCTCAATCTGCGCGCAGCCTCCAGCGGCCTGTCTGCCGATGAGGCCGCCAGCCTGATCCTCGAGAAGTACCGACTCGACTCGGCGACCGACTGGACGGAACCGTGGTCGTTGGCCCCGGGTGAGGCGAAGCTCATGAGCAACTACGCCGTGGCCATGGTCAAGACGGCAGAGGAGATGGGAATCTCAACGTCTTCACGCCAGCGCCTTCTGGAGCGGGCGGGAGTGATTGCCAAGTTCCATGACCTGGCGTCGATTTCCAGTCACGTCGCGGAATTGCGCGGCAAGTGAAACATGGGTGGAATCAGATGGGCGATGCGGACCTCGTTGAGGCCGCTCGGAGCGGCTCGACGGACGCCTTTGCGGCAATCTACGATCGTCATGCCCCTGGCGTAGCGCGCGCCCTGGCGTCATTTGCCGGTCCGGACCGCGATCTGGTCGACGACTTGGTTCAGGAGGTGTTCCTGAGGGTGGTCAGGGGACTGCCGTCCTATGTGCCGACCCGGCCATTCGCCAATTGGCTCTATACCATCGCCCTCAATGTCGGACGCAATCAGGTGAGGCGCAGCCCTGCCGTATGGCCGGTGGATATCGAAGAGGCGGGCGACATCGAGGCGCCCCCAGAGGATGACAACGAGGTTCCGGCTCTGTTGATGCAATTGGCCGCCGGACTGCCCATGGCCATGCAGGAAGTCGTCTCGCTGAGAGTAGGTTCGGACCTGCCGTACGGAGAGATCGCAAGGCTGCTCGGCATTCCCGAGGCAACCGCTCGGAGCCGCATGCACAGTGCCGTGAATCTCCTTCGCAGGCGCTACGCGTCAGCCATTCGACAAAGGAAAGAAGCCCATGGACGAACGTGAACAGATCGAGACGCAGCTGCGCCAATTTCGGCACATCGGCAAGGCCCAGATAAAGAGCACGGTCGTGGATGCCTTTGAACGTCAGCAGCGGGGCGGCGGGCGACCCTTGGGGCGCCGACGGCTCTGGAATAGGGCGGTCCCTGGGTACCTCGTGGTCGGGATGATCGCAGTTGCTGCGGGCCTGGCCTTCGTTGCCGGCAGGCAAACGGCCGACCGACCGGAATCCGTGGCCGACCGTGGTGGCTCCCCGAAGAGAGGTGGGCCCGCGGACTCCGAAGTCACTTGGAGCATTGCGGTCCAGGACCAGTTCTAGGCTCCCGGGCGCGGACCCGGTGCTTGCCTGCGAATCGACGGATCCATCCGCGGCGTGAATTCGGGGGCAACCGCGAGAGGGGGTGGCTTGACACTATCCGCGGAACGCTGATCGGTTGACTTGCTGATCGGTTGACTTGCGGGCGCCCGGCGTACGACAATCCAACGGGTGGCGGCCGGAATCGGCGATGGGATTGCTCGGATGCCTTGTTCCCTTTTGTCGATGGCGACCGGCATGCATCGCGCGGGAGGACCGCGTCGTCGAAACGGCATCTGCGCACGAAGCGGGCCGGCGCCGGATGAACAGGGAGATACACCATGTCGCTGCGAGTTCGCGGCAGCCAGCAGTGTGCGATGATCGCGGTTGCAGCGCTTGCCGCGATTGCTCTTGCCTCCTGCTCTGACGACCCTACAACTCCTACCCCCGGCAACCCGGCGATGAAGTGGGTCTGGCGCAATCCGCTCCCCCAGGGAAACGATCTATATGGTTGCGCCGGGACGGGCGACGGTATCGGCCTGGCGGTCGGTCGCGATGGCACGATCCTGCGGACGACGGACGGCGGCTCTACCTGGACATTTCGCGGCTCCGGCACGGCGAGTCATCTCAAGGGTGTGGCGCTGCTGCCGGATCTGGCGGCGGTCGCCGTGGGCAACGGTGGTGTCTCCCTGCGCTCGGAAGATGCCGGTCTGACCTGGGTGACCGGCGGCCCGACCGGTCTTGATTACCCGCTCGACATGTGTTTCAGGGATGCTGCAACGGGCACGGCTGTCGGCACCGGTGGCGCCATCTCGCGCACGACGGACGGCGGGCGCACCTGGAACCGTCAGGAGAGCGGTGTTACGTGCGATCTGTGGAGCGTGACCTTTCGTGACAACACCCATGGTGTGGCCGTGGGTACGTCCTGCATCCTGCATACAACCGACGGCGGCGCGACGTGGATTTACTACTATTCCCCTGTGTACGACTATCCGTGGGACGTTGCATTCACGGGCATGGACTCCCTGGTGGCCGTGGGGCGCGACGGCATGTTTGGTTTTTCGTATGACGGCGGAGAAACCTGGACCACTGCGACGTCGACCGCCACCGAAGGACTCAGGACGATCACCATCCGGGACGACGGGGTCTGGGTTGTCACCACAGATGCCGATGTCGTGCTGTCGTCATCCGATCGTGGTGTCACCTGGAGCCGCGCTCCGACCGGCCCGGTGGGCTACATCACGTCACCCGTGTTCGCGTCCGGCGGTCGTGGATTCGCGGTCGGCGGTTCGGGTGTCATGATCCATACACTGGATGACGGCGCGACCTGGACGTGGGCCTCGAGCGGCGTGATGGCGCCGATTTCTGCGCTGGAATTCAGCGCCGCGGGGGCGGGGCTTGCGGTGGGGATGAGCTTCGAGATCCTGCGAAGCGTCGATGCTGGCGTGACCTGGAGCGCCGTGAGCAGCGGCGCCACTCGGTCGCTGTGGGATGTGGCCTTCGGCGCCGGAACCACGGCGCTGGCCGTGGGGCACAACGGACTGATCCTCCGCACGACGGACGCCGGTCTGACCTGGGAGCCGCGTGATTCCGGCACCGACGCCCGGCTGACCGCCGTGGCCTTCGCCGACGGAGAACGCGCCGTCGTCGGCAGCGAGAACGGCACGATCGTCGTTTCCAGCGACGGGGGGGTGTCGTGGGTCCCGGCTGCCGTCGCGCCGGACGCGGCGCCCATCACCGACGTGGCCTTTGCGGACGTCCGGACCGGTTTGGCGACGGGAAGCGACGGCAGCATCCTGCGCACGCACGACGGCGGTTGGAACTGGACCACGGTGCTAGGCGGGTCGAATGCCGCTTCTCTCCGGGCCGTGGCATTTGCAGACACGCTGACCGCAGTGGCCGTCGGATTTTCCAATTGGGTCGGCTACGCGCTGCGAACGACCGACGGTGGACTGACCTGGACGGAAATTCCGGCGGTGGCTGACCGGTACCTGAATGACATTTCGTTCGCCGACGCCGATTGCGGATTCGCCGTGGGCAACGGCGGGACGGTGATCAGGACCGCTGACGGGGGCCGGTCCTGGAGCCCGGAATCGCCGTCCTACACGTCCGCGCTGTACTCAGTCGCAGCGACCGGCCCCTGGTCCTGCACCGTCACCGGCGTCTGGGGCGCGATCCTGCAATGGGTCCCGGAGGACCGTTGAGAGCGGACCCTCCGCATTGCCCGATCCGTCAATGGACCGTGTCGGGGGACCGAAACAGGGAAACGGCGCCCATCCGGTCCTGGTGCCTCGGCGCACCTCAGAAATCCACCCGCACCCGCCCGCTCCACATCGCCATGGCTGACCCGTTGAACATCTCGTTGTCGGGGGTGATCTCGCCGTAGTCGACGGCCATCTCCAGCGGCCGGCCTCGCGGATGGTCAAGCACCAGCCCCACGCCCCAGGTGCCGCTGCCGCCGTAGAAGCGGTCGTTGCTGCCGACGCGCAGGGCCAGCAGGCGCAGGGCCGTGACCTCGAGGCCCAGCTGGCTGGAGTCCCTGCCGTAGGCCACGCCCGTGTAGTCCGAGTGGGCCGCCGCGGCGACGACGCGGGCCCATTCACGCTCCCCGTCGAGGATCGACAGGCCGGCGGTCAGACCCAGCCGGAAGACCTGCGGCAGTTCCAGCTCGCGACCGTCGGCGGTCCACGTCGCCTCCGTCACGTTCTGCCAGGCGACGGTCGCGGCCAGGCTGGCGCGGCGCGCCCCGTCGTCGAACCGGCAGGATGCCGTGGTGCCCAGGTCCCAGGTGCCGGTGGCCCGGGCGTCGGCGAACGTGACCAGGGGGTCGGTCCGGTTGTCGGTCGTCCTGGCCGAGTAGCTGCGGTAGACCGCGCCGACCGTCCACTGCGGGCCGCGCCCGGGCTGCGCGTCCCCGGCCAGCCGGCGCGCCAGGCCCACGAGCGCCATCCGCGAGCGGCGATCGAACGTGCCGGTGCCTTCGGGTTGGTAGGCCGTGCGCCGCACAGCATCGTCCGTGGCTTCGTCGCTGACGCAGGCGCTGAAGCGCCAGCCCCGCCATTCCACGCCCAGCGCTGTCGTCACGTAGTCGATGTCCGTGCCGCCGGTGTCGCCGCCGACGACCGCGGCCAGGGGATAGTCGACATGGTCGTGCGCCACGGCGACGGCATCGCCGCGCAGCAACGGCGACGGATTGACCAGCAGCGCGCCCGGTCCGTCATCGCCGGCCACGTCGCCGCCGCCCATCGCGGACAGGCGCGCGCCCGTGAAGAGGCCCTCCCAGGTGTGGGGCACCAGCACGGCGAAACCGGCGGCGGCGGCCGGCACCGAACCC
>AMWB02124143.1_pt1 | contig 10746 bp, 8 predicted proteins | sample 200311 | NCBI WGS metagenome assembly AMWB02 (sample SAMN02737377, study PRJNA173069) | bioreactor metagenome | biome: anode biofilm in microbial fuel cells | place: USA: California | collected 2010-12-16 | reverse complement strand
AAGGCTACGGCATGATGGCTGAAATATACGATCGGAATGTCAGCGGCATCCATACAGTGCCTGTATTCAGGTAAAAAATCCTTGTTCAGGCTACTGTAGGTATGAAGTTCAAGGCAGGCAACCAGTTTTCTTTCCGGGTACAGTTCCTTCAACGCTTCAATCGTTGCTTTGAGTTTTGAAGGAGAATGCGCAAAGTCTTTATACACCGAATTCGTATCATTCTTTTTTAAAAGCTGCAATCGTTTTGATGCTCCCTGAAATGTGGAGATCGCTTTCAGAAAAACAGAATCATCAACACCAAGCTGACGGCAAACCAGCCAGGCTCCATGAATGTTCTGGATATTATGCCGGCCGAAAACTTTCAACGGCACCTCCTCCCCACCTGCAATGATTGAGACATGCTGATCCCTGACCGTGTATTTTAAATCTCCGTATGGAATTTTTATCAAATCATTCTCCGCATTTAAAGCTAATATATTCACTTCATGATCTGATTGGCAATAGATCAGCACACCACCGGGTCGAATCAGGCTGATGAACCGTCTGAACTGGTCCACATAATTTTCGAAAGTTGGAAAAACATTCATATGATCCCATGCAATGCCGCTCAACAAGGCGATCTGTGGCTGGTACAGGTGAAATTTCGGACGTGGATCCAGGGTGGACGACAAATATTCGTCCCCTTCCAATACCATGTATTTTGCATCTTCCGATAATTTCACCATCACCTCAAAGCCTTCAAGTTGGGCGCCAACCATAAAGTCGGTCTGGATACCGGCATATTGCATTGCATGAAGGATCATTGAAGTGATCGTCGTTTTACCATGACTACCGGCAATGACTACGCGTATCTTGTCTTTAGACACCTCAAAAAGATATTCAGGATAAGAATAAATTCTGAGACCAAGCCTCCGGGCTTCAGCAAGTTCAGGATTATCAGATTTTGCATGCATGCCTAGAATTACAGCATCAATATCCCGGTTGATTTTTTCAGGGTTCCAGCCTTCTTCCAATGGCAGAATGCCATATTTGGACAGGCGTCCTTTTGCAGGTTCAAAGATCTCGTCGTCAGAACCTGTAACCTCATATCCTTTTAATTTTAAGGCAATAGCCAGGTTGTGCATAGCGCTGCCACCAATCGCAATAAAGTGAACTTTCATGACCAGGAACTGTTAATAGGTCAAAAATAATTTATTATTACTTTTGGAACCTTTTTAAACCGGAATATTTCGATATGAAAGCAAATAATCTCAAGGCTTTGAGCAAGGAACTCAATGAAAAACTTAAAAGTGAACCTGCAGACGGAGTCCTGAGGTATTTTATCCGGGAGTATAAAGACCGCCTGGCATTCTCCACGAGCCTGGGCGCTGAAGACCAGGCTATCACACACATGATAGCGTCCCTTGATCCGGAAATCTATATTTTCACCCTGGACACAGGCCGTTTATTTCCCCAAACATATGATCTGCTCGATATAACACAAAAACGGTACAAAGTCAGGATCAGGGTGATGTTCCCTGATAAGGAAGAAGTTGAAAAAATGGTTAACCACAAGGGAATCAACTTGTTTTATGAAAGTATTGAAAACAGGAAGCTTTGCTGTCAGATCAGGAAGATTCAACCGTTGAAAAAAGCTCTTGAGAATGTCGATATCTGGATCAGCGGATTAAGGAAAGAACAATCGGTAACACGTGAAGATCTGAACCTGGTTGAATGGGATGAGCTTAACCGGAAGATTAAAGTTAATCCGCTTATTCATTGGAGTTCAGACGATTTGTGGGACTATATCAGAAGTAACAACATTCCTTATAATCCCTTGCATGACCAGGGATTTCCAAGTATCGGATGCTTTCCGTGCACCCGGGCCATCGAGCCGGGTGAAGATATCCGGGCAGGTCGCTGGTGGTGGGAAAACCCGGAAATGAAAGAGTGCGGACTGCATAAATAGTCCTGAGTCTTTAGTCCTAAGTCTTGAGTTAATTGGGGTTTGGGTATTGGGTAATTGGTATTTGGTATTTGGTGCTGGATATTTTGAATTTTGAATTTTGAATTTAAACTTTAAACTTTGAACTTTGAACTTATCTGAATCTTATTGCTTTTACCGGAGTAATCTTTCCAATAATGTAACCAGGGATTAAAACCATCAGCAGGCAAATGATGAAGGTCCCTGCATTGATCATCAACAGGTGTGTAAAATTGAGTGAAACCGGAACATAGCCGATATAATACGATTCTTTATCCAACGGGATCAGGTGTGTAAAATATTGAACCAGAATGAATCCAATGCCGGCGAGGTTTCCCCACAGCAATCCCCGGCCGATGATCCTGGCTGTGAGATAAAGAAATAAGCGGCGAAGATCATTGTTTTTGATCCCTAATGCTTTCAAAATCCCGATCATGTTGGTCCTTTCCAGGATCATGATCAGCAAAGTAGAAATGATCGTGATCCCAGCCACCAGGATCATTAAAACCAGGATGACCACGACATTAATATCCATCAACCGCAGCCAGTCAAATATCTGAGGATACGCAGCCGTTACCGGCTCAGCGTTCAGATTATATCCAATGGCCTGATAAACCATTTCAGACGTTTCTTCCAGGGTATTGAAATCATCAATAAAAACTTCAAACCCGGAAACCTGGTCACTGCTCCAGTTATTTAATCCCTGGATCTGCCTGATATCAACAATTACAAATGCATCATCAAACTCTTCAAGGCCCGTTTCATAAATACCTGAAACGACAAATTTTCTTCCCCTCGGCTGAGCCTCATCTCCGGTGATGAAATACATCCTGGCCTCATCACCGGTTTTCAGGTTAAGCTTGCGTGAAATCGTTTCGGAGATCAGAACACGGTCTGAAACCGCGCTGTCATCCAGTGTAAAAGATTCGCCCGACACCAGGTTTCGTTTAAAAAACTCCCAGTCGAAATCCTTTCCGATACCTTTTAATATTATGCCCTGGATCTGGTCCTCCGTTTTAATGATCCCGGCTTTAAGTGCAAATACCTGGATATGCCTGATGCCGTCTTCATCTTCAAGATACGGGTAGAACGGCTGATCTGTTGAAACCGGAGTAGCTTCGTAGGATGCGTTCGAATCGAAATTGTCGATGCGGATATGGGCTGAAAAACCAATGACCTTATTGCGGATCTCCGTCTGAAACCCGACCAGTACAGATACGGCAATGATCATAACGGCCAAGCCGAGTGCAATCGTCAGAACAGATATCCGGATCACCGGTCCGGATAAATTTTCTTTATCTTTACTGCTGAGACGGTTTGCAAAAAATGCGGGCAGGTTCACTTGAAAGATTGATTTTGCCGGTAAAAATAAGAACGAATGAATAGTCCCGATCATTTTTTTAAATAATAAATAACAGAACCTTATAGTTATGCTTAAATTATCAGGTTATAAAATAATGATTATTACACTGGTGACTCTGTTTTCATGCTCCCGGATTAATCCAGGACATACCCAGGGCAACCGCAATGCAGATCTCCAATTCGTGAATGAAAATGCACTTAAAAGCGGGGCGGCAAATACAGAATTATATTTTCATTTGTTGAAAAATAAAAATATTGGTGTGGTCTGTAATCATAGCTCGCTCATCTTTGGCCGCCATCTTGTGGATATCCTGGTCAGCGAAGGGTTTCAAGTTAAGACTATTTTCAGTCCTGAACATGGATTCAGGGGAAATGCCGAAGCCGGGGCAGAAATAGGCCATGGAATTGACCAGAAAACAGGGATACGGGTGGTTTCGTTGTACGGGAAAAATAAAAAACCTTTACCGGCGGACCTTGATCAAATAGATATTCTCCTGTTTGATATCCAGGATGTTGGCGTCAGGTTTTATACTTATATTTCCACCCTCACCCTTGTCATGGAAGCTGCAGCAGAGCAGGGAATTCCACTTATTGTCCTTGACCGGCCTAACCCCAATGGGTTCTATGTCGATGGTCCTTTGCTGGATACAGCTTACAGGTCGTTCGTGGGCATGCATCCTGTTCCGGTCGTTTATGGAATGACCATCGGGGAATATGCCCGTATGATCAACGGAGAAGATTGGCTAAACGGCCTGAGGTGTGACCTGGAGGTCATTCCAGTAGAAGGGTACCATCATCACATGATCGTGGAATTAAATGTCAGCCCCTCCCCTAACCTGCCAGACTGGGAATCTATATATCTTTATCCTTCAGTCTGTTTTTTTGAAGGCACGTTCATCAGCGTTGGCAGGGGCACCGATCAACCATTCCAGGTTATCGGTCATCCGGCCTGCCTGGTGGGTAGTAACAGCTTCACCCCCCGCAGCATTCCCGGTGTGAGCGACCATCCGCCATATGAAGGCCAGTTGTGTTTGGGTTCCAACCTTACAAGTTATGCAGAAAACTATATTGAAAATCCCCGGCAAATCAATCTCTCATGGTTGATCGGCATGCAGGAATTTTTCAAAGATTCAACCCATTTTTTCAACCCTTATTTTGATAAACTGGCCGGAACTGCACAGCTTAAAATAGATATCCTGGATAAAAAGACTGAAGCGGAGATCAGGCAAAGCTGGGAAGCCGACCTGCTCCGCTTCAGGCAGATAAGGAGCAAATATCTGATATACCCGGAATGATCAGAGTGTTCTGCCGGGATAAACTTTTAAAGCTTCTTCCAGACAAATCATGGCTTTTTTCAAATCTTCCACTTTAAGAACATAAGATATTCTTACTTCATCCTTTCCTTTGGAGGGATTTGAGTAGAATCCGGTAGCCGGCGCCAGCATGACGGTTTCGTTATTATAATTGAAATCTTCGAGCAACCATTTGCAGAAACGGTCTGAATCATCGATGGGCAGCCGGGCCACCACGTAGAAAGCGCCTTTGGGTTTTGGACAATATCCGCCCGGGATGCGATTAATATATTCAACGACAATATCACGGCGGGCATGATATTCCAGCATAACCTTATCGAAATATTCTTTCGGTGTATCGACAGCAGCCTCTGCGGCAACCTGTCCGAATGTCGGCGGGCTGAGCCGGGCCTGTGCAAATTTGAGCGCAGTCTTTGCCACATCTTTATTTCGGGTAATGAGGCAGCCTACCCTGAAACCGCATGCACTGTATCGTTTTGAAACCGAATCAATCAAAATGACATTATCATCAATACCTTCAAGGTGCATCGCCGAATAATGGTGGTTTCCATCATAAACAAATTCCCTGTAAACCTCATCGGTAATCAGGTAAAGGTCGTATTTCTTCACAAGGTCCCTCAACACTTCAAGCTCTTCCCTGGAATACAAATAGCCGGTCGGATTATTCGGATTACAAATAAGAATAGCCTTTGTACGCTCATTGATGGCTTTTTCAAAGTCTGCCATCGGAGGAAGTGCAAACCCGGTGTCAATCGACGAAATGATGGGTTTGACCACTGCTCCGCAGTTGGTTGAGAATCCGTTGTAATTGGCATAGAATGGTTCAGGGATGATGAGTTCATCACCCGGGTCGAGGCAGGTGTTGATGGCAAACAACAATGCTTCCGATGCACCGGTCCCGACAATAATTTCTTCCGGAGTAATCTCGATATTAATCTTTTTATAATACTCCGTAAGCTTTTTCCGATAGGAATAAATCCCTGCAGAATGACTGTATTCAACAACTTTCTGGTCAAAGTTCCTGACGGCATTCATCGCTATTTCAGGGGTTTCGATATCAGGCTGTCCGATATTGAGATGATAAACCTTCTGGCCTGCTTTTTTTGCCGTCTCAGCATAGGGTACAAGTTTACGAATGGGAGATTCTGGCATCATCATCCCTTTTTTTGAAATTTTTGGCATGGTTATGAATTTTTATAAAATGAAAAAGGCTGCCTGCAGGATGATATTGATCTGACAGGCAACCTTTTAATAATCAATATTTCTTACTTGTTAACAGGCGTGCCTTCACTGGGAGTTTTTTCAGGTAACTGTTGTGCAGGGTCAGGTTCAACTTTTCCGGTTATACGTAGAACAACCGTGTTGGACTTTGCATTGGATCTGATAGTGACTGTTTTGTTGATCGGGCCTACTTTCTTGGTGTTATAGGTCACCTGGATCTCATTTGAAGCGCCCGGTAAAACCGGTTCTTTCGGCCAGGTTGGTACGGTACAACCACATGATGACTGGGGTTGCTGCAGGATCAAAGGCTCTTTACCGGTATTGGTGAACTTGAACGTGCAAACACCATCTCCGCCAAAGGCAACAGTGCCATAGTCATGTACCAGTTTATCAAAGCTTATTTCCGGTGCATTAGGGTTATCTTCAACTTTAACAGGTTCTGTAGCCTGCGCCATCAGTGTAGCTGCAGAAACCAAAATCATGGAAATAAATAAGGTAATTCTTTTCATTGTTGTAAATTTTAATTAGAGGTACAAATTTATAAATTATTTGAAAGTTGATAAGATTTTTCTTGGATCGATAAGCAATTTCATATTTTAGCAGTAACAAGGAATTGAATTTGTTTTAAAATTTATTAGAATGATAAACAGGGAGTTAACAGATCCGAATAGCATCGTGATCATTGGGGGTTCAAACGATATCCAAAAACCGGGCGGAAAAGTTTTAAAAAATATCATTGATGGCGAATATGCAGGGAAATTGTACGTTTCCAACCCGAAAGAAGATCTAGTCCAGGGAATTGCTTCGTACCGTAATCCATTGGACCTACCACCGGTAGAACTTGCCATTATAGCCATTGCAGCCAAATATATACCTGAAACCGTTGAAAAACTTGTTAAAGAGAAAGGAACCAAAGCCTTTATTATCATATCAGCAGGATTCAGCGAAGAAAGTGATGAAGGCCGTGAACTTGAAAGGAAAACAGTTGCCATCATCAATGAGGCAGGTGCTTCTCTGATTGGGCCTAATTGCACCGGCGTTTTGACCCCGGCGTATCATGGCGTTTTCACGCTGCCCATTCCAAAATTATCCATGTCCGGATGTGATTTCATCTCGGGTTCAGGCGCTACGGCGTGCTTTATTATGGAAAACGGGATACAGAAAGGATTAAGCTTTGCGCGGGTTTTCTCGGTCGGCAACAGTGCCCAGATGGGTGTTGAAGAAATTTTAAAATACATGGATGAGTCATTTGATCCTGCCATCAGCCCGAAAGTCAAGATCATCTATATGGAGACCATCAGCAAACCTGCGCTTTTATTGAAACATGCTTCATCGTTAATCAGGAAAGGGTGTAAAATAGCCGCCATTAAAGCCGGCGCATCTGAAGCCGGTTCAAGGGCAGCGTCCTCTCATACCGGGGCCTTGGCCAGTTCCGACATCGCCGTGGATGCCCTTCTGCGCAAAGCCGGGATTGTTAGGTGCAACGGACGGGAGGAACTGATCAATGTTGCGTCTGTCTTTCAGCATAAATCATTGAAAGGAAACAATATAGGCCTTATCACCCATGCCGGTGGTCCTGCCGTTATGCTGACTGATGCACTATCGAAGGAAGGTTTTCAAATTCCACAAATTAAAAATCCTAAAGCAAAAGAATTGCTCCAGGAGTTATTTCCAGGTTCTTCAGTGAATAATCCGATCGATTTCCTGGCGACCGGAACAGCAGAACAACTCGGCAAAATCATCGATTATACGGATAAAGAATTTGATGAGATTGACGGAATGGCGGTGATTTTTGGAACACCGGGATTAGCCCCTGTTTTCGATGTTTACGAGTTGTTGGATGAAAAAATGAAGACCTCATTAAAGCCCATTTATCCGATTCTCCCCTCAACCTTTACTGCCCGTGAAGAAGTTGATTTCTTTCTTCAGAAAGGCCGGATCAATTTCCCGGATGAAGTGCTGTTTGCCCGGGCGCTGGGACTCGCCCATTTTACCCCGAAACCGGCGGATATTAGTGACCCGGAGATTTTAATCATTCCCGATGAACTGAATGAAAAGATCAGTAAACTCAGCTCCGGTTACCTTGCGCCCGATTTGGTCTCAGAGGTGCTTGATGCCGCGATGCTACCCAGAATCCTTGAAATTGTCATCTCGGAAAAAAGTGAACTTGCAGGTGCTGTCCAAAATACAGGATACCCGCTCGTCATGAAAGTGATCGGACCCTTGCACAAATCAGACATCGGCGGTGTAGTCCTGAATATTAAAGACTTGACACATGCCGCTGAAACCTTTGATGCATTGATGCAGATAACGGATGCAAAAGGAGTGCTGCTACAACCCATGGTCAAAGGCAGGGAATTATTTGCCGGGGTGAAGTTTGAAAAAAAATTCGGGCATTTGATCCTGGCCGGAATGGGCGGTATTTTCATCGAAGTATTAAAAGATTTCAGCGTGGGATACGCCCCCTTGTCGCTGGAAGAAAGCATGGAAATGATCAGGAAACTGAAAATATTCCCTGTACTGAAAGGAATTCGCGGGCAACAGGGCGCTAACATCAACCTGTTTGCAGAAATCCTGGTCCGCATGTCATCTCTCGTGTTGGCACTTCCTCAAATTACGGAAATGGACCTGAATCCACTTATCGCAGACGGCGATAAAATTTTCGCCGTTGATGCAAGAATTCGCATGGACTTTGAATAAAAATGCCATGGCAATATTTTGGATAAAAGTTATATATTTGGCAAAAACAGATTATTTCAAACCATACGCAAAGTTAAAAACATGAAAATCACTCCAATCGACGCTGAAATTGTTGAAAGAAATATGAACGAAACACGGATAGGTGACCTTGGAATTGCTTCTATTCGTGAGATTAAAAGATTAGTCGATTTTATCGAAAAGGATTCAGGCCAGAAATTCGTCAGGATGGAAATGGGCATACCCGGACTGGCACCGGTAAGAATTGGTATTGAGGCGGAAAAGAAGGCGCTCGATATGGGTATACCGGCTATTTACCCTGATATTTATGGCCGGGCTGAGTTGAAAACCGAAATTTCAAGGTTCGTCAAGCTTTTCCTCAATATTGATGTTCATATTGACAGCTGTATTCCTACCGTGGGCTCAATGCAGGGCTCTTTTGCCTCCTTCATGACTTTAAACCGGATGCATAAGGAACGTGGACACACACTGCTGATCAATCCCGGTTTTCCTGTTCATATGCAGCAGCTAAAAATTCTTGGCATTGAAACACATGCATTCGATGTATACAATTACAGGGGAGAAAAACTCAGGGATAAATTGGAATCTTACCTGAAAGAAGGCAAAATATCGACGATACTTTACTCAAATCCAAACAATCCATCATGGGTTTGCTTTACGGAAAAGGAACTTCGGATCATTGCCGAAATGGCAGATAAATACAATGTGATCATTATTGAAGACCTGGCCTACTTTGGTATGGATTTCAGGCAGGATTACTCCCAGCCGGGAGAGCCACCCTATCAGCCATCAGTAGCGCATTATACCGACAATTATGTTTTACTGATCTCCAGCTCAAAAGTATTCAGTTATGCCGGTCAACGGATTGGGATGATGGTGATTTCCGACAAGATATACCATACCGAAGCACCCGACCTGCTCAGGTTCTATAAATTTTCCAAAGTGGGGCCGGCCATGGTTTTCGGCACACTTTACTCATTGAGCTCGGGCACTGCACATACGCCACAATTCGCACTCACAGCCATCCTCAAGGCGGTCAATAACCGGGAATTCAATTTTGTGGAGGAAGTCAGGGAATACGGTGAAAAGGCCCGAATCATGAAGAAACTTTTCGTCGAAAACGGATTTAAAATTGTCTATGATAAAGATGAGGATAAGCCTGTTGCCGATGGTTTTTATTTCACGTTTTCCTACCCGGGATTTACCGGCGGAGATTTGTTAAAAGAGATGTTGTACTATGGCATCAGTGCGATTTCATTGACAATTTGCGGTAGCGAACGTCATGAAGGCATCCGGGCTTGTGTTTCAACCGTCAGACGCGACCAATTTCCTGATCTCGAGTACCGGTTACAGAAATTCAGTGAAGATCATCCCATAAAATAATCGACGGTCACCATTTTTCCGGATTATTTAAACCAAGTATAAATTGTTAATTGAATAACAATTCAAATCCAAACTTTCGGTCAGTTTCATCTTTAATTAGTAATTTCGTTGCGCCTATTTTTAATGGCGCAGACTTAAATATTTGAACGAAATGGCTAAAGTCAGAGGAGTTATTATCGTTGACATCGAGCGGTGCAAAGGATGCGAAGTATGTGTGGGAGCCTGCCCCACTGAAGTTATCTCCATTGCACGGGAAGTCAATCATAAAGGATACCGGTATGCATATGCTGCAAAACCGGATGAATGCACGGGATGCATCAATTGTGCCGTAGTGTGCCCCGATGGGGTCATTACTGTTTACAGGAAAAAAGTTGAAGTTTGATCATAAAATAAAACTGATCATCATATGGGTGAATTAAGATTAATGAAGGGTAATGAAGCCTTTGCCGAAGGGGCAATCCGCGCTGGCGTTGATGCTTATTTCGGTTACCCGATCACTCCGCAGTCTGAGGTCCTGGAATATTTCATGGCCGAGAAACCTTATGAACGCACGGGGATGGTTGTATTACAGGCTGAAAGTGAAGTGGCCGCCATTAACATGGTTTATGGTGCCGCAGCAACCGGTAAAAGAGCGATGACGTCATCTTCCAGTCCTGGCGTTAGCCTTAAAATGGAAGGGATTTCTTATATGGCCGGCGCCGAACTGCCGGGTGTTATCCTGAATGTGGTGCGTGGGGGTCCCGGACTGGGTACCATCCAGCCATCCCAGGCCGATTATTTCCAGGC
>AMWB02080290.1_pt1 | contig 10755 bp, 13 predicted proteins | sample 200311 | NCBI WGS metagenome assembly AMWB02 (sample SAMN02737377, study PRJNA173069) | bioreactor metagenome | biome: anode biofilm in microbial fuel cells | place: USA: California | collected 2010-12-16 | reverse complement strand
GAATTCGTAACTCTTTTGTCCCTTCCTGATTTCCTTAATGTTCTGGATTATAATATCGCCTGATTCCTTGTACTGCGAAGCGTCTTCGGCGTGTTTGAGATTGGCTTTAAGGTTAGCAATCTGCTTTTCAAGCGCCTTGATTTTCTTTTCTTTCGATTCAGTAACGACCTGTTTAACTGCAGTGTGACGGGACTCCGTTTTAATTCTCGTATAAGCAGTTCTTATAATTTCGTTTACGGAATCGAAAACTTCGGGTTCGTTATATTGCCCGTTCCGAAGCAGGACGTGCGACAGAAAATAGGAACTGTCTTTATAAAGATAGAATTTATCAGAATTCCCGATTCTTTCCAGAAGCGATTCGGCTTCCTTTTCGGGAGTCGTCGCGGATGAGCCGGGAGCATATTTGTTGAGCACAGAACTCGAGATTATTTCACCGTAATAATGCTTGCCCAAGTAGCCGAATTTTTTCTTAAGTTCGCTTTGAGCGTGAGCATCGGTTTTCTCAAACGACAGTTCGGCAAGTTTTCTTCCGGCGGCGTCCTTTCGGTTTCTAACGGCGTCAACGACCTCCCCGTTTTTAACGAGAAGCAGGTTTCCCTTCCCCGGAATCAAAACGAGGACAAGTGTATATTCCCCCGCTTCAAAGAAAACAATCCTGTCCTTATCTTCGATTCTGATTACTTTCAATGACGCGCCGTAAGCGGTTTTAAGGAAACTCATAACGTTCTTTTTCGGGCGGCTGTAATTATCGACGAGGAAGAGCGTTTCAAGATTTTTTTCAAGGCTGATTTTCAGAAAGCGTTTTCCCGCGTCGGAAGAAAACTCAATTATGATGATGTCTTTTTCCGGAGAATACACATCCGAAACCGTGAGACTTTTCAGAACCGTGTTCAGGAACGACGATTCAGATTTCAGTATGAAATAGTTGTTAACCAAATCTCCTCCGCCTTAAATTTATCCTTTGCTTAACGCTTCCGCTCCGCTGACAATTTCGAGCAGTTCATTCGTAATCGATTCCTGTCTCGCGCGGTTGTAGTTGAGGTTCAGGAATTTTATCAGGTCACTCGCGTTGTTTGACGCCGAATCCATCGCAGTCATTCTGGCTCCCTGCTCCGAAGCGTTAGATTCGAGAAGGGCTTTCCAGAACTGGATGTTCAAATCTTTAGGAATCAGTTCTTCGAGTATGTCTTTCGATGAGCGCTCGTAAATGAAGTCAAGATTTGTAACGCTCTTGTCAGCCGCGGCGCTAACGTCGAAAGGCAGGAACAGGTCTTTAGTTATGTTCTGCTTAACGACGGATTTGAATTCATTGTAAATTATTTCTATGCTGTCCGCCTCTCCGCTGAGATAACGGTTTTTAAGGTAACTCACAATTTCGTTCGACTGCTGAATATTGAGATTGGCAAAAATGTTAGGAAAATTCTTCACGACATTGTATTTCCTCTTGGAGAAGAAGTCGTATCCTTTTTTCCCGATTGTCACGACGGCTGTATCCTGACCGGTTTCAGCGATATAAGCGGCAGTAAATTTGATTATGTTCGAATTAAACGCTCCGCAAAGTCCCCTGTCGGAAGTTATGAGGACGACGGTTCTTTTTTTAATGTCCCTGCTTTTCGTGAGTTCATTTCCGCTGACATCGGTAAGAGCAATCATCTGAGACATCAATTGATTCAGTTTATAAGCGTAAGGGCGGGTGGACAGAATCCTGTCCTGCGCTTTGCGCATTCTGACCGCCGCCATCATTTTCATTGCCTTGGTTATTTTCTGAATGTTCTTAACCGCGTTAATGCGGATTCTTATTTCCTTAAGCGATGCCAATTTATATCTATAATCCTTTTTCTTTTAATTTTTTCGTTACCAATTCCTCAAGTTTCCTGAAGTCAACCGTCGAAGATTTCGGCTGCGCCTGCTGAATTGCTTCGGCTACGGAACTGACTTCCTTGTTGACGTAAAGGTTCAGGCAGAAACTCAGCCTGTTCCTGTCGTTATCCACGGGGATAACGTCTTTCAATTCGTCGATTCCGGCATAAATTCTCTTGACCGGTTTATCTTCGCTGAAATATTCAACATCTGCTGGTTTTTTAGTTGTCATAAGATTATTTTTTTAAGGAATCCTTAAATCTGTTTGTGAATTCGTCGAGCACCGATTTCAGTTTCGTAATCGTTTCCGCCGACAGGTCCTTAGTATCCCTGATGTTATACAGAACGTCAGAATGCAGGTTATCCATTTCGGAAAGGAATTCTTCCTCGAACCTGCGAATGAAATCAAGCGGAATTTCGTCGAGATAACCGTTAGTAGCCGCGAAAATAATCACGACCTGTTTTTCAACTTCGAGCGGAGAATACTGCTTTTGTTTCAGAATCTCGACGAGTCTTTCGCCGCGTCTCAACTGCTGCTGTGTAGCCTTATCGAGGTCGGAGCCGAATCTCGCGAACGATTCAAGTTCCCTGTACTGCGCGAGGTCGAGCCTGAGCGTACCCGCGATTTTCTTCATCGCTTTAATCTGCGCGCTTCCGCCCACCCTCGACACCGAGATACCAACGTTGATAGCGGGTCTTATGCCGTTGTTAAAAAGGTTAGGTTCGAGATAAATCTGTCCATCTGTGATAGAGATTACGTTAGTCGGAATATAAGCCGAGATGTCGCCCGCTTTAGTTTCGATAACGGGAAGAGCCGTAAGGCTTCCCCCGCCGAGTTCATCCGAAAGTTTCGACGCTCTTTCCAGAAGTCTTGAATGGAGATAGAAAACGTCGCCCGGATACGCTTCGCGTCCCGGGGGTCTTCTGAGAAGAAGAGAAAGTTCTCTGTACGCAGCCGCCTGTTTTGTAAGGTCGTCGTAAATAACGAGAGCGTGCTTTCCCCTGTCCCTGAAAAATTCTCCGATTGTAGCGCCAGAGTAAGGCGAAATATAAAGCATAGGCGCAGGGTCAGAAGCTGTAGCCGCAACGACCGTCGTGTATTCCATCGCGCCCGCGTCTTCAAGGCTTTTAACTACCGTTGCAACGGTAGAGCCTTTCTGACCGATAGCGACGTAAATGCAATATACATCTTTGCCCTTCTGGTTGATAATTGTATCGATGGCGACCGCGGTTTTTCCGGTCTGTCTGTCGCCGATAATCAACTCGCGCTGGCCTCTTCCGATAGGAATCATCGCGTCAATCGCCTTGAGACCCGTCTGCAATGGTTCTTTAACTCCCTGCCTCTGGATGACACCGAGAGCCTTTCTTTCAATCGGCGAAAATATTTCGGTCTTTATTTCCCCTTTGCCGTCAATCGGCTGTCCGAGCGGGTTAATAACTCTTCCGAGCATTTCCTCGCCGACGGGAATCGAAATAATTTTTCCCGTTCTTTTAACCGTATCGCCTTCCTTAACGAGATGGGATTCACCGAAAAGAACGCAACCCACGTTATCCTCTTCGAGGTTCAGGGCAACGCCGAATACTCCGTGCGGGAATTCGACGAGTTCGCTCGCCTGGCAATTCGAGAGTCCGTAAACCCTCGCAACGTTATCGCCGACGGAGAGAACCGTTCCGACGTCATATATATCAACTTCCTTCTCGAAACCCGAAAGTTGTTTAAGTATTACCGCTGATACTTCGCCAGCTTTTATTTCCAACATTTAAAAACTCCTGTTAAAATTCTTTATTTTGATTTTGTTCTCAAAGATTTTTTCATCAACTCCAACTGTCTTATAACGCTGCCGTCAATAACCGAATCTTTCATTCTTATCGTAAAGCCTCCGACAAGCCCGGAATCCGTTTCAAAAACGGGTTTTGAATTCTTGCCCGTGAATTTATCAATATCTTTCTTGATTTTCGTTTTTTCCTTTTCCGTTAAAGAAACAGCCGACGTGAAGAGAGGCTTTATTATACCCTCTTTCTCGTCGAGCATATCCAGAAATCCCCGAAGCACACCGGCAGTATTCATTTCTCTTCCGTTCCTAACGAGGAGCAGGAGGAGATTCAGAGTCAAAACGGAAATTTTTCCCTTGAACAGTTGAGAAATTATTTTTTCCTTTTTCAGTTTATCGATAATCGGGCTTCTGAAAAGCAGTGTCAGTTCGGGGCTGGCGTTTATAACATCAAGGATGCCGGCGCAGTCCGCAGCGACTTTTTTCACTTTTTTTTCTTCGACAGAAGCCTGATACAATGCTCCCGCATACCTGTATATTAATTTGCTCTGCATTTAGTTCTTCGGAATTTTATTCATGAATTCGTCGATTATATCCATCTGTTTGTTCTTGTCGAGATTCTTCGCGATAATTTTTTCCGCGGCTTTGAAAGCGATGTCGGTAATATCGTCCTTCATCGATTCGAGCGCGGTGTCTTTCATCGACTGAATCTGCTCTTTCGCTTTTTGTATGTTCCTGTTCGCCTCTTCATTGGCTTTGGAAACAATCTCGTCTTTAATCTTAGCCGAAAGTTCGCGGGCGTCGTTAAGAATTTTGGACGCCTGAACGTTCGCTTCCGCGATAATCTTCTTGTTTTTTTCGAACATCTCCGCCGTTTCCTTGTTCGTTTTTTCGGCGTTATCGAGAGCGTTCTTAATAGTTTCTTCGCGGTTGTTCAGCGCCTTAATAAGCGGACCCCAAGCGAATTTCTTAAGAAGAAAAAGGAAAATCAGAAAGACAACGATTGTCCAGATTATCAGTCCGGGATTAACGGACAGCAGCGACGGTTTATCGTGCGCGTCTCCGCCCGAAAGGAATATACCAAAGACTATGTTATGTAATAGTATTAACATCATATTTAAAGTTTCAGAGTTTAACTCTTAATTGCAAGCAGAATGCAGATAACGAGACCGAAAAGCGCAACGCCTTCGATAAGCGCCGCCGCGATAATCATAGAAGTTCTGATATCGCCGAGGACTTCGGGGTTTCTACCGCTCGCGTCCATCGCCGCGCTTGCAATTTTACCAATTCCGAAAGCGGCTCCGATTACCACCAAACCCGCTCCGATGCCGGCTGCAAAAAATGCTAAATCCATAAAATTTACTCCTTCGTATTATTAAGTATTTTTAAAAAAATTAATGTTGATGCATTGCCATGTTGATGAAAATAACGGACAACATCGTGAAGATGTACGCCTGCAACAGGGCTACGAATAACTCAAGAAAATAAATGAACAGCGCGAAAGGCACTGCTATCAATACACCCGCCCAGTTCATAATGAAAATCAGTCCGAGAAGCGACATAATAATAATCGAGCCCGCGGTTATGTTCGCGAACAACCTCATAAGCAGCGCAAAGGGTTTCGTGAACAGACCGATGAATTCGACTACAATCATAATAGGCAGAACGAACGCGGGTATTCCGTGCGGTACGAGTCCCTTGAAATAACCGAGCACGCCGTTTTTCTTCATTCCGTTAATCTGTATCATCGCGAACGAAACGAGAGCGAGACCGGTTGTCACGCTTATGTTCTTAGTGGGCTGAGCCATGAACGGAATCAGTCCGATTATGTTCGCGAAAAGGATAAAGAAGAACAGAGTCAGGAAGAACGGGAGGAGGCGCAAACCATCCTTTCCCATATTAGGAACGACAATTTCGTCGCGGATAAAAACGATTACGGGTTCGATGAAATTTCCGACTCCGCGCGGCACGGGATTCTTAGTATTAATAACTGCCGCTCTCCTGAGAACAATCAGAAGAATAATCGAAGATAGGAACATCATAAAAAGGCTTTTCGTAACGGAAAAGTCGAATGTTATGCCTCCGATAGTTACTTTAGGAATTTTCGGGAGAGGGAGTTTCCCGAGAAAATAAAAATCGACATAGTCGTGGTCGACGACTTTTTCAATAATATCGAGTTTATTCTCGCCGTCTTGTTGTTTATCAGGCTCTTCGGCAAGCGCTTTAAATGAAAATAGCGCCGTGAAAAGCGTTATGATAAGAAAACTGTATAAAAATCTGTATCTAACTTTCAATCCGTTTATGTATATTTATTCTTTTTACCAGTATAAATGTTTCTATTGCCAGAAATAAAAAATAAAAAGAGAATAGTGCAAATATAAATGAAATTTTGCTCAATTTAAATGCTAAAAGCCCGACAATTACGGCTATAAGCACCAGAAAAAGCCTTGCCGTCATACTTCCCAGCGCGACAATGAAGAACCGTTTCTGTCCGCTGTTTATGGAATTCAGTATCAGTTTCAGGCCGATAACGGAGTTCAGAACACAGATTAAACCCGCGGTTAAAAAACTGATAAAATCTATTCCCGTTTCTTTTTGAAAAATTAAAATAACGGCAGATGATACAATAAAAATCGTTACAGTAAGGATAACAAAATTCCTGAAATAAAAATCCCTATTTTCCATCTTTTTCTTTATTTTTTCTGTCGAGTTCTTTTGTCACGGCGATAAGTTTCAAAATCACGCCTGCGAAACCGAGAAGCGTAAAAACGAGCGTAAAGATGAATTTGGAGCCGAACTTTCCGTCGAGCCAGATGCCGATGAACAGAAAAACGATAATCGTCGCGGCGAGCTGGATTCCCAAACCCGAATACTGAATAAATGACGGATTTACGTTCACGACGGGCTTGAAGAAAAAGTCTTTAAGTTTGCTTCGTTTATTATTTGTCTTTTCCGTTTCCATTTTCGCAGAACAATTTACACAATTCATACCGGCTATTCAATTCAAAGGAAACGCGAATACACCGCCGGTAATAATCGTGCACTAATTGTTCTTGACAATTAATAATACTATTGATAAATTTTATTAACAAACAATTCCCCTATGAAAAAGATAAATGTAATTTTCATTGTTTTTTTCCTTTCTTACTCATCTGTAAACGCGCAGTGGATAAAAGATTCCATACCGACAACAGACTGGTTTTATGACATACATTACGCGGGAAACAATACGCTATATGTATCAGGCAGTTACGGAAGAATATACAAATCAACAAACAGAGGTCAGAACTGGAGCGTTCAGCAGACATCCACACAGCGCGAGGTCGGCGCGGTTTACTTCATTAATCAAAGCACGGGGTTTGCCATAACCGGTAATTATTATTCACCGTACGGCGGGGAGATTTTTAAAACGACAAACGGCGGTCTGAACTGGGTCAATAAGTTTACAAGCGGCATAATTTGCTTCAGGCACGCGTTGCACTTCATAGATGCAAACACGGGATATGCAGGAGGCTGGTCGATATTAAGCGACTCGGCAATTTTCAAGACATCGGACGGAGGCGAGAGCTGGCATCCTTTAATCGTAAACGGACTATACGGAGTCGATAAATTCAGTTTCATAAACTCGAATACAGGATGGTCTGTCGGTTACGGCGACGGTAAAAATTTTATCTTGAAAACTACTGACGGCGGCTCAAACTGGTTCATCATATATACAGATTATACGCATTCAATCTTTTTCCTTTCGCTTGATTTTCAGGATATCAATACCGGATGGGTCGTCGGCTTACAGTCATTAGGTCCAAGTCTTATAATAAAAACAACGGACGGAGGTATTTACTGGACAGAGCAGACGCATAATCATACGATAAACTGGGAACTGTACGACATACAAATGATAAATGGAAATACGGGTTGGATAGTAGGCGATAGGGGTGTTATTGTCAAAACGACAAACGGAGGCACAAACTGGCAGGCGCAGGCGAGTCCATATTCATGGATTTCCATATTTGCAGTCCTCTTTTCAGGACCCGATACAGGTTACGCTGTTTGTTCAAACGGAAAGATATTGAAAACTGTGAACGGAGGAGGACCTGTTTCGGTTTCGAACGTTTCCACCGAAGTCCCGTCATCATTCACGTTATATCAGAATTATCCGAACCCGTTCAACCCGGAAACGAGGATAAGATATTCGCTGCCGCGTTCATCGTTCGTGAATTTAGTCGTGTATGACGCTCTGGGAAGAAAGATTGAAACACTCGTGAACGAAAGCCAACGAGCAGGGACATACGAGGCTGAGTTCAACGCGTCCGATATTCCGAGCGGCGTTTATTATTACAGGCTGACGGTGGAGGGATACAGCGAGACGAGAAAGTTTGTTTTTATAAAATAATAAATCAAATTTATGAGAATATTCCTAATAGCAATAATAGTATTTGTCTCCGGTTATACATATGCCCAATGGAATAATATTTCAAACTCGATTTCATATGAAATAAGATGCTTTGCAAATAAAGGCAATAATATATTTGCTGGTACATTTGGAAATGGGATATATGTAACAAGCAATAATGGAGATAATTGGGTTGAAAGGAATAACGGATTAGACAATTATGCGAAGACAGTTTATTCCTTATTTGTAAAAGACTCTTATATTTTTGCAGGATCATACGGAGGTTTATACATTTCAGGAAATGACGGTTTATCCTGGTCACGTCTGGCATATTTACAAACTTACTCATTTTGTTTATTTAATAATATTCTGTTCATAGGAGTCCAAGGCGATCATACAATATACTATTCAACTAATAACGGGCAAAACTGGATACAATCCGACAATGGTATTACAACTTCTCTATCTACCAATCAGATAAAAGTCAAAGGAAATTATTTATACGCAAGGGCACTTTCGGATTTATACAAATCAAATAGTTCAGGTAGCCACTGGAATAAAATAACTTTTTTTGATAATCTTCAAGTAACTGCTATATCGGTGATAGGGGACAATATTTTTGTGGGAACCAACTACGGTGGGATGTTTATTTCTACAGATGATGGATTAAACTGGTCAGCGATAAATAATGGTATAAATAATACCAGAATTAATACCATAGAGGTCTCAGGGACATATACATTTATAGGAACAGACAACTATTATTCAAGCGGAGGAGTGTATGTTTCAACAAATTATGGGACTAGTTGGATTGCAAAAAATCAAGGAATGACCAATTATAACGGTGTATATAGGCTATTTTCTACTCAAACTAGCATTTTTGCTGTAACAGGCGGTTCTTTGATTCGAAATTGGCGAAGATCGTTTTCAGAAATTATTAATGTTAATTCGAATACATCATCAAATCCATCTTCTTATATTTTATCCCAGAATTTTCCAAATCCTTTCAACCCAAAAACCATAATAAAATTTTCTATTCCATATTCATCATTTGTTAATCTGACTGTTTACGATGCGCTCGGGAGCGTTATAGGAACACTTGTAGCCGAAAAGAAGCGGGCGGGAACGTACGAGGCTGAGTTCAACGCGTCCGCGATTCCCAGCGGCGTGTATTATTACAGGCTGACGGCGGAGGGATTTAGTGAGACGAGGAAGATGGTGGTCATCAAATAACAATTAGTAATTATTAATTAGTAATTAGTAATTTGACATTTTCTCTTACGAAACCGGCGTATGTCGCTGCGAATATTTGACTGTGGAAGTAGGAGAGTGTGTTCATCGTTTCCAAGTTGGAGCTCGCCCAGTCGATTCTTTGACCTAGGGGAAGGAGAGGAAACCGTGTTTCTGTAATGGATATAGGCTTTCGATGGTATGACAAAATTGGAAAAATGAAACTGGTATTAGCGTATATAAGAATTTAATCGATATATCTTTCCATATTCTTGCAAAATCCCCTTTTTAACTTATTTTTAGTATTTTCAATTCTATGGCAACCTTTGCCATAAAGATGACAGACGTTGCCATAAACACGGCAGTCGTTTCCATAATGATAGTAATCTTTGCCATAATGACGGTAACTTTTGACATAATGATGGCAATCTTTGCCATAATGATGGTAACTTTTGCCATAAAGATGGCAGTCGTTGCCATAAAGTCGGTAAACTTTGCCATAATGATGATAATCCTTGCCAAATAGACGGCTAATGTTCTCACTCCACAATTAAAAAAATATAGTAATATCGAAAGAATTTATGTTTTGATATGTCAAGCATTCTAAATAGTAAAATGTGCTATTACAATAAAACTTTACATTTTCACTATCTTTTCAAGACAACCCAACAGCAATACAGATTAAATATAACTTGATTTTATTTATTTTAGTAAATAAATTATGAACGAAACGACAAAACTCATTTAATAAGGAGGTTCAATTTGAACTACATTCCTGATTCAGACCCGCAGTTTGATGATTGGGTCAAACAGTTTGTCGATTACGTTACTGTAAATTTTGCCGCTATCGGACTTACGTCAAGCGATGTCACAGAGTTGACAACCGCCTCAGGTGAATGGACAACCGATTATACTGCACACAAAAACGCTCACGCGGCAGCGCAGTCAGCGTCGCAAAAGAAAAAAGCGACACACGACAGCCTTGAAACTTTAATCCGCGCTCTTGTAGCAAGGATTCAAGCCAATCCGACAGTAACAAACGACCAGAAAGCCTCGCTTGGAATAACGATTCCAAAAGAAGGCAAAACTCCGTCCCCTGTTCCATCAACACGACCGATGGCTGAAATTGACAACAAGAACAGGCTTCAGCACACAATAAATTTTTTCGATGAGGGCAATCAGAAGAGCAAGGCAAAACCTGCAGGCGTCCGCGGCTGTGAGATATGGTGTAAAATTGGAGGAACTCCGCCGCTCGACTCAACAGAACTGAAGTATCTTGCAACAGATTCCAAAACGCCTTACATCGCTCACTTCGAAGGCGCCGACGCGGGCAAAACCGTGCACTACATGCTCCGCTGGATAAACACACGCGGAGAAACCGGTCCCTGGAGCGAGACAATCAGCGTAACTATTAGCGCGTAGAGTTATTTTGTTTAAACGGGAGATAACATCTCCCGTATTTATTATTTTGTTTTTGAGAATATTTTTATTAAATTATTA
>AMWB02010162.1_pt1 | contig 10756 bp, 10 predicted proteins | sample 200311 | NCBI WGS metagenome assembly AMWB02 (sample SAMN02737377, study PRJNA173069) | bioreactor metagenome | biome: anode biofilm in microbial fuel cells | place: USA: California | collected 2010-12-16 | reverse complement strand
GCGGCGGGCCTTACGACCGCCGAAACTGTAGCCGCTGGGTTGGGGCTTGGAATACAGGGGCTCCAAATCTACAAGGGGCTCCAGGGGCAAAGCCTAGAAACCCCGGCAACAATGGTCGAAAAAGAAAGCAACACCCCGAATCTGTATGCCCAGGAATCCGAAAGACGAAAGACGCGCATCACGCGCAAATCCCTCATCGAAACCTCTCCGCTCGGGATAACCTCACCGGCGAAAGAGAAAGTCCTTAAAAAGGCGTTTGGTGCCTAGCCATGATGGATGCTCTGGCCAAGGCTACCATCGAGGCCCATAACGACAGGGAAACCGTCAAGCAACCCCTTATCCCGCTGTTTCAGGACATCGGGAAATTTGTTATCCCCAGGCGCAAGTTCAACCAGGACCTCACTAAGGGCGACGTAAAAATGGAAGAAGTCGGGGACACGACAGCCGTTGAGGAGTGCGAAAACCTCGCGGCTGTGATCCAGTCCATGATCCTCAACCTTTATTCGGTGTGGTTGTCTTACACGGTTGACGAAATTGACAGCCCCTCAAAGGCCGAGCTAGAGTGGTGCGACATTACCTCCAGGGTGATAACGAGAATGGTTCAGTTCACCAACCTGGCCCAGGCCGCCGACGAAGCGATCATTGACCTTTGCGGCTTCGGCACGGGGATTCTCTTTTGCAAGCCAGGACTCAACTACCCTGGCGGATTCAATTTCACGGCCGTCCCGATCGAATATGCCTGTATCGAAGAGAACGAGCTAGGGCTGGTGGATGTCCTGTCAAGGCGACACCCCTACTCCCCCTACCAGTATTTTAGAACCTTCGGCGTCAAGCCCAAGTGGGTTACGAAGGATAACGACACGTGCTGGGTGATCCACGAAACAAAACCTCGGATGGGTGGAGAGGCAAACACCATCGATCCGAAACAAGCTCCCTTCGCTTCTGTGTATGTCGATGAGAAGGACGGAACAATCCTGAATTATTCAGGATACTACCGTTTCCCCTATTTCGTCCCGAGGTGGAGGAAGAGCGCCGGGGCTTTGTACGGGAGCGGTCCAGGGGCAACGGCCCTTCCCGTTGCCAGACTGACAAGCGCAATGGCCTTCCTCCTGAATGACCACCTGGAGCTGGGGCTCTTTAGCCCTCTCGATGTGGAGAAGGGGGCCTATGACAACGGGCTCAACCTTTCCCGGCTGGCTCTCAATGAACGCAACCGGGGGAGAGACATGGCCAAACCGTTGATCGTGACCCAGGACGCCCACATGGGGCTCCAGGACCTCCAACTCAACCAAGAGGCGATCCGAAGGAAGTTCTTCATGGATAAGCTTTTCCTCGTGCAAAACGATCGAATGACCATTGAGGAGGTCAGGGTAAGAATTTCCGACAACATGAAGGTCCTCGGGCCGACCTTTGGGCGATGGGACTTCGAGCTTTTAACCCCCCTGGCCGACATGCTCATCCAGGAAACCTATAAGATGGGCAAGCTCCCGCAGCCTCCGGCGAGCCTCGTGGGGTCGGGACGGCTCAAGGTTAAGTTTGTGTCCCCGCTTGCCCAGTCGATGAGGAACTACGAGATCAGCAAGGTTGAGCGCTGCATGATGGGGCTCGCCGGACTGGCCCAGTATAAGGCCGACATCATCGACAATTTCGACATTGACTCTGTTGCAACGGAGTATTGGCGGGATTGCGGGTTGCCGGAAAAGAGAATCCGCAAGGCCGAGGAGGTTGGGGCCATACGCCAGCAGCGCCAGCAGCAGATGGCGATGGAAATGATGGCCAACGCCATGACCGGCAAGAAGGTAGCGGCTGGGGGGAGATAAAATGTCCGTTTTCGATAGGATCGCGCAACGGGTCCATGAAATGAAAGGCGATGAACAGAGCAAGCTTCAAGCCGCCTATCTGACCATCTTCAACACCCCCTTGGGGGAAATGGTTATGAAGGACCTAAAGCGCTACGTTGACCACGGCAAGGACGTGTATTACCCTGGAGGGAACGTGAACGACACGGTTTTCCTGTCAGGGCAACAGTCGGTAGTGAACTACATCCTTGGAATATTGGAGGGCGGGAAATAACATGCCGAACTGGGTTGAGGAACTTGGTGTAAGTGATCCCGAGCTGGCACAGAATCCAAATCTCACCAAATACGCCAGTCTCCAGGATGCCCTCAAGGGGCATGTGGAGCTGGCCAAAACCCTCGGAAACCGCGTGGCCGTTCCTGGCCCGAACGCAACGCCCGAGGAAAGGGCGGCTTTTTATACCAAGATCGGACGCCCCGAGGCCCCGGACAAGTACGACCTGGCTGGGCTCCAGGGTCCAGTGGCGGACATTTTCAGAGAAACGGCCTTTGAAACCGGATTGCCGTCAAGTGGGGTCAAAACGGTTGCCGAGAAGATTAAGGGTTTTTTTGACCAGGTGAAGGCCCAGCACGACGCGGAACAGGCGAAATACAACGAATCTTTCGAGAAAGAAAAAGAAACCTTGACAAAAGAGTGGGGAGATCAATATACTTCAAACATGCAAGAGATTAAAAACCTCATTGTTAAGGCCGGAGGAGACGGCGAACAAGGGGCGGCTCTCCTAAAGAAGTACGAAGAGTCCGGCGTTTTTGATTCAAAGGCTTCGGCGGCGGCTCTTCTTGAAATCGCAAAGGCCACTCGCACCGCACCCTTCTTTCTCCCGAAGGGGAGGACCGGAGAAACGGCAGCGGCGACAAAGGCCGAAGAGCTTTCAAACAACAAGGAGTTCATGGACAAGGTTGCAGCCGGAGACAGGAACGCCAGGCAGCAGTACCGAGAAGCGCTTGAGGCAGCCGAAAAAGAATCGGGCAACCCACAAAACCTGATCCAGTCCTTCACGGCCTAACAATAGACACAAGGGGGGGCGGCAATAACGATCCAAAACCCCCGCCCCCCCGTAGCCTTCGGATACCGGACCTCCTGGTCCGCCCGACGGGAACAGACCACGAAACGGTCTGATCGGCCCCTCACGGGACACCCGACGAAGCGGAGATCACAAAAGGAGTAACACGGACTCTAACATTCGGAGGCGATAACGGATGGCCTACTACATCACCGAAGTCGCAGTAAAGGGTTTTGCAAACACCCTTCGGCACGTTTTCCAACAGGGCACGTCCCTTCTCCTTCCCCACGTGACATACGATGGCATGATCGGCGAGGACATGGCCATTGACTTTGTGGGGAAAATCGACCCCATCGCTATCAGCGGACGACTCCAGGATACGGAGCTGACCGACCCCGAGTTCTCTCGTAGGTGGGTCACTCCTGTTACGTATGCTGCGACAGTTCCGGCTGAACAGAGGGATATGGCCAGGATGCTGGCCGACCCCAGGCCCTCTCTCCTTGAGGCCATGAGGCGCGGATTCTATCGAAAGATGGATTACGCGATCCTCGCAGCCGCCGACGCCGCGGCAAAAAGCGGCAAGGCCGGTAGCACCACCACCTCGTACAGCTCCAGTAACACCGTCGCAGTCGGCGCTGCGAATATCACCTTGGCCAAGATCGGATCGGCCAAGAAGATTCTCCGCGACAACGACTGTGAGATCGACTACGATCCGATGGTTCTTTGCCTCGGGTCGTCCCAGGAAGCCGCGCTCATCGGGCTGTCCACGCTCCAGAGCGAGGACTACGTTGCCCAGGGCGCGATCAAGACGGGCAAAGTCCCTCCCCTCTTCGGGTTCACCCCGGTCGTGAGCACCCTGGTTGGCGTGGACTCTAGCTCTTACCGGAAGTGCTTCTTCTGGATGAAGAGCGCGATGGAGTTCCGGATGCTGACCCCGCTCACCGTCACCGTCAACCAGCGGCCTGACAAGAACAACCTCTGGCAGCTCCAGGTTACGGCTGACTTCGGGGCTGTCCGTACCCAGGAAGCGGGAGTCGGAATGATCCTTTGCGCCGAGTCCTAAGAGGGGGTGACGTAGAGTGGCCACCAGTGCAATTGTAGCGACGAACCAGACGATCCACGCGGCGGGCACTGTCCTGGATAAGCAGAACTATGGGCAGAAGGTCCTGGTCAACACCGACTACGTTGAGGCGGCCGGGGAAGATGTTGGAAGCTCCTACACCTTCCTGGGCTTCCCGAAGGGAAGCATCCCGGTCATGGTCCTGGTCCTGTTCGATGCTCTAGGCACGAGCTCGACGCTAAAGGGCGGGACCGCAGCCGACGACGACAGGTTCTTTGCCGCCGCCGCGACAAACGCAGCCGGGTACATCCTTTCCAACCTTCTAACCCAGATCGGGACGGCCGTAACGGCCGACACGCCGATTGTTCTCACCTCTGCCGGAGCTGCGGTAACGGGGACAATCCGAGTGTTCGCCTTCTACATCCCTGTTGGTTAGGCAGGGAAGGGCGACAAGTTAATAGGTAGCGCCCTAGAGGCGTGACGAGGGGGGGCGCGTCCCCCCCTCTTTCCATACCAGGAGGCTGATTTACATGGAGATATTGGATGTAGTCAACAGCGCCTTGATTACCCTGGGGCAAGACACCATCACGTCTCTTACCGCGACAGACAAAAAGGCCGCGAGGGTCTGTAATGCAAAATACGAGGCGGCAATCAAGCGGGTATTCCGGGAGCTCAACTGGGGCTGCCTAAAGTGTGGGCTGGACATCCCGGCTACCGAATCCGACTTTGAAATGTACGCCTCTTATTACGACCTTCCCGGCGATTGCGAAAAGCTGCTCAAGGTCCTTTACGCCGAGGATGGTTCCAAGGTGACGGGATGGCATCGCATAGGTGGCCGCATTTATCTTGAAGAGGGCGACGACTCGATCCACATCGAATACATCGCTTATGACGATGATCCTGACAACTGGGACTCGGTTCTCCTTGAGGCCGTTGTTTTGAGTATTGCCAAGTCAGTGGCCAGGACCCTGGTTGGAGACAACGGAGAACGCGAGAAGGAAGTCGGGAACGACCTGGCCTACCTGATCGAGAAGGCAAAGGATGTGAACATGCCGGAGGATGGCGACAGCCCCAGGTTCCAGGGGCAGCTTAATCTTGCGAGGGGCGGGTTCTAATGTCTGGCGTCTACTTTGACCTGACGGCCTTCACGTCCGGCCAGGTTGGCCCGAGAATCTACGCGAGGAAAGACTTAGAGAAATACCAGTCAGCCCTCTCTCAACTTTCAAACATGAAGATATGGCCCCAGGGCGGAGTCGAAAAACGCTCTGGCCTTTTGTATGTCAAGCCCCAGGCGGACGAAAGCCAATTGGCGATCCTAAAACGCTTCAAATTCAACAAGGCCCAACAGTACATGCTTGAGATCGGTAATGGGTATGCCCGGATATTCAACTCGGATCACTCTTCCCTGGATAAACTTTACACCGACTCGGATGTGACGGAGTGGGTCACGGCAACCGCTTACGTTGCCGGTGACTTCGTTTATGTCGGAACAACGGTCTACCGCTGCATTTTGGGTCACACCTCTGGTTCAACCAGCGAACCCTCGGCTGGGGTCAATCGGGCAACCTATTGGCTGGAGGATGCACAGGTTTATCTTGTCCTTCCCTACGGATACGCTGACCTACGGGAGCTTACATTCCGGCAATCAGGAGACACCGTGTTTATTCAACACGGTTCCTACCCCCCCAGGAAGCTGGTTAGGACCGGGGCGACGACTTGGGAAACCGCCTTGGTGGATTTCACATGGGGTCCGTTTGAGGACGAGAACACCGAGGACGAGTACACCGTGAAGCTGGATGCCTTCGATTGGGCGGCCACTACGGCCTATGTGGTAGGGGACGTGGTTCAGTCCAGTTCCAACTACTACCGTTGCAAAACAGCCCACACCTCTGGGGCCTCCTTCGCCAATACCAACTGGACGCAAATCTACTGGTTCGAGGAGGGGGACCAGCTTAAACTTTCCTTCCTCAAGGATGGCGCGGCCACTGACGAAATACTCTACGGCACCGACTTCGCGGGATCACAGTTTTACATTCATCACCTTCTTCCGGCGTACACGTTTAAGGAGAACTTGACGACAGACGGCGACACGACGGCGATCTTCCTCGGGGTTGGGGAAATGACCGTTATGATAACCGACGCCTCGGGGTCTGTTGACTGGTCGGGCTCCGTCTCTTTGCAACGCTCTGATGACGGCGGGGTGACGTGGTATGAGTTCCAATATCACCACGACAACATGGGGAAAACGGCCGTTTATAACTACTCGCTCGGCAAAACCGTGTCGCTTTACAAGGCGGTCTTTGACAAGGACAACTACGAGGTTAACATCTCGGCGAGGGTGGTTGACTTCGAGGCCGAGGCGTATGTCATTGTGGATAGTGTTGACGCTTCCCTGGAGTGGGCGACCGTTACGTTGGGCGAGGAATCGTTTTACTTCCCAGGCGACGAGACGTACCTGTGGGCAAGGGCCGCATGGAATGAAATATACGGGTATCCGTACTGTTCAGAGTTTTTCCAGGAACGGCTATGGTTTGGAGGTTGCCCGAACGATCCTCTCAAGAAATGGGCCAGCCGGTCATCCGACTTTTATGATTTTAAGGGTGGGAGCCTGGATAGCGACGGCCTGGATTTCTCTATTGGGAGTTCGACCCAGGAGAGGATCACATCGCTGACCTCGCAAATGAGGCTAATGGTCAACACAACGGGGGACGAATATACCATCACCGCGACCGGGGGGGCCGCGATCACGCCTACCGCTCCTCCGACAATTGGCAACCCATCCTCGAACGGGGCGGCTCCCATCGAGGCCGTGAAAGCCGGGACAACCCTTGTCTATGTGAACCAAAACCTTAAAAAGCTGATGGCTATGTCCTACGATATGTACAGCGAAACCTTCCAATCGAACGACCTAAACCTTTACGCTCACGACGTTTTGGATGAGGAGGTTCAGGATTTGGCCATCCAACAGGACCCGGAAATGATGCTCTGGTGTCCGCTCGGGGACGGCACGATGGCGGGCCTGACTCTCATGTTGCAACAGGAGGTCATCGGGTGGCATGGGCACTCGACCCCTGGCGGGGAAATAGAATCCGTAGCCACGATCGATGAGGATGTTTGGGTTACGGTGAAACGGACCATCAACAGCGTGACGAGGCGTTATATCGAGGTCTGGAGTGAATGGGACCGAACCATCGAAAACGCCATGTTTCTTGACTGCGCCTATGTTTACGATGGGGTATCGACTGCCACAATCACCGGGTTGGGCCACCTGGAGGGAGAAACGGTCGGCGTATTCGCTGGAGGGCGAATTCAAACCGACAAGGTCGTGGCCAGCGGGCAGATCACCCTGGACGCCGCGGCGACCCATGCCGTTATCGAGAAGCGCTACAAGGCAGCCATGAGGACGCTCGATCTCGATCTTCTCCATCGGCAAGGGTCGGCAGCGGGGCACACCAAGACAATCAAAACGGTTGGGATTCTGTTCCTGGATTCCTACGGATGCAGCCTTGGGCGATCCGCAACAGACACGCTTGAGACTATCGATTTTGATGAACCAGGAACGGGCGAGTCGATCACTCTCTACACGGGATGGAAGGTTGGCAATTACCCTGGCGGGCACGACCGGGGCGCCTATGTCTACCTTGAAAACGATGACCCCGTGCCCTTCTGTGTGGCGGCCATGAACATCTTCGCGGAGGCGACCGGCCTGTGAGAATCACGAGCGGGGTCCAGGAGGAGCACGTCAGGGCGATCCTGGCGGGGAACTACTCGGAGGTTTACGCGAACCACGATCAACTGGTTCAGCTTTTTGCAACTGGCGACTCCTTCTCCCTTTTTAGGGAGGGGGAGTCTACCCCTATCGCGGTCGGGGTGATTGCGGCTGGGGGGCTAACGGGAACAGCGTGGGTTATGTGCTCTGGAGAGGTGGAACGGTGTCCCGTTGCCTCAACCCTTGCAATAAGACGCTTTATCCGCAAGTACATGGAGGCTAGGTTGTTGGTTAAACTCTCAACCGTTGTGGAGGTCAACAGCGTTAGGAATCTGGCCTGGGCCAAGGCGCTCGGCTTCAAGGTGGAGGGGGTTTCCATGAAGCACGATGGGAAACGAGACTACTACTACATGGGGTTGATTGCCGATGGCCGTTGAAGATACCAGGAATCTCGGGATGATGGTTCAGCTTTTTTCTAGCCTCTCTTCGGGGGCCGCCTATCGCTCCCAACAGTTCGCTTCCGCGGACATGCTGGAGTATAACGCTTTCGCTGCGGAAATAGAGGCTGGCGAATACACGCGTGCCGCTGCCGCCAGGGCGTCAATCATCCGAGAAGAGGGTGAGGCGACTTACGCGAAACAAGAGGCCGCGTATGGAGCGGCAGGGGTCCAGCTTACCGGGTCCCCATTACGGGTGTTGGCCGATACCGCGAAAAAGACAGAAGCCGACATTTCAGAGATCATGTACCAGGGCAAGAGCCGTGCCCTTGCGGCCAGAAACGAAGCCAAGGTCTTGCGCCAAAAATCGGAATCCTTGAGAGAAGCTGGGGATGAGGCTTTTTGGTTGGGGTTGGGATCAGGATTAACCCAGGGAGTTCTACGGAAGTCCCTTATCGACTTGGGGTGATAAAAGATGGCCAGACAGATTGATCGTTACGAACGCCAGGTTACGCCAACGCCAACCCCGCAAGTCGAAAGGACCAACATGGCCCTGGACGACGGCGCGGCTGTCGCCCAATATGGGGCTGGCCAGCTCAAGTCGATCGCCGATCTCTTTTTTCAGGGCGCCGCAAGGCAACAGGAGATTAACGATGCCACACAGTTCGCTCTCTTGAAGGCCGAATACACCAATGCGTCAAACGACATGATTACCGACATCCAGAAGGGCGAAAATTATTCCGGGTATATGGATTCCTACGCCGAAGGAGCCAAGGGGCTCCTGGACACCTATTACGACAAAGCATCCGGCAACCCGAGGGTGGCCAGGGAGTTCAACGCCTGGGCGACGATGCACAATGCCAACAAGAAGGTGGCCGTCCAGGGGATCATGGTGGAAAAAATGAGACAGAAAGCCAGGGGCGATGTTATCCTGGCGGTTGCGGAAATGAGGAAGCAAGGGCAAGACCCAACGCAATTCGCCACCAATGTTCAGGGGTTGCTCGATGCAGCAGGGGCCAACTTCAACCCAGACGAGAAGGCAAAGATCATGGCCGACGACATCAATGATTACGCCTACCGATGGGAGCTGGCCAGGATGCAAAACGCCGAGAACGGACGGTATCAGTGGTCTTTGCACGAGAGAAGCCAACCCTACCTAGAAGCCGGTCAGATCGACATGCTTAAAGGGAAATGGACCGACACGCGGCGGATCACACAAAATCAAATATGGACGGAGAATTACAACAACCTTTATACCGACATTTTTGTTAAGGGGAAGGGTTACACCAAGGCCCAGCTCGACACAAAGATCAAAGAAAACCCAAAGACCGGATACTCCGATCTTTCTGGGCAGCACGTGGTTACACTGCTCCAACTCCAGAAGCAAGTCTTTGAGGCCAGGCGAATCGAGGGGGCCTGGTCTACTGCCGACAACATGGTCAGGGCAAACCGGTCGGCCGAGGCAGAAGGGAAGCTCATCCCTTACGATATTTCCTCGTTCGAGAAGGTGTTCCGGGCAGCCGGTGTTCACGAGGCACAAATCCCCAATATGGCGCTCGGGGCGCTCAAGGCCGGAATAGCCGATGGCGGGACGTTCGAGCTTTTGGCAATGGACCCGCTACTCCGGAATAAAAACGCCGAACGCGTCGCCGAGCTCCGAGCTGGGATCGCAACCGGAGAAACCACGACCGATAAAATCAGGACGGCTTTCGCGGACGGGTGGATCACCAAGCAACAGGTGTATAAGGTTGAGGACGACATGACCCGGTTTAACGAAGGCATGAAGGCTCTTGGCATCGACAACAAAACGCTTTTCACTAGAGAGCGCGGTCAGCTCAAAACCGTTTTGGATAGCATGAAGTCCTCTTTGAATCTCGGGACTTCGGACATCAACCTCTACCTCTACCGCTACGACGGGATAGCCCTATCGAACCCGACGCTCAAGCCCAATGAGATCGCGGGCCAGGTGATGAGGGACGCTATCGCCGGATCAAAACGTGGGAACAAGAAGGAGCTTATGGACCAATACGTGACCAAGTACCAGTTTATGAACCCAGGCGCGGTTATCCCTGGCGGGGGAATCCCAGTCGGCAGCACACCGTCCTTGGATGACATCTTTAACGCGCCCCTTGGCGGAGGGAATCTCTAATGGCTAAGAGCTATTTGCAAATCCTGTACCCACGGTACGCCGGGAAGATCGAAGAGGCAATGGGCCGAGGGGTTACAGAGGACAACATCGCCTTTGACATCGAACGACGACGAGATACGGCAATCTCCCTGGGGTATCGCCCTGGGGAGGTTGACGCTGCTCTGGGGATGACGCCTCGCGGGATCGTGGAATCGCAGCGCTTTTTAGACGGCCAACTCGCCGACGTGGTATCGAAAACGAGTGATGGCGACGTGAACAAGGCGAGGGCGACAAAGCTGCTCCAAACCATGTACCGGGAGGGAGCCCCAAGAGGGTTGATCGTGAGCCCAACAGGGCGGCGCCTTTTAGAAGGACTCGGGGAAGAGGGGACCCAGGGGGAGCATTATTTCGCCAGGGAAATGTCCTATGAGTTCCAGGGCCGGGATGGCGTAGTGGATCGACTTGGTCCACAAAAGAACGAGCTGGGGCCTGGATTCAAAGCCAAGCCTTTTGATTACACCGACGCGAACCCTATCACTCGGTTCGCCGGGGGGTTCTTCCG
>AMWB02069226.1_pt1 | contig 10760 bp, 11 predicted proteins | sample 200311 | NCBI WGS metagenome assembly AMWB02 (sample SAMN02737377, study PRJNA173069) | bioreactor metagenome | biome: anode biofilm in microbial fuel cells | place: USA: California | collected 2010-12-16 | reverse complement strand
CTGGGAAGACTGCACTCGACAGACGCGGCAAAAGACGCCATTTTGTGGGCCAGATCAGCCGGTTTTGATCAAATCGGCATGGATCTGATATACGGCATTCCCGGACAGAGCCGGCAGGCATGGCTCGCCGATCTGCACCGGGCAATCTCCTTTGACCCGGAACACCTGTCCTGTTACATGCTGACCTGCGAGCCCGGAACACCGCTGGACGCCATACGGGTTCATCGGAAATTTGAGGCTGCAGCCGATGCGGATGTCTGTGATCTGTTTGAGACCACGGTCACGGAATTGTCCAAACACGACTACCACTTCTATGAAATCTCCAATTTCGCCCGAAGGGACTCCATTTCCGGCAATATCAGCAGATCCCGCCACAACCGGAAATACTGGACAGATGCTCCTTATCTGGGGTTTGGCCCGGCCGCCCATTCCCATCTGAACCCCGTTCGATATCAAAATCACAGGGATATTGCCGCATATATGGCGGATTTAAACCGCGGCGTGCTTCCCGTGGCGGAAAAAGAAATTTTAAGCACGGAACAGCAATTGATGGAAACCATTTTTCTGGGGCTTCGAACCGTTGAAGGCATTTCGATCCGCCGGTTTGAAGAAAAATCAGGCAGGCCTTTCAACATTCTTTTTCAGGATATTCTGACAGATCCTGAACTGAAGGAATTAATCAGGCTGACAGCCGATCACTGCGCCTTGACCCTTCAGGGAATGATGGTCCTGGATGCCATTGCAGGCCTGTTCGTGGACAGAATCTGAGCGTCTTCGTTTATTGTACAAAAGTAATGACGAAGGATGCTGCACAATGCAGCATCCGGACTTTTTTCGAAGCCGTCAATTTTGCGGTCAGCAGTGCAGGATTGAAAGAATCTTTAAGGCCAACGTTTTTATTGAAAACGGTTTTTCAATAAAATTGACCCCTTCGTCAAGAACCCCCTGGTTGCCGATGATATCGGCGGTATAACCGGACATAAACAGACATTTCACCGTCGGTTGCAGGGCTTTAATCTTGTCCGCCAGGTCGCGCCCATTCATTTCGGGCATCACGACATCTGTGATCAGCAAGTGGATCGGGGACGGAAGCTCGACAACTATTTTCAAGGCATCCACCGGAGCGTTCGCCGCAATCACCGCATATCCCAGATACTGGAGCATGGCTTTGCCCATTTCGAGAATGGTCGCGTCGTCTTCCACCAAAAGTATGGTTTCCCCTTGCCCTTTAGGGAGCCCGGCCTGATCTGCTGCTTCTGTTTCACATATTACCCCGACATACCGGGGCAGATAAATGTTGAAACTTGTTCCTTTTCCGAGCTCACTATGCACACTGACAAATCCGCTGTTCTGCTTGACTATGCCGTAAACAGTGGACAACCCGAGCCCTGTGCCACGGCCTACAACCTTAGTGGTAAAAAACGGTTCGAATAAGTGGTTCTGGGTTTCCTTGTCCATGCCGCAACCATCATCACTGACAGATAGCATCACGTACTGGCCTGGTATGCATTCGAAATGATCGGCACAGCAGGCATCATCTATCACCCTGTTCGTGGTCTCAATGGTGACCCTGCCGAGCTCGGAGATGGCATCACGAGCGTTCACCATAAGATTTGCCAGAACCTGATCGATCTGGGTAGGATCAACCTTGACCGGCCATAAGTCCATGCCAGGCACCCATGAGATACTGATATTTTCACCGATCAGCCGCTGAAGCATCTTGAGCGTGCCGGCAATCACCTCGTTGAGGTTCAAAACCTTGGGTGCGATGGTCTGTTTTCGGGCAAATGCCAAAAGCTGCCGGGTAAGACCCGAAGATCGTTCGGCTGCGTTGATCACTTGTACCAGATGTTGCTGCCCCGGATGATCCGGCGGGATCCCATAAACAGCCAGCTCCGCATGCCCCCGGATAATCATAAGCATGTTGTTGAAATCATGGGCCACACCGCCCGCCAATCGCCCGACGGACTCCAGTTTTTGAGCCTGGATCAGTTGACCATGCAGCTTTTCCTTTTCCTGTTCCGCTTGATGACGTTCTGCTGCCATATGATCCAGAGCCGATGCTACAAGGCCGAGCTCACCGGAATTATGATCCAGGCCGGTCGGTGAAAGAAAATCGCCGGTTCCGAATCTTTCAGCGGCTTCCGTCAGCAGCTTCACTTTGTGCAGAAGGATAAATTTTCCGATGATCCAGGCCAAAACCAGAGCCAGAACCCAGGAAATTCCTATGAAGCAGATATTTCGGACCATGGCGGCGTTTGCTTCACGATAGAGCGCTTTTTCGGGGATACCGATGAACATGTACATATACGGCGGGGAATCGGTATCAGTGTTCAATCTGTTGAAGGCGATGATGCGACGGATATTGTCGGAGCCGTCCTGCAGCATGGAGTTGCTTATCCCGCCATTCTGAACAAAATGCCACACCTGTGAGGCAATGGGCTTGCCGAGCTCAAAGTCCGGACTTATCAGCGGAATTCGAAACAGCCGCAAGCCGGCATGGTCACAGATCCCGAAGAATGACTCTTTGGGCAACAATTCCTGGGAAAAAATATGACCGAACTGGTTCAGCCCCAGGGCGGCGATCAGGACTGCCTGGATATTCCCTTGCGGATCCAAAACCGGATAGGAGAATGGGAAGGCAGGCTCTGCGGTCGTCCGGCTGATGATATATTCACCGGTCGAGAATCCACGGGATCGGCAGGCGTCTTTAAAATGTTTCCGATCAGACAGATTGGCGGGGGGGTGCGGAACGGCCGAAGCGATGACATCCCCCTGCCTGTTTGCCATGATCACATTGACGTAGCCCGGATTGAGTTCAATGATATGTTTGAACAATTCATTACAGGCCGGCAGATTCTGGTTTTTGACTTCAGGCACCAGGGTGAGGGAAGACAGCAGGAGATGCGTTGACGCCGTGACCCGCTCCTGTATTGCTGCCATGTTTTGCACCAGGCGCATGGTTTCCTTTTCGGCATCATTTATGGCCTTGTTCCGGGCCTCGAATCCGGAATACAACATGACGCCAAGGGGAGGCAACACGGAAATGGTCACCAGAATCAGAAGCAGGATGCGAAGGGATTGGAAATGGCGCAGATTCATGATAATTGATCCCATGATTCCTAATATCACTTTAAGATCGATTGTGAAGGACTCAGATGCTCATCTGTTCCGCAGGCCTTTGCATGTTGTAAAAATCATATCGAAACCGGTCCGGATCTCTGAGAGCCGTGAGCCGGAACGGCGGGAAAATACACCTGGACGGATGTGCCCTTGCCCGCTTCCCAGTCCAGGGTAAGATTTCCCCCGTGATTCTGAATGATGTGATACGCGGCAAACAGATTCATATTCCTTTCTGAAAATGACGGAATGGTAAAAGAATTCGGCGTCCACTTCAGGGTTTCGTCCTGTGGCAGGAATCCGTCGTCCTGAATTTTAAGGTAGGCGTAGTGACCGAGTTGTATGTTTTCCGGCGTTTCGGTTGACAGTTCATGCAGGGTAAGGTTCTGGCAAATAACGCGTACCGTCCTGGCATCGCCGGCATTCGTACATGTCAGATATTTCAGCAGAGAATACAAAGCCAGCTGCAGATTTGCCGAATCTGCTGAAATCAGATATCCGGATGGGGCCAATTCCGTTTCCCAGGTGATGCCGGGAAGCGAGTTCTGCTGAATGACGGGAAGTACTTTTTGCACCAGTTCACACACCGACGCCGGCTGAAATGTTTTTTCCTCGGGACGCGTCAGTACCGACAACTGGCTGACAATACCCGATAGCCGTTTGCCGGCCAGATGAATGGTCTTGGCATATGACAACAGATCGTGATGCTCCGGATACTTCATGTCTATCAATTGCGCATACCCGGAAATCGCCATGATGGCATTTTTGTATTGATGGGAGATCGCTGCGGACAGGGATCGGATCGCCTCTGCCCGGATCATTTTCTGCATTTGTTTTTCAACCAGCCGCATGTCTTGCCCGGTGTCCGGCTCAAAGACATTTCTCGGATTCGGCCCTGTTATGGAAGCGGTTGTCCGGCTGTTGTGCAACGCCAGCTCGACGGCGATCTCCAGCTCATTTTCCCGAACCGGCTTGATGAGATAAGCCGAAGGGTTGATCTGCTTGGCCCGCTCAACGAAATTCTTTTCGGCATGGGAAGTAATAAAAATAATGGGAATGTGCATTTCATCATGGATGATCTGCGATGCTTCGATGCCATCCATCCGGCCCGGCATGACGATATCCATCAGAATCAGGTCGGGTCGCAGCAGTCTGGCGTTTTCTACTGCCGACTCGCCTGTAACGGCCATTCCTGCGATTTCATATCCCATTCGGGTCAGCGTTTCATCCAGGTAGGTGAGAAAATCGATCTCATCATCTACGATCAAGATATTAGACATGACAACTATCTCCCACAGGGTGGAGTCCCATCGACTTCCCGGCATTGCACCGGATCGCCAGTTTCCCCTTTAACGGGTAACGGACAAGGTTTTGAATCGGCCTGGAAACACCAAAAACTGAATGCTGACCGAATTCGCATATAAACCGGTTTCAGACATGATGTCAAATGCTGAATACAAGTTCCATGTCAATCCGGTTCCGGCATTTACTGTGACAGAGATGAAAATCGGCCATGGACTTCTCATGGTTTTTATATCGTACCGGCAAAATGATTCTATTCTGCAGCGCCCTTTCACATTGATTATCCTGAATGGCTATGGTAAGCAAATCAAAAGAAAATCATATGGCATACGATACCTTTAAAAATATTACGATTCAGCAGCTTGAATCCCTGGTTCATCTGGTGGCGGAAAGAAATTTCAGCCGGGCCGCCAGAAAAATGATACTGACGCAGCCCTCTCTGAGCAAGCACATCAAAAACCTCGAGGAAGCGGCCGGCACCAAGCTTGTCAATCGTGAGGGCTCCGGAATTTCGCTCACGCCCGAAGGCAAGCTGCTGTTTGAATTTGCCAGAAAAGTCCTGTATCTGCGGGAAGATGTCAAGGAGAGAATGACCAGGCTTCAGGACAAGTCTTCCGGCAGCATTCGCATCAGCGCCAGCACCCTGCCGGCAACCTATATTCTGCCCTATATATTGAGTCAGTTCCAGAAAGTGTATCCCCAGATCCAGACTTTCGTTCAATCCGCCAACAGCGAAGATGCCATTGACATGGTTACGAGCCAGCAATCGGAAATCGGATTTATCGGTAAAAACCCCCACAGCAAAAAACTGCACAGCGAGCCCTTGTGGCAGGACAGACTGATACTGGCGGTTCCGGCGGGTCATCACTGGACCGGAGGCGAATCGGTTTCTGTTAAAGACCTTCTGGAAGCACCTTTCGTAATGCGGGAAAAAGGTTCCGCCACCAGAGAGATCCTTGGAGAATTCCTGACGGAACATGCTGGAATTGATCTGAATCAGCTCAATATCGTTGCCGAAATGGGAAGTTCGGAAGCGGTCAAGGAAGCGGTTATCGCGGGGTTGGGGATTTCGGTGCTATCCGTTCATGCTGTCAAACGGGAGCTTGACCAAGGAATTGTCGTTGAAATTCCGATTCAGGAGTGGCGGATCGTACGCCACGTGTATCTCATTTACCGGCACCAGCTCGGGATCATGAGACACCATCAGTTGTTTCTGGATTATGTCCGGAAAAGCAGGGCTTCAGCACTGGAAAGCAGACTCGATGGCCCGTCCGAATGAAGAACTGTATTTCAATCGACAACCGCCTCCGACAATGGGTTGATTGCCGGAGGCGGGGTTCAGGCAAAAAATATCAGGTGACTCTGATCTTATACACTTCATTGGACTCGGGATCGATGACATGAACAGCGCAGGCAATGCAGGGGTCAAAGGAATGAACGGTCCTTAAGACTTCAATCGGTCTCTTGGCATCGGCGATCGGCGTGCCGATCAGGGCTTCTTCGACCGGTCCGCGGATACCCTTTTCGCATCTTGGGCCTAAATTCCAGGTTGAAGGCACGACATACTGGTAATTTTTGATCTTCTTGTTTTCAATCTGGACCCAGTGCCCCAGGGAACCTCTGGGAACGTCGTTCAGACCACACCCCATGCCCTTATCCGGCATCGTCCAGGACTGATAAGTCTTGGTGTCACCGTTTTTCACGTTTTCAATCAGTTCGCCGATCCAGCCTTCCATGGCATCGCCGATGGCTACGGTTTCAAGACCTCTGGCAGCGGTTCTGCCCAGGGTGGAGAAAAGGGCCGTGACCGGAATATCCAGTTTTTTCAAGGTGCCATCGACCAGCGCCTTGACGCCGGCATGACCTTTGGCATAGGCCACCAGAACTCTGGCCAGGGGGCCGACTTCACAGGATGCACCCTCATACCGGGGAGCCTTTATCCAGGAATATTTACCGCCGGTCAGATAGTCTCCGTTCTTGGGCTTGGTTTCACCCTCATATGGATGTTTGGCCTTTCCGTCTTCATACCAGGCATGGGTGATGTGCTCGGTGACCTTTTCCTGCTGGGCCATGGCAACACCTGCCAGGTCCCGCTTCATGATGACGCCTCGGGGCATCAGCAGGCTGTCCGGCTCTTTTTCGGTTGTGGGGAACTCTCCCCAGGCCAGGAAATTGGTGGTGCCGCCAATGGCGCCCCAGTCCTTGTAAAAAGAAGCCACCGCCAGCAGGTCCGGAATGTAGACGTTTTTAATGAATTCCTGGGTTTCTTTCCAGAGATACAGAAATTCAGCAATGCGCTCCGGAGAAAGGTCTTTTACGCAGGTGACGCCCCCGACAACCAGAGACTGGGGATGCGGGTTCTTGCCGCCGAAAACGGCATGAAGTCTTGCGGTTCTGGCCTGGAGCTTGAGGGCTTCGATGTAGTGGGCCGCAGCCATCAGGTTGGCCTCGGGGGGGAGCTTGTATTCGGGATGTCCCCAGTAGGCATTGGCAAAAGGTCCGAGCTGTCCACTGTCCACAAAGGTCTGCAGACGCTGCTGCACGCCTTTGAAATAAACCGCACCGCCCATGGATGCATTGCTGAGGTTATCGGACAGCGCGGCGGTCTTGGCCGGGTCCGCTTTCAAGGCGCTGACGATATCCACCCAGTCCAGCGCATGGAGGTGATAGAAATGCACCAGGTGGTCGTGCTGGAACTGCGCGCCGTGAAGCAGGTTTCGAATGATGCGCGCGTTTTTGGGAATGGTGACCTTGACGGCGTCTTCAACGGCCCTTACCGAAGACAGGGCATGTGTGTAAGTACAGACCCCGCAGGATCGCTGGACAAAATGGTGGGCATCCCGGGGATCCCTGCCCTGAAGAATGAGTTCGATACCTCTGAACATCTGACCTGAACTCCAGGCATCCTTGACCTTTCCTCCCTCGACCTCGACTTCGATGCGAAGATGGCCTTCAATCCTGGTGATGGGATCAATCATTATTTTGTTACCCATATATCTCTCTCCTCTTATCTACAGATAATATTGTCATCGTCGTTTGATTCGCTATTCGCTGAAACGGTCGCCTGGAAACAATCCATCATGAGGATTCATAAAATGGGGTCATTTTATCCCAGAATGCCGGCTCGCTGCAACCCAGGCAGGGATGTCCTGCCTGAACCGGCCAGCTGGTGCCGTCGTTGAATTTCGCAGTCGGGCAGTTGTTATAGGTATCCGGACCTTTGCATCCCATCTTATACAGACAATATCCCATTTCTGCCTCTTTGGACCCGAATTCCAGCACGAATTCGTTATTTTCGAAATGAGACCGTCTCTGACACTGATCATGGATGGTTTTTCCATAAGCGAACAAGGGTCTTCCCAGGCTGTCCAGGGCCGGCAGTTTGCCTAAGAGGAGATAGTTGACAACAGTTCCCACAAAATTGATGGGATTGGGGGGGCAACCGGAGATATTCAAGGTTTTAATGCCGATGGCCTCGCCAACACCCATATACCCGCCGGCGTTCGGGGCTGCCGCCTGGATCCCGCCAAAAGTCGCGCAGGTCCCGATAGCGATCACCGCGGCTGCTTTGGGGCAGACATCTTTGGCTATCTGCAGAAAAGTCTTTCCGCCGACTTTTCCATATGCTCCGTCAAACTTGGTGGCCACGGCACCTTCCACCACACAGATGAATTTGCCCTCATACTTTTTAATGGCGCTGTGAAGCTGTTCCTCGGCCTGCTCGCCGGCTGCGGCCATGATGGTCTCGTGGTATTCGATGGACAGCAACTCCAGGACAAGATCGTCAATATAAGGATACTGGGATCTCAGCAATGCCTCGGAACATCCCGTGCACTCACCGAAATGCAGCCAGATGACCGGTGGACGTTCTATTGGAGCGGCAAAAACCTCGGCCACCCTGGGGATAAACGAAGATGAAAGCCCCATGGTCGCTGTCAGTACGGTACAGTACTTCATGAAGTCTCTTCGTGAAACTCCCTTCTGTTCTAACTTGTCGAAAAACGCTTTCTCATTTTCCATTGGCACCTCCAGATGCAGTTGTTAGAAATACACGGATCCAATACATCATGAATCAAACAGTTGATTGTTCGGACACGGCCGTAAAAAATACTGAGATAACAGCATCGAATGATCTTTTTTCTATAGCATAAGATTTGACAGAATGTAAACGATGAATTTTATTCATCGACAAAGGATGTTGAAAAATCAGATTATTAAAAAATTTGCGTCCGATAAGAACTACCCGTTATAGCCTTAATGCATAATAAACCGAATTTCATAGCTATTATGAATTTGTATTATACAGTCAAGTTTATTATACGTCGATATGAAAATGATCATTTCTTTTTTTTGTTGTGCCAAATCCTGGCATGGCTGTAAGCGGGTATACTTGATCGATATTTACGAACCGTCATTCTGATTGATCAGTAAAATTCATTAAACCGGAGGGGGATTGAATGAAATCATTTTACAATTTTTTTGGCGCAACTTGTTTTGCATTCCTTGTGATGCTTTCCATGGTTTGTTCGGAAAACTTATCCGCGGCTCCTCTGAACAGCTTTGCGGGCCTGGAAGGAACCTTATCCATTGCCGGCGGCACAGCACACATTCCGGTGATGAACGATGCCGCTGCTTTTTAATCAACAAATAAGGATATGTAACCATGCTTGAGATCGGCATACCAGGTCATGGAAGTTTGGCCCTTTCGCATCTGATTTTGGACTACAACGGAACGATCGCCTGTGACGGACGCCTCCTGAAAGGTGTAAAGGAGCACCTCGCCGATTTGTCCACATCTCTGAGCGTCCATATCCTGACGGCCGATACTTTCGGAAGTGTAAGAAAAGCGCTTTCCGGCGTTGTCTGCCACATTGAAGTCATTTCACAAAAAGACCAGGCAGAGGCAAAGCGCGAATATGTTCGACAGCTCGGCATAGAAAACTGTGTCTGCATGGGAAACGGTCGCAATGACGAATTGATGCTGAAAAACGCCGCCCTGGGCGTGGCCGTGGTGCAGGCTGAAGGCTGCGCCGTGGGCGCAGTTCTGGCAGCAGATATCGTTGTCGGCAACATTCTGGACGCGCTGGATCTGTTGCGTCACCCGCTGCGCCTGACCGCAACACTTCGTTCCTGACGCAAAAACCGGACACCCATGTTCAAATATTGATGACTTTATCGGCCAACTGCATGGCTGTGACGATGTCCAGCATATTGGTCGTTTCGCCGACCCGCTTTCTTTCCAGCAGATTGAAATGGGTCAGACAAGTGCCGCACACCAGAATCCTGAGACCCTCGTTTTCATAGAACTTAAGATCGTCAAGAACTTCCGAACCGTCGATCGTCAGTTTGACGCCGTTGTTGACAAATACCAGCCGCCACAGATCCGGGCCCATTTCCTTCAACGTGCGCAGGAAACTGAGCATCAGCTTCAGGCCCAGTTCATCATCACCGAAACCCATCCGGTCCGTAGCGCACATCACCATGATTTTGCTGGAACCGGCTTCTTGCGCGACAGATTCCAGGGCATGATCCAAGGGCTCCGGACCCAGTGTTCCGATGACCCGATAGTCGGCTCCGTTATGTTCGATCCGGACATTAAAACCCTGCGACTCCAAAAACCGCTGAACATTCTGCTGGGAGGCAGCGTTATCGACAATCACGGATATGCTTCCGGGTTTTTCTTCCTGGAGTGCAGCCTTGGTGTGAAGTACCGGAGCCGGGCAAGCCAGTCCCCGTGCATCAATTTCTTTCATGAAAAAAACTCCTTTTTATCCTGAAAATGGGCAGGATAACTCACTGACATGATAAATATGTTTCTGGCCGCAATAGGGACAGCGAGCATTGAGGGCCACTTTCGCATCCAGGACCTTGCTTCCGGCCGCATCGGTGATGACACCCTTGTTCTCAACAATTTCGTAGTCCGAACTTTCAAACACCTGGTTTTGATCCGGACAGACAAAAATCAATTTCATAGCATTTCCAGATAGGCCTGGATGCGCACCCGAAGCTGTTCGGTATCGCTTTCGGCATAATCGGTTTCCAGATGCAGGGCAGGGATATCCAGGGTTTCCTGTATCAGTTCGTTGATGCGAAAAGCCTCGATATTGTAAGTGTGGCAGGCCTGCCAGGTCAGATCGATAACACCGTCCACGGAGAATTCCCGGATCATCTCTTTCAGAAGATCAAAACGGCCGGCATTGGGACTCATCACCGAGCAGGGCGTGTCCAGATACTGCTCGGCCAGTGCCTCCATGGGGTCTTTAAGCTCATCAACAAAAAAAGCCTGCTTGTATCCGGAACAGTTTTCCAGTGCAACCACGACTGCACCGCTCTGCTCG
>AMWB02014913.1_pt1 | contig 10761 bp, 7 predicted proteins | sample 200311 | NCBI WGS metagenome assembly AMWB02 (sample SAMN02737377, study PRJNA173069) | bioreactor metagenome | biome: anode biofilm in microbial fuel cells | place: USA: California | collected 2010-12-16 | reverse complement strand
ACGCTTCCCGCCGGGTGGCCACGGGCGCGCTCCGCTCACCATTGACGAGCATGAAAGGTGGAATCCCTGCCGGGCGTAGCTCCCCGGCCAATCGCAGGGCCTCCTCGAACTCGGGGCTGGTGCAGAACTCCGCATCGACGACCGTCTCGTGAGCGGCCCCGTTCGAGCGCTCGCGCGCCACGATCTTCCAACCGCTGTGCTCGCGATCTTCCACCAACTCGAATGTAACCGGCCCGGCATCCGGTGCGATGCGTCCCAGGCGCTCTTTGGCCGCAGCGATGATTTCGTTGAGGAGCACCGGATCTTTCAGCGCCTCTCGCGACATCCTATCGTCGCGGGCCAAGGACTCGACGATGGCCGGATTGCGCCGACCTCTTTCCACCACGGCCAGAACCCGATCGAGGCGAAGTTGCTTCTTCACGACATTTCGGAGAGGAACACCGGAAAGCGGCATGCCGGCATCGCTCGATTGCAGCGTCACGTCTTCCGTGCCCAGCTCGATCAGGTAATCGTCGAGGGCCGCTTCGTCCTTCAGGTAGCGCTCCGTTTTCCCCTTCTTGACTCGATAGAGTGGCGGCTGAGCAATGAAGATGTGATTCCCTTCGATCAGCTCGGGGAAATGTCGATAGAAGAACGTGAGCAGCAGCGTGCGGATGTGGGAGCCATCGACATCGGCATCGGTCATGATGATGATCGTGTGGTAACGCAGCTTGGCAATATCCTTGCCTTCCGGGCCCACACCCATACCGAGGGCCGTGATCAGGATCCGCAGCTCCTGCGACGACAGCATCTTGTCGAAGCGCGCTTTCTCCACATTCAGGATTTTGCCGCGCAACGGCAGGATCGCCTGGTTCTTGCGATCTCGTCCTTGTTTAGCCGAGCCGCCGGCGGAGTCACCCTCGACTATGTACAGCTCGGACTGAGCCGGGTCGCGCTCCTGACAATCGGCCAACTTGCCCGGCAACGAGGCGGAGTCCAGCGCCCCCTTGCGGCGCGCCAGATCCTTCGCTCTACGAGTCGCCTCGCGGACTCTAGCCGCATCCAGACCCTTGGCGATGATTCGCCTTGCCTCCGCAGGGTGTTCCTCGAGGTACTCGCCCAACTTCTCGTTCACCTGTACTTCTACGAGGCCCTTTACTTCACTATTGCCGAGTTTTGTCTTGGTCTGTCCCTCAAATTGGGGCTGTGCGAGCTTTACACTTATGACCGCCGTCAGGCCCTCACGAATGTCCTCCCCTTGCAGTGCCTCGCCAGCCTTGATGATTCCGTTCGCCACGGCGTAGGCATTGATCGTTCGTGTCAAAGCAGCACGAAAGCCGGTTAGATGCGTTCCTCCCTCGATCGTGTTGATGTTGTTGGCAAAGGAAAAGATGGTCTCCTGATACCCCTCGTTCCACTGCAGGGCCGCCTCGATCTCGACGCCTTCCCGTGCTCCTGCAATTTCGATGACTGGTTCGTGCAAGGGAGTCTTGGCTTTTCCCAAATGGGTGACGAACTCGCCAATTCCTCCCGTATAGAGAAACTCGTGGTTCTTCTCGGTGCGCTGATCGAAAATTGCGATGCGGACCCCGCGGTTTAGGAATGCCAACTCACGCAACCGTTGGGAGATCGTCTCGAAGCTGAAATCACGATTTTCAAAGATCAGCGAATCCGGCCTGAAGGTCACTTTGGTGCCCCGTAGCTCCGTCATGCCCATTTTCGCCAGCGGTGCTTCGGGATCGCCGCGTCGATAACGCTGAGTGAACACATTACCGTCGCGCTTGATTTCTAAGTCGAGCCGTTCCGATAGAGCATTCACTACAGAAACCCCAACACCATGCAGGCCGCCCGAAACCTTGTACGCTCCGGAGTCGAATTTTCCGCCCGCGTGGAGCTTGGTCATCACCACTTCGGCTGCAGAGACCCCTTCCTCTCGGTGCAAATCCACCGGGATACCACGTCCGTTGTCCTCCACGGTTACAGTACCGTCGATGTGGATGGTCACCACGATCTCATCGCAGAAACCTGCCATCGCCTCGTCGATCGAATTGTCGACAACTTCGAAAACGAGGTGGTGCAGACCCCTTTCTGCCGTATCGCCGATGTACATACCGGGGCGCTTACGCACCGCTTCAAGGCCTTCGAGGACCTTGATCATTTCTGCCCCGTAATCGGCGACTTCATTCGCCGGATGGTTCATTGCTGTCCTTATGGAACCTGTGGATAATCCACTGTTTGCAGAATGACGAAAGAATAGCAGGTTGGGAGATTTAGGTAAACCTGCCAATTGATTTAATTATCGTTTTTTTTCGAGTACTTACGACAAATCTTCGAGTTTCGAAAAGGTTCGGACGAGAGCTTCTCGTGAAGTCGGCCGAGGCGCCTCACAAAACTCCTCTCAAAGGCGCATCGGCATCACGATATAACAATAGTCTGGATCACCACTGTCGCGCATGACGGCGGGGCTGACATCGTCGTTCAGACCCATCTCTATTCGTCCCCCGCCCGGCAAAATGGCCAACATATCCATCATGTAGCGGGCGTTGAATCCTATCGTCATGGGCTCGCCGTCATACTCGACTTCGATTTCGTCCGCTGCCTCACCAACATCCGGATTGATAGATGAAAGCTCGAGCCGTCCCGGTTCGATGTGCAGGCGTACACCACGCGTCCTCTCGCTCGAAACGACGGAAACGCGCCGTAAGCTGGCGAGCAATGCGGCAACGTCGACGATCATGGCTTTCGACGAGCTGGCCGGCATCACTAACCGGTAATCGGGGAACTCGCCTTCGACCAGTCGCATGGACATGCGCACCGGACCGTGGATCACGTGTGCCAGACCACCCTCGACGATCAATTCCACCGGCTGATCGCCACTTTCCAAAACCTTGCGCATTTCGATCAAAGATTTGCGTGGAAGGATGATTCCCTTTTCGAGCTTAGCGCCGTCAACAGGTCGCGTGATCATTGCCAGTCGATGTCCATCCGTAGCGACCATGCGCACCCGATCAGCTTCGGCGGCTTCAAGATAGAGCCCGCTGAGATTTGCGCGCGCTTCATCCGTGGATACGGCGAATATCGTGCACTCGATCATCTCTGCAAAAGTCTCGCGGCTCAGTTGAAACCCCTTGGCACCGGGTCTGGGCTCTGGAATGGTTGGAAATTCCTTTGGATCCATTCCAACGAGACGGAATCGTGACCGTCCGGCAGAGACCTCGATCCAATCGTTCTCGAGAGCGCGAACCGCAACATCGCCTTCGGGGAGCTCTCGGACCATTTCGTAGAGCTTCCTGGCGCCGACTGCCAGGATGCCGTCGGACTTCACGGACGCAATGCACTGCCGACGCACGGCGATTTCCTGATCTGTTGCGGTAAGTGAAATCCCCCCATCCCTTGACTCGATCAACACGTTGCCCAGGATAGGAATCGTTGTTCGCCTCTCGACAATGCCTTGCGTCAGGTAAAGACCTGCTATCAGCTCACCACGCGCAATCGTGAATTCCATGGCTGGCGACATCCTCTTCCTCTTCTCCCTAGTAATCTGAACTATAATCCGAAGTAGGATCTGTGGAAATGGGGAAATCGTTGTGAGACTTAGGCTACATTGTTAGTCCCCCTTTCTTTTTTTAGCTATTTGTGCTGTCAGCCTCTGGTTTGTGGCTTCTTGCGGCGTTTTCGTTGGTCTTTGCTGCCATTTACAGGTTCTTGCACCGTTTATCCTTTTTTGGGCTTCGTAGAGTCGCTTTGCTTCAAGACCCTTCGCCTTCGAGTTCGTATCAAAGCGCCTCGGTCGCCTTCTTTGAGATCGACTTCGCTTCGCGAAGCTTCACTCAAGAAGCTACTAATGCCGTGGGAAGGTTCGAGCGGGTCTAGCTTGGCACCGAAGTCTGGCAAGGTCAAACCGGCCGAGGCGCCGATGCTTGCATAGCTGTGACGAAGATCGTGCGTAAATTCTCGCCCTGCCCCGTTGGCTGCGTGAGAGTGATTGGTGGCAGGTTCGGAGTAACCGGGGCGCGGAGTCGCGGCAACTCCGGAGCAGTAGAGGGCGCCGGGGTCACAGCGAGGAGCTGGCTATAGCTCTATAGCTGGTGCCGTGTTGCGATTTCGCCGGTGACGGCGCAGCGATCTGCTCGCCGTGACCCGCATGGACACGCCACCGTTCGTGCTGCACAATGCGCGCTCGGGACAGCGGCGGGTGTGTTGATGGTGTTGCTGGTTGGAGGTGGAGCTTTTCGGCGATCTGTTCGCCGAAAAGCTCAGGAGAGTGATCGACGAGATACCGATTTACGAGGTGTCACCCGATGCGTTGCTTACCAGTGCTCCCGGCAGCGTCACCGTTCCGGGATTGGCAATCGCCCTTCGGGTGGCCTCACGCAGGTACGCTCCCGGCTCCAGCCCGGAGAGCTTTGCCGATTCGATCAGGCTGTAAAAAAGCGCCGCCACCTCCGTTCCGCGCCGCGAGCGAGAGCCTTGATGATTCTTCCTGCCCACAGCCAAGCAGCGCATCTCGCGCTCGATGTGGTTGTTATCAATCGGGATCTCGGGGCAATTGAGGAACAGCTCCAGCCCCGACCAGAGATCCACGGCATAACCGATTGCCTTCCCGAACGAGGAGCGCGGCAGGGCCCTCTGCGAGAGCAGCCATTTCCTGATCTTTGCCATCAGCGGTCGCGACTCGGTGTCGCGCAAGTGAGCCAGCATTCCCAACCGTTCCTGTTCGGGAACCAGCCTGGCCCGTGCCTCGATTTTGTAAAGTTCCCCGATCAGATCCAGCACTTCTCTGACCTGCGGGTAGTCCGGCTCGGCCTCAACGAACTTCCGCCTGGCATGTGCCATACAGCAGGCCAGAGTGAAGCTCGGCTGCGTCCCACCGGCCGATACGTCTTTTTGCAAGGCGCGATACGCACTGTACCCGTCGGCCACCACGATGCCCCGGTACTCACCCAGCACCAAGCGGGCCGCCGCGGCCGAGCGCTCCGGCAGAATCCGGTAGTACACGGCGTCGGGACGACTTACCGCCCAGGCCCACCATTTCTTTGCCGTTCCCTTGCCCATCACCGGCCAGGTCGTCTCGTCCGCCCCGATCACCGGGGCCTGAAGCACGTAGGCATACAGGGCCTCATAGCTCGGGTACAGATGGCGACTGAGGGCCCAGAGCTGATCCCACAGGGTCTGGCTGTCGATGACCAGACCCTGGCGCGCCATCTGCCTGGCCTGGCGGGCCAGCGGCATATGGTCGAGGTACTTGGCCACGGCCAACTCGACCGCAAAGCCGATCGAGTACCGCCCGCCCGCGATGAGCTTGGGAGGTCCCAGCGCCGTCTCGATGCACCCGCACTGGCAGCGGTACTTCTTGCGCCGGTGCTTGACGATCCGGAAGGAGCGCTCGACGACATCAATCTCTTCGCTGTCCTCGAACTGCCCTTCCCACTGCGTAAGATCACCGCCGCATTTCGGACAGATCTGATCGGGTTGATCGAGGTCGTGGAAGATCTCAACCACCGCAAGCTGCACTTGCTCCCGTGGGCCGTGTCCATGACGGGGCGGCTTCTCCTCGCTGTCTTTGGCTGCTTCCTCCCCGTTACGGGGACGTTTCTCGCAGGAGGCACCGAAGATCTTGCGCGTGCGTGCGGCCAACTGCTCCTGGAGGTACTTGAGCTCCAACTCCAGCTGTGTGGCTACGGTGCCACGGGCCTCGGCCAGTTGGCGGGTGAGTTGGACCAGGCGCTGATGGAGCCGGGCGTTTTCGGACTCGAGCAGCAATGCGGTTTGCCGCAAGATCTCGATGTCCTTCTCTGTCTCCACCCGCACCACGGCTGCACAATATCCTGCCTGCGGACAATGTGTCAATGTAGTAATAGCATAATCGGTCTTTACTCATAATATATTACTATAATGCTGCATCAGTTATCACGCGGCCCCGAGCTATGAACCTCAAACGGCGGGACCCGGGTCACCAATCGGCAACCCTCCAGAAATAAGCTCAACTCCGTCATCGTCAGCCGCACCCCTCCGGACTCCTCGCCGCGCTCCCAGAGCGCGCTGAAGCGGCCGCGCTCCAGCCGCTTGTGATAGATCGATAGCCCGGTCCCGTCCCACAGCAACACCTTTGCGCTGGTGCGCGCGCGGTTGGTGAACAAGTAGCAATCTCCCGACAGCGGATCCTGTTTCAGCTCCGCGCGCACCAAAGCGCTCAGACCGTCAAAGCCGCGCCTGAGATCGGCGGGCGCCGCATATGCCCAGACCCGCAGGTTACGCGTACTGCCGATCATCCGAGTGCACGCAGGACCTCGATTGCCTCGTCGACATCAAGCCCTTCGATACGCCACCCCTTCGGGCTGTGCAGCACGACCCGCACCGCCTCCAGCGCGAATACTGTCCGCTCGGTGTCCACCGTCACCGGCACCAAGGCTCGAGTTCCATTGGGGGCCACCCCGTTCAGCCCGTTAGCTTGCCACCGTTGCAGGGTCTTGGCCGATAAACCTACCGCCTTAGAGAGCGCGTTCCAGCTCGTGCCTTCTGCCCGGCCCTCGGCAACGTACTCAAGCACACGTTCACGGATCACATCCGGGAGCCGTTCGGTCTGCCCCCGAAGGGCGCGGCTCACGCTCGGCGTTCGGCTGATCCCGGGAGCCGGCAATGAAGAGCATGACTGTGACCCTCATAAGCCTGACGTCGTTCTTGCCGGCGTTGTGTGTCCCCGGTTGCCGCGCTGCCGAGCCGCCAGTGCCAATTTATACGGTGCCACCAGAGTGCGCACGCGCATGCGAGAAGAGTTACCATTCTTGCTTAACCTCTTGTCCGCCAATGGGTGACTCATGCTTCGATGCTTGTCACGACGTGTTCGCCCGCTGCAATACGGCGTGCGGGCCTCGTCGAGTCAACTGACTTCTATGTTCCCACTTGATACTGACCAAGCGCCGCTTGCCCGTGCCGGTTACGATGAGTATCCCGACCTCAAGCAGGGCCGAACATGAGCGTCGAGCCGACGCCTGGGACGCGGCGCACCCACGCAGAGCGGCTGGGTGGGGTTTGCCTGCTCGTTGTCCGCGCACCGTTGAACTGGTATCCATGTTGTGATGGCGGATGACGGTGAATGCCGACTGTACTCCATGATGGTCCGTACCGGCTTTACTTCTATGCGAGCGACCGCGACGAGCCCGTTCACATCCATGTCGAGCGTGACGACGACATCGCCAAGTTCTGGCTCGAGCCGGTTCGGCTTCAAGGCAGCAGAGGTTTAGCCGCACTGAGCTCGCCCGAGTGCAGCGGTTGGTTGAACAGCATCGGGAACAGTTGGTGAGAGCGTGGAATGAGTTTTTCGGAGGATAACGGGGATGAGCAGCGGGCACTTCGCGCGAAGGTGACTCGCGACGCGCTCACGGTGGATCTCGCGGACGGGCGCACGCTCATTGTGCCACTTGCGTGGTATCCTCGACTCCTGCATGGGAACGCGGCAGAGCGTTCTCGGTGGCGACTGATCGGAAAGGGTGTGGGCATCCACTGGCCTGACCTCGACGAGGATATCAGCGTTGCGGGGCTCCTTGCTGGTAAGCCGTCCGGAGAAGGCCAACGGTCATTGGAAGCGTGGCTCGCCCGTCGTCGAAAGCCGAACAAACGCGTCGAGCCGACGCCTGAAAAGCGGCGCGGCTCACGCTGAGGCGTTCAGGGTGAAGGTTAAGCTGATGAATCGAGCGCTGAGACGGGCACGTTGGATCATCCTAGGTTTTGTTGCCGTCCCGTTGCTTCTCGTTGGTGCTCTGTTTCTCTCGGAATCGCTGCAGCTCACCTTTGCTTCACATCGCACGATCGCGGAGTACCATTTCGGCTCTGAGTCGATGGTCGGTCACGGCGGTTGGTCGTATCGTACCCGTTGGACCTATGTCGCCTCCTGTTTCATCTGGGGACTGCCGCTATTCGCCGGCGGTCTTTTGGTCATCCGGATTGCGTTCCGCCGTCCTCACGGCGAGAAAGATGCTTCCAGGTTCAGATGTAGGGAGGTGCTGGCGATCAGGAGAGAAGATTTTCGAGGTTGTGCCCGGCTTCTGCCAGGACCCGTCGGATCGCTCAATTGCGCGGCGCACGGATTTGCACTCAGGTGTGCCTTGGCCATGACAGCTCATGGAGATGTCCCCAAAGTAGTCGGGATAGGGCGCTGATCGTCGGCCTGTAGGCTCTCCCTTGGCTGTATCCGGCGTTTCCGTCTTCGTGCCCGTTTAGGGATTGCCATGGACCGGGATCAGCGACCCCCCCGCAGATCCGGACGTGCCTATCTCAGGGATCCGGCTCCTCGAATCACAGCTTCGCTGCTTGGCCATAGACCGCGGGGACCGCTCGTACCACCGTCAGCGGATGCCGCTGCAAGAGAAGTCGAAATCGATCCCACCTCATGGACAGACGCTGGCTGCGGCGATTAAGCCACTTCTGCCAGCTCCGCACCACCTCGTGCCGAAACCGCGCCAGCGACTCCGAGCGCCCCATGATCCCGTAGTACGCACAGTGTCCACGCAGCTTGAGCACCAGGGTCTGATGCTGCTCGCGCACCGGCTGATGCCGGTGTCGCTTGCACCTTCCCTCTAACGGCTCTGTAATTCGGCGCCCCCCTTCCCTCCACAGGCTCCCCTTGGGTGCGGGTTTCCCTGCTTCCTCGGTACCATAAAGGCGCTCCGACCTCCTGCCGCCCCTCCCGACGTGCTTCGTTACCTCGCACGCCGGTACCGTTCACTGAACGGAAACGACAGGATCTCCCAGGTTCCTGGAGAACCAATGCGTACATGCCCCGCTCTCTGACCCCGGCGAGACCTTCGTGCCAGACCCTCTTACGACACTCCGGTGTTGCCTTCCGCTCGATGGACTGCGTCGGCTCTCACATTTGGGCTTTCGAGGCTCAATGACGCGGCCTGCACGTTCCCTGTGTACGCTTCACGCCCGCGGTTAGCCGCGACCCGTGCAACACTCGGTTCCGGCTGCGGGCCTGCTTTGCCGGACGGGATTGGCTACCCGCTGGGTTCCATCGAAAGGTTTCCGCATTCCACTATCGCTTCACGCTTCCCCCTTTCCCAGGCTTCGCCTGGCGCACCCATCGTCCCCCTGCGTCCTTTGTTATCACCTGTCCGGCTATGCGGGTTCGGTCCTCATTTCGCGCTCTTCCGCCATGCGGGCGAGAATCGCTTGGCGCGCGTGGATGCGGTCATCGAAGTCATACCGCCGACCGGAAATCAGCTGGTAAGTCTCGTGCCCTTTTCCCGCAATGATCACCATGTCGCCGGGGCCGGCAAGAAAAACGGCACGTCGAATCGCTCGAGCCCGATCGATCTCGACTTCGTGACGCCGGCCGTGCGGATCCAAACCGCGCAGTCCGTGCACAATTTCGGCAATGATTGCAGCCGGGTCCTCGCTTCTCGGATTATCCGAGGTGACGATGACATGATCGCTGAGCTCTACCGCGATACGACCCATTTCCGGGCGTTTCGTGCGGTCACGATCACCGCCGCAACCAACAACGGTGATCAAGCGCCGGGGGTTCAAGCGCCGGGCGCTTTCGAGTAGCCGCGCCAGAGCATCCGGTTTGTGGGCATAATCGACCGCAACGATGAAGTCCTGTCCGGCATCAATGATCTCGAAACGGCCGGGCACGAGGGGGGTTGCGGCCAGAGCCCGGGCAGATACCTCCGTGTCCAAACCGAGTGCCTCGCCGACTGCCATGGCGGCGAGCGCATTATAAACGGAATAGGACCCGAGGTGTCGCAAGCTCACCACCGCATGGTTTCGCGCCGTCATTGCCTTGAAAGACACGCCTTGCATATCCATGGTGACATCGTCGGCACGGATGTCGGCTTCAGCTTCTATTCCGAACGTGAGCTGTTTTGCGCGGCTCGAGCGCAGCATCATTTCGCCGGCGGGGTCATCCACGTTTACGATTGCGGTTGCGGCCTTGCTGCCATCGGACAGCAGCTCGAAAAGCCGCGCCTTCGTTCGCGCGTAGTGCTCCATGTCCGGATGGAAGTTGAGGTGGTCGTGACCGAGATTGGTGAAAACCCCGATGTCAAAGGCGATGCCGTCCACCCGGCGCAAAGCCAAGGCATGGGAGGAGACCTCCATGATTACGGCGGTGCAGCCGTACTCGATGGCTTCGCGCAAAAGGGACTGCAGGACTGGTGCTTCCGGTGTCGTTTGGCCGGCAGGTCGCACCTGATCGCCGATGCGATAATCGATGGTCCCGATTCTCGCCACTTTGTGACCTGCGGCTTCCAGAATGGATTGGAGAAAGTAGGTGGTAGAAGTTTTGCCGCTCGTGCCCGTGACCCCAATCGTTACTAAAGTCCGAGAAGGATGGCCGTGAAAACGGCATGCCGCCTGTGCCACTGCCGTCCAGCAATCATCGACACGAACGATGGTGGCTTCGTCGCTCAACGGCGTATCACGGTCTACGATCAGTGCCGCCGCACCGCGTTGCAGCGCAATGGGTATGAACTCGTGACGATCGGCGCGGGTTTCGCCTCCTTCGGTTCGATAACCGGGAAGACAAACGAAGAGATCACCAGGTTCCACTTGGCGCGAATCGGTAACGATCCGCCGCACCGGAATATCGAGCGGACCGTGCGTATGGAGAACCCGGTCGAGATCGATAATCTCGTGCAACAAAGGCATGGGAAGCGGCGCAGTCTAAGTTTCGGATTCAGTAGGCGCTGGTGCGGTTGCAGCCGGCGTTTCTCCTTCTTCGGGTGCTGGTGAGGGCGGGGGAGGAGGTAAGGAGCGCAGGCGATCCGCCACCCGGGGCAG
>AMWB02111416.1_pt2 | contig 10762 bp, 16 predicted proteins | sample 200311 | NCBI WGS metagenome assembly AMWB02 (sample SAMN02737377, study PRJNA173069) | bioreactor metagenome | biome: anode biofilm in microbial fuel cells | place: USA: California | collected 2010-12-16 | reverse complement strand
GCTTCAGCTTTAACGGCCTGTACCATTTCAATTTTAGCACGCCGTTCAGCATCAATGCGCTGCACAGCTTGTAATTGTAAATTTGTTGGACCGGTAGATGTAGTAATTTTACCGGTTTGAATTTCAGTAACTTTATTCTGTATCTTTGTAAGTTCTGCAAAAGCAGCACGCAAGCTCTGCAATTGGATATTGATGTTTAAATTAACTCTTTCAGTATTACTCATATTCTAATTCCTGACCGTTCATTTTAACTATTTCATCAATCATTGCAAGCTTGTGTTGCATTGTTTCCTCATCATCGGTATCGTATATAGTTAAAGGATTATTAGCATGCTTTTGCCGTTTTTCTAAATCATCAATCTTTTCACTAAATATTATTTGACATTGAACTATAAATAATATTTGGAAACGTGTTAGCTCGGCCACATCGCCAAGCGAATAATTTGTGCGTTCTGAATGAAATAAATAATCGTAAATTTGACCTTCGTCACTCTTTACGAAATTCTTTCATTTCTTCAAGTGCGGCATCAGCAACTTCCTTACTAATATATACACCAGAAATTTCTCTGACAAACATAGCTACCCCGGTTACACCTGGTAGTTCCTTAACTTGATCGATTGTCAGCGGCGTGGTTGTAAAGTCCTTCATTGCTAAATAAGCGATCATAATATTAGACATAACACTTGCTTCTGCAATAGCGTTAAAGTCTACATCGTCAGCATCAGATGTCTTACCAAGCATATATGCTCTGGTTTTACCATCTTTAATACTATCAAGCATCGCCAATTCACCCTTACTCATTTCTAAGTCGGTTAGCGGTCTAACTACAACTGTGCCAATGTTTGGTATTTCATATTCTCTAATTGCGCGCTTGCCTCTAAGAATTAAATCTTTTATATCAAATGTATCCATATTTATAACCTCCTAAATGAAATTAGGGAACATTAGTTCCCTGTATCTACAGTTGCTGAACCAAGTTTGCTGGCAACAACATTTAAGCATATACCTGAAAATGTCATGCTGGGGATTCCGCCGTCATTAGTTACATCACTTGGTGTAACAGATACGAATCTACAATTTTTATATTTTATAGAATCGAATACCCATTCATTTTTAGTATCTGCATGTACGTTATATACACCAATGTCGAACTGACCGCCATTAATTGCATATGTATATAACTCTCTTAATACCGCCTGATTTGCAGCTTTTACAGTAAAGTCAAAAGAAAACCGTCTATTCTTCTTTGAATATCCAATATTTTCTGCATCGATGGAATCGATTATATCATGCGGCGTTTCAACCTTCGGTGAAAAGGTATCGATGGGTGTAATCATTGATTCCGCCCCACCACTCTTAATAAGCTTAACGCCTAATCTTGTAGTCCAATCAGCCATTTTATCTTACCTCATGCAACATAATTCAGTGTTAAATTCAAGGTATGAATTGCACCAGAATATTCAATTATAACGGAACCGGTCACAGTTCTTGAAGTTCTTGCAGCAGTTAATGTTGCGGCTTCAGCAGAAGTTCTGTCATCAGTTTCCTTGGCCAAAATTGTTGCTAATGGAATATCAATATTAAATGAATCTATTTCGCCAGTATTAACACATGGCTGTAATATTCCAGTTATATAATTAATTAATTCGGCGATTCCAGACCTATTTATCCTTAGATTACCAATCACATTGGGATTAGTAAGTCCAACCTTTAGTTTATATGAAATGTCGTCTATAGTTCTACGAACATCTATATAATTTATACCTTCGGCCGTTGTGCCTAATGTATATCCACTTCTAAGAACATTGGTTGTACCGGCAAGATATAATGGGTCAAATATAAAATTAATTTGTGCGTTATTAAACGCTGTCATCTGAGTAGTTGTAAAATCGCTAGAATTGGAAACACCAACTAAAGGCTTATTCACAACAGATTCCCATGGATTAAGACTGGCTAAAAGTCCGCCCACGGCGGCTGCAACATCGGCCGTTGAGTTATGTGATATAGCTACCATTCTGTTATTACCAGAAGTTTTCATTGTGGTAATAGCGGTAGGCATTGTGTCAACATCCTCACCAGCATCTAACATGAACACACCGATGCGGTCTGTCATAGAACTAACAACATGGTTAGTTAAAGCTGTGGATATATATGTATCACTGTCTGTTTCAACAGTATTAGCAATTACAACAATCTGAACGTCTTTAGTTTCTAATGTCTCTAAAGCATCTTCAATTGCATCTAACGTTTTAGCAACCTTTGTATCTACTGCCCAAATTGCAGCAGCTCCATTAGCGAATGCTAACTTTATTGCAACAGATAAGTCTGATTCTTCTGGATACAGCGCATCAACTTCTGCATAAGAAGTTAATTTCACTGGCACCATAGAGCCGCTCACTGATGTATTACCAACACCAACAATAGCTAATGTGCTAATGTCTTTTGTTGGAACCGGATAAAGTCCGGTTGTATCTACAGTAATATTTACGAACTGCATTATAATACCTCTATATTTATTTGTTCAACTGGCGTGTTTAAATCTGGCGCCGAATGTGTACTCGTGTACTCACTAGATAACGCTAAGGTTCCTTGTATTATAGGCAAACTTTCTCTACCGACTAATTCGGAAAGATCGCGAGTGCCACTTGCAGATGTTACTGCTACAGGAAATTCATATTCTGCCAAATCGTACACTTTACGCATAATTTCTCGTACAATATGATATCCACGAATTATGCGTGTATAAACAATAGTTACTGGCTGCCCGAGCACTGGTGTGCTGGGTGTTACAGATATTATTGTTTTATATGGTTCTTGTGGAACGGCCGAACCTTCATACGTAAATGTGACACTGCGCTGCATTGGTTCCGTATCATCTGCAGCAACAGTTATAAGCATTAACGTTCTATAATCGGCACTTAATGAAAATGAATCTTCATCAATTTCTGTATATCCCCGTTCAATTGACTGGTAACTAATGCCGAATTCATCAACAAATTGAATGGCTAATACAGGACTAACGTAATCTGGCAATGTATAACTCTGTGTTACCTTTTTAATCTGTAATACATTACCATTCATATCAATTGTCGATGGTAATAAATCATAAATTTCTTGCTGTTTTTCAATTGATAGCATTATAACCACCGCAATTCGCCGGTTACATAATTACTTATTTTGCCGGTATATATTTTATTCTTACCAATACTTCTATTCGCAGCAGTAACCAATTGTTCTGGTGAATCTTTAATACTAGCGTGTTGTTTACCGGCATTAAAACCGGCGTCGAAAGCATTTTGTAATCCTGCGCGTCTGTTAAAAGATTTTGTTATAGTCGCCGGTTTATTTAATGTACCTAACACATCATAGAATAGCGGTCTGGCTGGAATATTAATTCTTTTAGAATCTACACCATAAGTTAAATATCCAAATATATCTCTAACTTTAGCGCCATTTGAGGGTTCTATATCATCATCTATAAATAAATGTATAATAACTTTATTAGCACTTACCATAGTTATTTGAAATGTTAATGCTCTTAACAAAGTGTATGTAACTTGAAATAATGGTTTATCTTTATTATAAAGTTTTTCTGGATACATTTGTGTATAATTAATCATTGCTTTGGCAGCATTTTTAGACCATTCTTCTGCAATAGCTTTAGCTGCATTAATTACAATACCATTAGCTAAATAAACAACACCATAGCTTATGCCATATTCAATACGCTTAATTGCTGTATCTATATCAGTTGTCATAATATTACAAGCTCAATTAACCATTTTTTATATCCAGCAATTTCGCTATAATTATCTACAATATTTTTTAACATCCATACAGAACCTTCAGAATCTTCAATTCTGTCGCCCTCGGTAAGCGATATTTCCGAATCAGCGACATATAAATATGATTTACCAATGTAAATAGTTCCGGCCGCTGTTTGTGTTTCATTTAAATCTTTATACGCTTGCTTGGATGCGTAAAATGTACCAGCAGGAGTTTCAACTTCTGTTATATATCCAGCAGAATCAATATCTTCGGCTACATCTAATTTAGTAAATAGTGAACCGACTTCGCGAATTGCGCTGGCGAATAATGCTTTATCCATTAAAATCTCCTACTATTTATATATTCTGTTACATTATGAAATATATTTAAATATTCCGGTCACTTAACGCGATAAAACCCTTTTTTAAATTTATCAATTTTATCAACATATCGAGCGCGCGCTTTATTAAGTCTATCAATATAATAATTTTGACTATTAGAATTACCAGAAGAATTCTCGATTGTTATGTCACCAACTTTAATTTTATTAGCGGTGGTTGATGTGCTTGAATACATATTCGCATAAGCATCCTGATAATAATTATGAATAATTTTAAGTGCAAGCAATTCTATTAAATCAAATTGTTTTAAATCGCGCTGTGTGGAATAATAATTAGCTTTTAATATTCGCGTTCCGGCCAGTTTAACATCTAATTTAACCCATCTATCGCGGGCGTTCATAGCAACAACGGTCACCGGGTCTTTTGTGGTAAATTCATATATCGGAATAGTTTGAGAATAAAATTCAATATCATATGTTGATATAGCACCGCCGCCATTAAAATCAAAGAACCAGCGATTTGGCAGTTTATAATATTCATCTTTAATCCAAATTAATTCTATACCATAATCATACTTACATAAATCAATTATAATTTCGCGTCGTGAAGAATCAATTAAATTTAAAACATCTTCAACAGGAATATTATCAACAGTGGTTTTATCATTAATAGCTTTAATAAGTTTTTGCTCGAATGTTGTAACAGCTATTACATCAGTAGTTGTAGTTCCATTAGTGTAAGCAACTGTTATACTACCGTCGATAAATGAATCATCATCTATTTCATACTCTAAATTATCAGATGGTACTCTATCGAGTTCCACACCATCTACATAAATAATAGCAGTTTCCAGAGTAGGCTCTGGAAATGCAAACGTTGCTTTCATTGTATCACTTATTTTGTACGCATGCAGGTTATAATCTCTGTCACAATATCCTGCTTTTCTTTAGCAGACATAGAACCGTCACCGAGCGCGGTAACAATTTTTAAAGCAATCTTCTCTGCTTCTTCTGCTGTAATATTTTTAACAGCAATTTTAGCGTAACCAATCGCACCTAAAATTACACTTACGACTATAAGCCCTAATTCATCTAAAAATGGTGTTATAATTTCCATCATACTATTTACTCCCATACACTTACGTGTATGCTTTCAATGAACATATGAATGGACATAACACCTATACTATTTAAATTTCACTCGCAGAACACAACAAATCTTCTAATGTTCTGTTCTTACCATCAATGCGCTCGCATGCCTGTTCTATAGTATTTACACGCCTAAGTGTGTCTGGACCCTCAATTACATATATATACTCATATATGGATGTAAGCTCTTTCCACAAATCTTCAATAGTATCATCTTTAGAGTTATTAGTATATGCAATAGGATTAAATTCTATCAACAGCGTTGGTTTATATTTCTTAAGTGTTTGTTTAGCACCATTCATAAACTTAACTTCAAAGCCTTCAATATCACACTTAATAAAATCGAGTCTATTAAGATTTTCTTTAGCCCAAGTGTCAAGACGCACAGCCTGAACAGCGCTTGTTGTAGAATTATCAACCAACGGTGTAACATATGAACCACCGACATTGCCCCTATTATGATGGAAATATACAATATCTTTCTTATTAGAAACTGCCAAATATAATGCCTCGACATTCTTAATATTATTAGACAGTAGGTTGGATTTCAACATTCCATAAATTTCAAATCCTGCCTCAAATGCATATACTTTATTACATAAAACAGACATCGGAATTGTAAGAGCTCCAATATTAGCACCAATATCTAAACAGACGAAGTCCGGTTCAATTAATTTGTGCATCCACGCAAGATTGTCTGTTTCCCACCAACCGCTGGCACGAATACATGCCATAATAGCAACATCGTAAACGAATCCATGCATTAAATATTTTTTAGATTCATCCCATGGTAATTTTAATATACCTGATACATAATCACTTGTAGCTACAATATAATCAATGAATATACATAAATCGCGCTCGTCGCCAATGCTTTTAATTTTATTATTACCAGTAATTACAAGTTTAACGCGTGCTGGCAATTGTGCAACAGTATCATTCAATGGTATGTGATAAACTCCCGCGATGCGTATATCTTCAACTTTACCAATTAACGCTTCATCGACTTTAGGATTTTCAGAAAATGTATATAACGATATGTCAACAGTCTCATATTCACCAAATGTAGATATTTTAATTTCTAACTCAGATGCTTCTGGTGTATGTAAATCAAAAACAATTCTAGCATCGCTTGAAAACCAGCGCGCAACGTCACCATTCTGGAAATATTCAGCATTATAAGCACCATATGTATATTCATTGGTCATTATGTCAGTATATTCTATCCAACGATTATTCTTATATTTCAATGCAGAATGTAAGGGTTCATATTTTATACCAAACTCTGTTTGCTTATCATGTATGATGTGTGTTGATAATACAACAGGTTTAACATTTATTATTTCATGAATATCATTCTCATACCTAACATTCGAAGAAACTTTAATAAGTCTTGACTGGTAATCAGGATAAAGTTCTGGCATATCAACATAATCAATAAAATTATGTCTAGGAAGTGCATATACAGCTTCGGTATAAGTTTTATTAAATACGGATGCAACATCTTCAAGCGTTTCATCGGCATCTAAAAATAATACATATTCAGCCGTTGACAAATCTAAAATTAAATTACGCAGTTGTGCAAATGAACCATTGAATGGTTGCATATATATTTTAGCACCATATTGTTGCGCAATATCGTGCGTATTATCAGTTGAAAATCCATCAATTATAATAATCTCGTGTGCATATGGTTTACACTGTTCGAGTAAGGGCTCCAATTGAGCCCCAGCATTCTTAGTTAATATCCCCAAAGATATAGTTGTCATCTAATAACTTCTCCATACATTCAATTCTTGGTGGTAGGCATTTTTCCCATGAATAATATTTTCTTATAAACTTAGAAGCATTGGCACCTTTTATTGCTGCTTCATCATAATTTTCAGTTACAAGTTTCATAGTATCGCAAAGCTGGTCAAACTTAGGTTCGGCCCAATGCATACGATTATCATCAAAGTAGTATAAGCGCGCTTCATCGATAGGAACTTGTACACGTACAAGTTCATAATCTAACATATATGCAGTTTTACTATTTGCATACTCTGTCATTGCAGACCAGTCGGTGGTTATAACAGGCAATCCGTGGCTCATCGCTTCAACAATTGTGCGCCCAACACCTTCGCCGCGCGATGGTGATAATAGACAATCGACAGTATTATATAATCTATGAAGTGTTGTGTCATCAAAGTGATCGAGCAGTATAATTTGCGGACTATCTGGATATTTAGTTTTAATTTCTTTAATATCAGTTGTAATATCAATTGGTGTAAGGCCAAGTCCACCAAGCACAAATGTGCGTATATACAAAACTACTGAATCTGTAGACCTGAATGTTTTACAAAATCCTTCTACAGTTTCTTTTGCAAATTTACGATTGCTCCATTGATTTATGAATAAGAATTTAAATCGCTGGTCTTTATCAAGCTTTGGTAGTGAAGCTGTATCATTGCTAAAATCAAAACCATATGGCATATACACAACATTGTTAACTCCACTGCGCTTAAATGTATCAACACAGAATTGTGATGGCACCCATGTTATATCATACATGTTACATGCATCAACCCAATTTTCCTGTATATAATCGGTTTCAAATACAGTTTCTAAAATTTGCGGGGTATCAATATCATAAACTGTAGAGCACATTGGATTCCAGAGATTATAAAATAAATCTGGCTTACCAATATTATTCAAACACATGCGTTTCAATTTATATTCCCAGTCCGCGCCGTGGGAGCTATCTATACGACTAAAGTCTGTTTTGACTTGTATATTCTCTTCTTTTAATCCACTGCCAAGCAGTTGTTTTAAAAATGAAGCGCCGACACTACCATAACCAGTGGTGTCTGTAGCACCATTAAATAATAATTTACTCTTCTGTAACATTAATATTCATCCTCCTAACCGGTAATACTGACTCGGCAGCTTCTTTAATATCATCATAATTATTAAATAAATTAATCCATAAATCATTTACAACTTTATTTGTATAATATTTATTTACAAACTTTTTTGCAGCAGCACCATCTTTACGCCGCACATTAATATTATCATAATAATTATTCATTGCATCAACAGTTTTATCAATATCAACATATGCCCAATATATGTTATTCTGCATTGGTCTATAATCAGCAATATCTATTAACGCACCGTGATCACGCACAAGTTCTGCGTGTGCCGAATAATCACTTACTGCACATGGAACCCCACATGCTTGTGCTTCTAATACAGGGATATTAAAACCTTCGCTGCATGATGTAGAAATATACATGTCCATTGCATTATACATGGATGCCATGTCTGATTCTGATAAATTATTGGACTTAATTATTAAAATTTTATCTCCAAGTCCCATAAATTTAACCATATGTACAAGGTTAAAATCAGAATATTTATCAATTGTAATATTTAAGAGTAATCGTACATCAGGTTTATCGCGCGCAAATTTTTCAAATGCTATTATAAGCGCCATTAAATTCTTGCGTTCCTGCTGTCTGCCAACAAAACCGATTACGAATAAATCATCTGTAAAGTTAAATTTAGCACGCGCCGCATCTCTCTGAATTTGTTTAAACTGATAATACACACTATCATTAAATGAATGTGGTATAGGTTCACATGCTCCAACGTTATTAATACCTAAAACTTTTTTACCATAATGGGATGCTGGTACCATTAAATCTGCCATCTGTGATACTGTAGAAAGTGTTGTATCAAACGGTTCACCATCGACAGGTATATGCATTAACAATTTAGTATCACCAAATTTAATATCCTTATATGGATACATAGACCAAGCTTCACCTATACTTAGAACGAAATCTGGCTTTCGAGTTTCGACATGAAGTTTTAATTCAGATGCCGACTGTTGAAAATCTTTATTACCACGATGAATCCAGTATTTCGTATCTGCTAATTTATTTTCAAACTCAAAAGATAATCCCTGATGTTCATGACATATGTGACCAACCTCGTTAGTTGGTGCTAATGCATTGCATACATTATATGCAACCTTTGCAAAGCCTGTATTAATACCCATTCCGGTTGGAATGTGCGGTCCTTGGCAGTTAATTAAAATTTTAGACATTATTCCTCCAACAAATTCCATGCATTTCTATATAAATTATATTTATTATTTTCTTGTAATGATATATGAACATGCCCAGATGTTGATAATATTACATTACTTGGGATTATATAAAAATATTCATGTTGTACAATATGTAAAATAAAAAAATCTACCATATCTTCTGTATACGATTTATCTGCATATTTACCATAATGACAATTAAATGTGTATTTACCATCATTTTTGTAAGATGATTTAACTTGAATTTTTAAAAAATTAGAATTTTTATCTATTAGTAAATCGCAACCATATACATCTATTAATGGTTCATAAACAATAAATCCGCGTGCCATAAGCTCAACTGCAACAGCACGTTCCGATAAAAATGCTTTAATTGATGCATTCATAATATATTATAAATGTATTTATAATATATATAGATGGCGGTCGGCTCACATGCGGAGGCAACATGGTCATCGCCTGCTATGTTAAATACTAGCCATTATAGCTATATATAACATAAGAATTGCCATTAAAATTTCAAAAGCGCTCCGTGTCCAGTTAGCACCGCCCGAAGCAGTAGCAACGCAAGTTTTTAATGTATCAACTTCATTCTCTAATGCAGCTAATCGTACCATTAATGGTCCAGTTCTGTCATCAATAGATTTCATCAATTCATCGCGCACTCGTTCTTGGGCGGCTCTAAAATCAATTTTTATACTCTGAATCTCATCTTTAACGTCTTTGAAAGACTCAATGATTACGCTCTGTCTCTCATCTAAGCGAATGAGTAATTCGTAGGTTGAGGGCGGAGCTAATCTCTCCGTCTCTTTATCCATACGAATCATCCAATTTAAGCACTGTTAATGATAACTACAGCGCCGTCGTTAAGTCTCTTTGCCTGATACATGCTGGTGACGTAGAAATAGTACATCCTCTCAGCAGGCTTGTATTCAGTTTCGACGGTTATTGGTCTCTTATATGCGAGAGCTACTGCGTTCTTAGAGTCAATAAGGATTGCCTGATATCCAGTTACTGAACCAGAAATCGTGTGTGTTGGAACTCTACGAGAAGATACAACCTCAAGACCCCAGACATTTGCAACACTTGCGTTTGAGCGTGCAGTTGCAGCACCAGCGCGTGCAGCATTTATAAAGTCCTCGCTGCGAAGCAGGGATGCCTTCTGCCTTGGGTGAATGAACAGAGTGTCTGCCTTAAATCCATCGGTCGGCATAATAACTTCAGATGCTTCTACAATTACAGAAAGATCAAGCACGTCAGCGGCAGTAACACCAGTTATTGCGGCACCTGCAACGGCAGTTGTATAATCACCACTCACGAATGTGGTTGCATCCTTCTTAGCATTAATGTACTTTGGTCCACCAGAAACGGCAGTAGTCATTATAGCGGTTAGAATGTCCTGGTCTTCCTT
>AMWB02065017.1_pt1 | contig 10762 bp, 17 predicted proteins | sample 200311 | NCBI WGS metagenome assembly AMWB02 (sample SAMN02737377, study PRJNA173069) | bioreactor metagenome | biome: anode biofilm in microbial fuel cells | place: USA: California | collected 2010-12-16 | reverse complement strand
TGAAGAAAAGCATCAACGAAATAACTGAAGAGGATATTCAACGGATGCTGAAGGAAATTGGTTTCTAGCCGCTCATACTGAGTGTGCGCGTTCGGGCGTGGGAATCACAACGATGGAACATCCTCCCTTTGACCATCGTAACCAGTGTTCGAGGCACTGGTGCCCGATTTGAAAAAAATTTACAGGAGATAAAAATGGCACTTACAGCAGTAATCATCGATCAACGAGAACCCGAATGGGTAAAGCAGCTGAAATTTAACGGCGCGATGGTCAGTCATTCTGTTTTGGACGCGGGAGATTTCTGGGTATTGACAGATGATAACCGGATGCTGGCAATAGAGCGCAAAACCCCCACAGATTTATTGGGATCGCTGAAGGATGAACGCCTTTTCGTACAGATGGCTGGATTACAGGGGCTACGCAAAGAGGGTTATTGGCCGTACCTGATGATCAGCGGCGACCTGCAGCGCGGGGCAAACGGGCACGTGGTAACGGATCGTGAGACCGGTTGGAGCTGGAACGCGGTGCAGGGCGCTTTGCTCAGTATACAGGAGATGGGGATCTTCGTGACGTATTGTGCGAGTGATACAGATCTTGAAAGTGCGGTGATCCGCCTGGGTGAACGGTCTCGGGATGAAAAGATGATCATTCCACCGGCGCGGATCGGTAAGGTGTTGGGATTACAGGCTGGTTTCTTGTGCGGTTTACCCGGCATTGGACCGGAAAAAGTGGGAGAGCTGCTGACATATTGCGGCACTCCGGCCTGGGCGCTGGTGGCTTTGACAGACGCGGATTCTCAGATACCGGGAATTGGTCAGGGGATCAGGAATAACGTGCGGTACACGCTGGGACTGAACGATAAAGAACAGATGGGTATTCTCACGAATGATCGTGGTGATGAAGTACTAAAAATTCTACCTTTAGGAGCGCAGTAAAAATGGAACAGAATCAACTTGCAGTAATTGAAAAGCACGAGTTGACCCCCGCGATCTGGGACATGATCACGGGAATGGCGCCGGTAATGCACAACAGCCGGTTGTTCGGAGTGGCAAGCCAGGATCAGGCCGCGGCGATCATGCTGAAGGGTTATGAGCTGGGGTTGCCCGTGACGGCAAGCTTCGAGTTCATCAACATCATTGACGGCAAGCCGACTTTGAGCCCGCGTGGCGCGCTGGCACTGATCAACAGCAAGGACGTTTTGGATGAGTACAAGCTGAACCGCTTGACTGAGCCAAAAACCGGCGCGTTCTTTGGTTATGAGTGCACCATGAAGCGCGGCAAGACCAGTTTTACCGCCCGGTTTACCATGGACGACGCGCGGCGCGCCCAACTTACTGAGGGAAGCCCAACCAGCAGCGGCAAGCGCGGGTACGGCAACTGGGAAAAGTACCCGGAGAATATGTGCATGTGGCGCGCGGTGGGATTCGCAGCGGATGTGATCTGCCCGGATATTACCGGCGGCATGACCACGTTCCTGAAAGCGGCGGAACAATTCAACGTTGAAGTGGATGACCTGGGTAATTTCGTCAAAGTGGTGGAGCCGACGATCAGTGTTTCGGTTGTACCCGAAAAAGTCAACCTCAATCAGCTGGTTGAAAAATACGGTCCAGAAAAGATCATGCAGGTTAACAACGGAATGATCCCGGCGAACCAGGAAGAAGTTGAAAAGGTCGCGCTGCTTCTTGAACCCGCCGAGGTGCTGTAATGAGTGAAATTAACCATTTGTCTTATAGCTCTATCACGGCCTACCTGGATTGCCCGGAAAACTGGCGGCGGAAATACATCGCCAAAGAACCGACACAATCCAGCCCGGCGCTAGTTTTTGGCAGCGCGTTCCACAACACACTGGAAAAGCTGGTGGTTGACCCGAAGATCGATCCGCTCAGTATGTGGGGGGAGGCGTGGGGAAAGGCTTTGGAGGGGCAGTCGATCTTTTGGGGCACAGACACGCCGGAAGAGATCTTCAACGATGGTATACGCATGTTCAGCAACAAAGAGCTGTTGGACGAGGTGCGCAAAATCAAGCCGGGGTATGACGAAGGCGGCGCGCTGATCGAACGCAAGGTTGAGCTGCGCGTGCCGGGCGTGCCAGTGCCGGTGATCGGGTACATCGACGTGATCCTGGAAGACGGGACGCCGGCGGATTTCAAGACTTCGTCACGGAGTTGGAGTGATGACAAGGCGCAAGACTCGCTACAGAGCCTGTTTTACCTGGCGGCGCTGAACCAGGCAGGCGTGAAGATCAACTGGAAATTTCAGCACATTATCTTCGTGAAGACGAAAGTGCCGAAGGTGCAGGTGATCGAGCACTCACACAAACCGGGTGAGTTGTTCTTCTTGTTCGAGATCGTCACGCGGGTGTGGGAGGGGATAACGAGGAACGTGTACCCGATCAACCCAACGACGTGGAAATGCACCCCGAAATACTGCGATTTTTATGCCAATTGCCGAGGGAAATATGACTGAAGTTTTCGAGCAGAGCGACCGGGCCAGGTTGGAGGGGATCATCAGAGGGCAGGAAATTGAAATTTCCATCCTGAAAGAACGATTACGGCTTTTAGCCATCGAAAATGTGAAATTGATGAACAAACCAGACGCGAGCAAAACGAGGCAATATGCAGAAGAGCTTGTTTCCGATGATGAACCGCTGCGAAATCAGCGAGGAATGCGGGCTGCTGGCGGTGAAAACGCCGTACATCCCGGAATTGGTCGAGTGTGTTAAATCGCTGCCGTATGCCGATCGGCGCTACGATGCGACGCGCAAAGTCTGGTTGGTGGATCCGAAACACGGGCGCGATCTGGTGAATTGGATCGAACTGTACGCAGGGGAGGCGGTGAACCTCCCCTCAATCCATACCAGGAATGCCGGGCCGGTGATGCGCATGGTGGAAGTGCGCTACATTGGGGCGTGCAAGTTCAGGGAAGACGGTTCAAGCTCGGCTTTTGGGCTGGTGGGCAGGGATTGGAGCCTGATCTTTCCGGAATCTGTACTGCGCGCGTGGTTTGACAGCGAGCCGGAAGAACACGAACCAACAGCAGATCAGACGCTTTACCAGGTACTGGGGATCAAAAAAACAGCCTCGCAGGACGAGGTAAAAACCGCGTTTCGGCGAATGGCACGGCAATGGCACCCGGACGTGTGCAAAGAGCCCAACGCCCACGAGGTGTTCATCCGGGTGAAGGAAGCCCAGGACATACTGAGCGACACGAACAAGCGGGCGCGGTATGATACGGGGCTGAAATTGCAGAAGGCGTATGAGAAGAATTTACGGTCAGTTGAACGGTATGCCAGGGAATTTGCTCGGCTGGTTCAGCAAAATTACCGCTCTCCGCTGCGCTGTGGGCTGTTGATGGTAGAAGGCGTTGAGAAAGTGGGGCGGCTGGAAGTGATGAAGATCCTGGCATGGGAAGACATTACCCGAAATGGCAAAACGCTGGTGGTAAGTTGGCCAAGGGGTGCAAAAGAGCCGGTGGAGGTTTGGGCATGAAGGTCAAACCTTGGATTGAAAACCGGTGTTATCCAGGAACTCATTGGTTACTTTATTCTGAGCGAAGTGATTATGTTGCTAGGGTTGATTTCCAGTCTTGGGACAATGGATTATTCAGGTGGACTGCATTTATGTATCAGGAAGATAAGAGACAATGTGGATTTGCAAGTAGCCTGGTTGAAGCCCAAAAAATCGCTCAGGCAATTGTTGAAGGTAAACAAGTTCAATTGGAAATATGGAGTTAAAACGATGAACATTACTGAGGACATGATTGAAAAAGCCAGGAGTTGTGTTGACCCAACAAAGAAAGAGGTTTCGCTGTTTAGTCTTCAACGCGTGCTTAATTTGACGTTTTTCGAGTCACTGGATATGAGGCGCGAGTTGGAAAAACAAGGAATTGTGAATAAATCAAAAAGAGGGGTGAATCAATGAGCAGATTACGTCCATGTCCGTTTTGTGGTGGTGAAATGTCAGAAAAGAACTTCTTTTCGTGTGACGGATATCCGCAAGCGTGTGGGTGTTGGGAGCAAACGCATACAGGAGAAGAGGCAATAAAAGTCTGGAATACTCGTCCCATCGAGGACAGATTGCGAAATGATATTACTGGTTATCGAAGAACTATTCTGGAACAGCACCAGCGCATAGTAGAGTTGGAACAAAAATACGAGCGTTTGCGTGAATTGGTGCAATATGTCGCCGATTACTCTACGGTTGTGTTTGTTGATGGGTATGGAGAAACCTGGCTTGACGAGATCAAAGAGATTTTGAATGAAGAAGAAGGAATGAAAAATGAAATTTGATATTGAAGATATGCGTCAGTTTGCCGAACAACATCGTGGAAAATATCGCACTTCGGGTCCACACTGGTCAACAGTTATACGATTTCCCATATTATTTGATGAGTATGAAAAGGCGATTGCTCGTGCAGAAGCAGCGGAGGAAAGAGTTTATCAACTTAGAAATATGCTTATGTTATTGCTCGATCAAATAGATTACACGAATGGAGCGTGTCGCATAAACGAAATGGTAGGTGCGGTACTCAATATTAATCTAATACAGGCTGCTCATGAAGTTTTGAAAGGAAGAGAAAATGAGTGAAGAACTAAAACCGTGTCTTCTTTGCGAAAAGTCAGGATATTCAATGCCACGCAAAATAATGATTGATAACAATAAATCTGAAACGGTTGGCTGGGCATGTGGATGTGTCAATTGTGACGTCCATGTCTATGGTGATACTCAAGTTGACGCGGAGAAAAAGTGGAATACCCGCCCCGTTGAGGACACCCTGAACCGGCGCATAGTGGAGTTGGAAAATAAATTGGCAGATACAAAACGAAAGGCTCAATGGGAACTTAATGAATTAAGAGAAGCGAAGGATAAGAGAATTTTTGATCTACTCGAAGCGCTTGCTAAGGCGATTGGAATCGCCGACCATCGTTCTTATGAATTGGAAGCAAAAACCAAAGAAGCTGAAGAATCGGCGAGGGAGGTCATCAAACTCAAAGCAGAACTATATGATCTATGGAAGGAGATGAAATGAGCGAAATGTTTAGATGTAATTATTGCGGGATGGTTTTACCATCACCAGACACGTTTCACGACTTACAAAGTTGTGCAGAATATCTGAAATCCGACAACGCCCGCCTGACCGCAGAACTGGCGGAGTTGCGGGAGCAGGTGAGGTGGATACCCGTGAGCGAGCGACTGCCGGAAGACTGTACAAATGCGCTGGCGTTTGAAAATGATATGTTCGGACAGCGCATTGATATACACAACTATCATCGTACGCTTGGTTGGTCTAATAACGGTAGGGTTAACATCACCGTCACCCATTGGATGCCACTCCCGACCCCGCCGGAGGGGAAGGAATGATCTACACCGTCTCCGCGATCATCTGGGTAATGGCGTGCCTGTTTTTCCTGCTGGCTATTCCGGTTGTTGTGGTCAAGAGATTGAGGATGAAATGAGCTATTTTATTGTGTTTGCCATCGGGATACTTGTTGGAATGGTTTTATTTTCTTGATAGAGATTGCTCAGTATAAGGAGAGATTGCAGTGAGTGAATTATTAACTATACCGGTTGAAAACATTGTACCGAACCCAGAACAACCGCGCGTCGATTTTGACCCGGCGGAGATCGCAAGCCTGGCTGAATCCATTGAAGAGCATGGATTGATCCAGCCGATCACGGTGGAGGAACGCCAGGACGGCTATGTGCCGATCGATGGTGAACGGCGGCTGCGAGCTGTAAAATCTCTTGGTTTATCACTGATCAAGGCGGTTGTACGCACCTACGATGAACCACCAGTGGATAAATTAAGCCAGGCGGTTGTGGCAAATATGCAGCGGTCCGATCTGAACCCCATTGAAGAGGGCGAAGCGTTCAAGAAACTTTACCAGCAAAAGATGACCATTTCTACGATCGCGAGGACAGTTGGGCGCTCCATTGGCCACGTGAATACCAGGTTGAAAATGCTGGAATTCGAGCCTGAAATCAAGGAGCTTTTTGCAAAACGAAAACTGCCCATTGACCAGCAAATGATCTGGGATTTGCTGAAATTGCCGGAAGAACAGCGCGTCTCAATGGCGATTCGATATGCAGCAAGCGGGATGAGCGGAGCCGGGATCAAGCGGTCGTTGACTAGGATCCTGCGCAACCTGGAGCAGCCAGATACGCCACTGCGGGGGAAAAGGCGTTCACCTGCGGCGATCATGAGCAACATGCCGGCGGAAAACCGGATGACGGACCTGGCCGGGAAAGACAGCGCAGCATTACCTCAATGGGAGTTGATCGAGAAGGCTGCAGCTGAGACGTGCGCGGCGTGTGACTTGAATGACATCGCGAGCGCGCAGATGTGCAAGGATTGCCCGGCGGTGGAATTGTTGAAGCGGTTGAGCAAACTAGTTGTAATGACCAATTAAAAAATCAAAAGGACTGGAGACGAACATGGAACATGCAGGAGATTTGACACTTAGCGAAAAACGGGAAGCGATGCTGGATGCCTTAAAAAAGATGGACGAAGCGGAACAACAAAAGATTGATACCATGGCTAATGAATTAGTAAAAAGGTTGAGGCTGAAAAGTCAGTCGATTTATTTTTCTTATGAGAGTGCAATTGAGATCATTGCACGCCTGGGGCAATTCCTGAATAGAGGCACGCGATGAACACGCAAATTGTCACTGGTTCAATTGGCGCGATTGCCACACAAAAGAATCAGTCACTGGCTGAAACGTTTGTGAGCTGCGATGTGATCATCCTGATCGACACCAGCGGATCAATGGACAGCCGGGATGCCCGGGGCGGGAAATCACGTTATGAAACGGCGTGCGAGGAACTATCTCAATTACAGAGGAACCTGCCGGGAAAAATAGCGGTGTTCGGGTTCAGCTCCGATACTGAGTTTTCACCAGGCGGGGTGCCAACCTTTCAGCAGGGCGGTACGAACATGACCAAGGCGCTGCAGACCGTTAAGATTGCTGATCTTCCGGGGATGAAATTTATTTTGATCTCTGACGGTGAACCTGATGAACCCACAAGAACTCTTGAAGTGGCGAAGACGTTCCAAAATCATATTGACGTTATCTACGTTGGACCCGAAGAGCGGCCAACGGGCCGTAAATTCTTACAGGAACTAGCTGCAGCAACCGGCGGAAAAAGTGTAACGGCATCCTGCGCCAATCAACTGGCAGAAAGCGCGCGGCAGCTCCTGGGCAGCGGGGGCGATAAATGAAAACGTTTTATGAGCAAATAATAAAAACTGGCAGCGAGATTAGCAACAAAGACATTGTTGATAAGTCAGGATTTAATTATGGCGAGATTTTATCGCTGCTTGATAAGTCTGTTTTAATAAAAATTGATAATGTTGCGCAATATTTTTGGGAAATAAGCGGGCAGGAATATTGGGATATATATAAAGATTTTCCAAATTGCGCACCAATATTTAACAATATGTTTTTTGAATATCAGTCACCAGAATTTACTAATGCAAATGGAAATATTGTTGAAATACGTTCTGAAATAGAAACTGAAATAGAAATTGAAAAAACTGGTTGTCTTGTTTTATCGGAAGAAATTGGAAAAACTGTTTTTTATGATAGTGAAAAATGGGTTCTAAATATAGCTGTTATTAGTAAAACTAATCGCGGAATATCGTTTTGGCCAGGAATATGTTCGTTAATAATCAATAAATTCGGAAAAATTCTTGATCATAAATATTTAATTTCAAGTTATTTTGATAAAGAACATCAAGAATATTTGATTGAAGGAATTCGGCAGGCTCTAAATCCCGTTTTATTAGCATTGAGTTTTATGCACTGTAAAAATATTAAACAAGTTGAGTACATTCCTAAATTACATATTGGAAGATCTTCTCAACCACGACATGCTCCAAGAGTAAAACATTACACTCTTGAAATTGATCCAATGAAAAAAATATTAGAATCTGAGGGGGGAATAAGTCGCAACGGAATACAGAAAGCGCTGCACATTTGCCGCGGTCATTTCAAAAACTTTACAGACGATAAACCATTATTTGGAAAACGCACCGGTACTTATTGGTGGTCCGATCAAGTAAGAGGAAAAGTTGAAAATGGAGTTGTCGAAAAAGATTATTCTGTATTGTCCCCAAAGGCCTAGAGAGGTAAATCATGTCAAATATTCAGCCACCAGCTTCGCAACAAACCCAATATGCAAAAATTGGGAATTATGTTGCTTTCATAAGGTCGTTTGGTTACGATTTCAAATTTAACGAAATTACTGATCGTGTTGAGTGTAACGGTATACCTCTTACAGATGAACTATTTAACAAAATTGAATTTATGTTGATTGAAAAGGGATTATCAAATGAAAGGTATACCAGGGTAGCGATTAACTCAACCGCCTATGACAATCGGTACAACCCGATAAAAGATTATTTTGCAAAACTTCCTTACGATGGCGGAAATTACTTTGATCAACTTGTTTCATGTTTTGATAATCCAGACCACCTATTTAGTGTTTACCTGCGCAAATGGATGCTTGGTTCAGTTGCAAAAATAAATCAAGGTACTCAAAACCCAATGTTAGTTATGGATGGCCTGCAAGATATAGGTAAGTCTCTTTTTGTCAATTGGTTGTGTTCCGGGCTTCCTGAATATTTTACCGAGGGTTCCATTGACACCGAGAATAAAGATACTCAAATTCGCCTTACTTCAAAGTGGATATGGGAAGTTGGTGAGTTTGGCCATACAGCAAGAAAAGCGGACCGGGAAGCGCTTAAAAATATCATCACCCAAAAAACAATGTCATTCCGTAATCCATACGGAAGATATGACAAAACAAAGCCGATACTAGCAAGTTTTATTGCAACCATCAATGACGAAGGAGGTTTTCTTAATGATCCTACTGGCAGCCGGCGTTTTATGGTGTGTACCATAAATAAAATTGATTGGAAACGGTATGAACAAATTGACGTGAATAAATTGTGGGGTGAAATCTACGCGGCATATCTGATCGGCGAAGACTCTGGATTAACAGCTACTCAGAAAAAGAAAAAAGAAGAAAACAACAAAAAATATGAAATTGATGATCCTATTGAAAATATCCTAAAAGACAAATTTGTTATTAAGCCAGGTGATTTAAATTTATGGACTTCCACTGCAAATTTAATCTACGTTTTGAACGAAAAGGGTATTCGATTTGGCACTATTATCGCCACACAAATGGCACTGTCCTCTACATGCAAAAAACTAGGTCTTGAAAAAGCGCAGCAAAACAACCAAAAAGGATATTATGGAATCTCCCCAAAATTGCCGTAGCCGTGCGACCTATGCGACCTATGCGACTTGTTTTGTCATTAATCTTGCACAAAATATTATTAATGCGTGTAGATTTTGCGACCTGTGCGACCTTTAAGTCGCATTTGCTTAAGAGTCTTTAGAAAAATTAAAGAAAGTTTAAGTAAAAAGGCTAAAAAGTCGCATGAGGTCGCACAGGTTTTTTAAGATTGAGATTGGAAATGGCGTTTCTAGTGTATTTTGTAAAATCATAAGTCGCACGCGAGGAGTTTTTGTATGACACTTTTAGACACAGCTCTCACCTGGGTAGAAAAGGGATTTTCGGTTATTCCAATCGGTTACTACTCGAAAAAGCCGGTCATTAAATCCTGGTATCCGTATCAAACGCAGCTGCCAACCAGACAAGAATTACTCGAATGGTTCCCGTCGGAGTTAAGAAACATTGCGCTGATCACCGGCGGCGGCCTTGTAGTAATTGATTTTGATGTGATGGATGTATTTGATTACTGGTATCAACAAACCCGGCTGGATACTTACATGGTCAAAACGCGGCGCGGGGTTCATGTTTATATCAAGACCAGCCAACCGGCAAAAAACTTTCACTCTTCTTTGTTGGACGTAAAAGCGGAGCGCGGATACGTTTTGATCCCACCGTCGATTCATCCCAGCGGTTATCAATATACGATCCTCCAAAGCGCCCCTATACTGAGCATCAACCAACTTCAGGATATTTTACCAGCTGAATTTACGCCAGAGCCGGAAGCCGTTCAGTTTACTGATCCCGTAAAAGCTATTGATGATCCGTGGGAACTAGCTGACAGGGCGACCACATTTGATTCAAATGTTATTGAGACCATCCGGGGGAAAATCTCTATTCTCAGTATCCTGGATGGTGAACGGACGTCTCCAGATGGGCGCTGGTACAGCTCTTTTTGCCCGTTCCATGATGATCATAACCCGTCATTCTGGATCGATCTGCAGCGGGGTATGTGCGGGTGCCGGGTGTGCAACATCAAGGAAATGGATGTGATCAATTTGTATGCGAGGATCCACCAATTGAATAATCGCCAGGCAATTATTGAACTGCAACAAAAACTTTAGGCATTGGAGAATAGATGACAACTAAACTTTACGATTGTCCGCAATGTAATAAGGTCATTGGCCAGCTGAAGACGGTAAATAATGTTGAATTTCTGAATATGAACGGTGTTTTTTGCCGGGAATTACGCGGTTTTTGTGCAAACTGCGGTGCTGAAATCCGCTTCTCTGTGTCTGATGCGTATATCAGGAAACTTGTGGAGAGAACAAAGAACCAGGTCAAGTAAGTTAAGGTATGTAAAGAATAATTGTATTTAGGCTGGAATACGTTATAATGATTTTACAACTGAATAGCGAATCAATAGGTTTACGCGCCTGATGTACCGAGCCAAAAAAGGCTTGTCTACATTGGGCGTAATTTTTTTAACTGGAGGTAGAAACATGTTTGATCAGGTGTTAGT
>AMWB02091759.1_pt1 | contig 10781 bp, 10 predicted proteins | sample 200311 | NCBI WGS metagenome assembly AMWB02 (sample SAMN02737377, study PRJNA173069) | bioreactor metagenome | biome: anode biofilm in microbial fuel cells | place: USA: California | collected 2010-12-16 | reverse complement strand
CGGGGTTTTTTTATTTTTAAGCCCCGAAGGCACCCGGCCTCTGGGGCTTTTTTTTTGGCAAGGCCGCAGGATTCTCTCTACATGGCCAAAACCGATAATTTCACAGCAAAGGAGACCCTTACATGATTCTTGGACTGAGCGATGACATTACCGATGATCAGAAAACCCATATCCGCAACACACTTTTGGACATGGGATGTTTTGTCCGCGAGACAGAAGATGCCGAACAGAGCCTCATCTGCGCTTTGGGAAATAACAATCTGGATGTTGAATTATTAAAAAGTCTGACCGGAGTACAAACGGTCACGCCCATTGTCACACCGTTTAAACTGGTCAGTAGACAGTGGCACCCGGCAGACACCCTGGTGCCGATCGGAGATGTGCTGGTGGGCGGAGAACGAATCGTGATCATTGCCGGCCCGTGCGCGGTTGAAAGCCGCGAACAGGCACTGACCATTGCCCGTGAAGTGAAACGTTACGGGGCGGTGGTTTTCCGGGGCGGCGCTTTCAAACCCCGGACTTCCCCCTATTCATTTCAGGGACTGGAAGAAGAGGGCCTAAAAATTCTGGCCGAGGTGAGGAAGCAAACCGGCTTGCCGGTTGTCACCGAGATCACCTCGGTAGCCCAGGCCGATATCATGATGAAATATGTGGATGCGGTACAGGTCGGTGCCCGGAACATGCAGAATTTCGAACTGCTGAAATGCGTGGGTCGGATGGGAAAACCGGTGATACTCAAACGGGGCCTGGCCGCCACCATTGAAGAATGGCTGATGTCGGCCGAATATATCATGTCCGAGGGAAACGATCGCATCATTCTGTGCGAGCGCGGTATTCGCACCTTTGAGCCCTATACACGGAACACCCTGGATCTGTCGGCCATTCCCGTTCTTAAAAAAACTCACCCATTTGCCGGTGCTGATCGATCCCAGCCACGCCACGGGTATTCGTGAAAAGGTCAGCCCCATGGCTCGGGCCGCTGTCGCCGCAGGTGCCGACGCGCTGATGGTGGAGGTCCACCATGATCCGGACCACGCCCTTTCCGACGGCCCTCAAAGCCTTTATCCCAAGCAGTTCGGTCAGTTAACCCGGGATATCTATGTAATTGCCCCGGTTGTCGGCAAGCAACTCGATTTCGACTACCTGGACAAGGCATCCAGTGCTGCCAAATGGCAGGGTGCCAATGGTCACAGCCCGCAAGCTATTGCCTTTCTGGGAGAACTGGGCACCTTCAGCCATAAGGCCTGTCTGCAGTATTTTGGCGAGAAGATGGATGCTGCACCCAAACCGAATTTCCGCGCCATCTTCGAAGCGGTCAAGTCCGCAGAAGCGGCCTATGCCGTAATTCCCCTGGAAAACTCCCTTTCCGGCAGCATTCACGAAAACTATGATCTGCTCCTCGAGTATGATCTGGAAATCGTAGGGGAAATCACCCTGCGCATCGTTCACTATCTGATCGGCCGTCCGGGAGCCCGCCTGGAGGATATCCGTCGGGTTATTTCGGCCGGACCGGCGGTTCAGCAATGCCGGCAGTTCCTGGATCGCTTTCCCGACTGGGAAATTGTAACGGTGAATGCGACGGCCAGCGCGGTTCGGGAAATTACCCGCAGCGAAGGACCTTCGGATGCGGCTATCGGCAGCAAGGAAGCTGCTGCTCTTTACGGATTGGATGTTATCGAGGAGGGAATTGAAACCAACCCGATGAATTTCACCCGGTTTGCCGTGATTGCCGTCACCCCCACCGGCAAAAAAGCAGTCGGAAAATCCTCCCTGGTCTATTCTGTGGGCAACCAGCCCGGTGCGCTTTACGAAACCCTGAAGATCTTTCAGGAAAATCACATCAACCTGGTCAAACTGGAATCCCGGCCGATCCACGGCAGACCCTGGCAGTACATGTTTTATGCGGATCTGGAAGCCGAAGCCCGTTCGGCCGGATTCGCACCGATTCTCGAAGATCTGAGATCCAGAACCGATTTTTTAAAGGTTCTTGGCTCCTACTGAAGGATTTGAGGCCAATTGACGGGGTGATTCAGATCTTTCATGTTTCACGTGAAACAGTTCCATCGATGATTTGGGAGAGAATTTGCGAACACAAATGCCATCAAAAAGAAAAACACGCCCGGAAGATGGCCAGATCGACAAGGTGGATAGCAACCGGAGCTTTCAGATTCGATTCCATGGAATATCCGGAAGATCCGTTTCGCGTTCGGCCACTTCCCGAATGGATTTTCCGGTTTCATATGCTTTTCTGGCGATATCGGCGGCCCTGTCATAGCCGATAATCGGCGCCAGAACCGTTGCCATGTAGAGGCTTTTTTCAACATTTGACCTGCAGACAGACGGATTGGGGCAAATGCCGGCAATGCATTTTTCTGAAAATGCAGCAACAGATGCGGAAAGCAGGGAAATGGATTGCAACAGATTGTAGGCCATCACCGGCATCATGGCGTTCAATTGGAAATGACCTCCTTGACCGCAAAGGGTGATCGTTGCATCATTTCCAATCACCTGGGCGGCAACCTGAACGACCACTTCCGGAATAACGGGATTGATTTTCCCCGGCATAATCGAAGATCCGGGCTGAAGTTCGGGAAGATGAATCTCCCCCAGACCACAGCGGGGGCCCGAGGCCAGCCATCGGATGTCGTTGGCGATTTTGACGAGACTGGCGCAGATGGTTTTTAACGCGCCGCTGGTTTCCACCGCAGCATCCCGTGCAGACTGGGCCTCAAAATGATTAATTGCCTCGACAAACGGAAGATGGGTTGCCTCGGCAATCCGACGAATAACACGTCCGGCAAAACCCGGATCTGCATTCAGTCCGGTACCAACAGCGGTTCCTCCAAGGGCCAGTTCGCACAAGCTGGCCTGGACCGAGGCTGCACGACGGATTCCCAGTTCCACCTGTCTTTCAAAACCGGAGAATTCCTGTCCCAGGGTCATGGGGACTGCATCCTGAAGGTGGGTTCGCCCCATTTTCAGTACATCCTTGTATTCGTGAGCCTTGATGGATAAGGCGGCCCTGAGTTGTTCCAGGGCTGGAATCAGGCGGCTGGTAATTTCCGTCAGGGCGGAAATGTTCATTGCTGAGGGAAAGACATCGTTGCTGGATTGTCCAAGATTGACGTGGTCGTTGGGATGCACGGGAGTTTTTCCACCTCTTTTGCCGGTCAGCATCTCATTTGCCCGCGAGGCAATGACTTCATTGATGTTCATGTGAGTGGAAGTTCCGGAACCGGTCTGAAACACATCCACCACAAACGATGAATCCAGTTTGCCATCCATGATTTCCTGGGCGGCTTCGCCGATGGCCTTTGCCATCTGCAAATCCAGAAGCCCCATTTCCGCATTCACCCCTGCACAGCAATTTTTGATCAGTCCCAGGGCGCGGATCAGCGAAAAAGGCATTGATATGCCGCTGATTTGAAAATTTTCGACGGCCCTCTGGGTTGAAGGACCATAATAGGCGTTTTCGGGGACCCTCACCATGCCCATGCTGTCGGATTCTTCTCTGAACGACATAACCGAACCTCCGAAATTTAAAAAGTTGCCAATAATGATCTTGATCTTAAGCAGTTGCATGATATGATAACCAGCAAAATAGTCAACTGGAATGACCGGTTTGGCTGCCGGGATAACAACCGTCCGCAACCATATGGATTCAGACTCCCCGTCAGCACCACGTATAATTTCCCCGAAATGCGGGACCAGTCTGAACAGTACTTTCATTACCCATAAACAGGATAACGAGCCCTTCCCATGAAATCCCATATCATCATAGATTCGTCCGGCATCGAGCGGATATTGACCCGTATGTCCCATGAAATTCTTGAAGAACATGAAGGAACGGAATTATTAACCCTGATCGGTATTCAAACCCGCGGCGTGCATATGGCCCGGCGGCTTCAGAAACGTATCCAGGAGATCGAAGGCGTTGAAGTCCCCGTGGGGATTCTGGACATTACTCTGTATCGGGATGATTGGACCCGCATCAGTCACCATCCGGTGATTCAGGCGACAGACATTTCATTTTCGGTGGATGGGCGCGACATCCTTCTGATTGATGATGTCCTGTTTACCGGCAGAACCATTCGGGCGGCAATGGATGCACTGATTGATTTCGGACGGCCAAAACGCATTGAGTTGGCGGTTCTTGTGGACCGCGGTCACCGGGAGCTTCCAATTCAGGCCAATTTTGTGGGAAAAACCCTGCCGACCCGGCGCGCGGAAACCGTGAATGTCATGTTTTCTGAAAGTGATGGCCTGGATCAGGTTGTCCTTGAAGAAGGAAAGGAAGAACATGGGAACTGAAGAACACAAGGCAACCGCGCCCAGACATCTGAGCATCGGCATCCTGTCTGTTTCAACCACCCGAACCCTGGCTGAGGACAAAAGCGGTCACTGGATCAACAAGCATTCCAAAAAAGAAGGGCATCACGTCGTGTGTCACCGGGTGATTCCAGATGATGCACGGATCATTTCTCAGGCAGTGTCGGAAGTTCTCCGCGAACATTCGCCCCAGGCACTCCTTTTAACCGGTGGAACCGGCATCAGCCCGAAAGACGTTACCATCGAGGCGGTCCGGCCGCTGCTTACCAAGGAATTGACAGCCTTTGGCGTATTGTTCAGCCAACTCAGCTTCGAAGAAATCGATTCCGCGGCACTGCTGTCCCGGGCCATGGCAGGTGTTATTAACAGTACGCTGGTGTTCTGCATGCCCGGCAGCCTGAATGCCTGCAAACTGGCCTGCAATGCACTGATATTTCCAGAACTCGGGCATCTGGTCCATCACCTTCAGGAAGCATGACGGTCATCGGCAAGAACCTTCAACCGTAACGATAATGTCCTAACCCATGAGTGAAGAGCTCGTAACATATCAATCTTTGGGTGACTTCGTAAAAAGTTCGCAGGCAGGGCGCACAAATCCTGAGGACCGGCGTTCCGCATTGCGTACTTGTCGTACGCTGCAATGATCAAGGATGCTGCGCAGCGCAGCCTCCGGGCTTTTTACGAAACCGCCAGGATTCAAGGAGGATACAATGGATAGAAGAAATTTTCTGAAATTGTCTTTAAGCTTGAGCGCCATGGCTTTTCTCGACATTCCGGGCCGATGGTCCGCTTCTCATGCAGCGGCCGCAGATCCGCCCATAGGACCGGCTTCTCTGCCGTATGCCAAAGATGCCCTTGAGCCCTATATTTCTGCGCGAACCTTCGAGTTCCATTATGGCAAACACTATCAGGCATACATTGACAATACCCGGAAACTGATATCCGGAACCGAATATGCCGATCTTCCACTGAAGGAGATTATTCAGAAATCCGGTGCCAATCCCAACCAGATGGCAATTTTCAACAACGCCGCCCAGTCCTTCAACCATGAGTTTTTCTGGAAAAGCATGATATCCGGCGGCGGCGGAGCGCCAACGGGCCGGATCGGCCAGGCGATTGACAAATCATTTGGCAGCCATGCTCAGTTTGAAAAAGAGTTTACGGAAGCCGCCCTGACGCAATTCGGAAGCGGGTGGGCATGGCTGATTCACGACGGAGCCGTTCTGAAAGTGGTCAAAACCGCCAATGCCGATACTCCGATGATGCACGGATGGACCCCGCTGCTTACCCTTGATGTCTGGGAGCATGCCTATTATCTCGATTATCAGAATCGCAGGGGGGATTATATCCGGGCGTATCTGGACCATCTGATCAACTGGCGTTTTGCCGAAAGCAATCTGGCCGGATAAAATGCAATTTTCCCGTCTTTAGACTTTATTGAATATCTCTGCAAACGGATTGTTGAATGGCACCGGCTTTTCCCTAGAAGGCTTTTGAGACCCTTTTTTCAAAATCGTTCTACCCTGGGTTCCGGAAACAGGCGGGCGGGATGCCGGTGCCGGTGCCTGTTTGGATTTCATGGACAGGGAAATCCGCTTTCGGTCCAGGTCCACGTCAAGAACCGTTACCTGCACTTTCTGGGTGACCTTGACCACATCCAGGGGGTTTTTGACAAACCGGTCGGACAGCTCGCTGACATGAACCAGACCGTCCTGATGCACCCCGACGTCCACAAAAGCGCCAAATGCCGTAACATTGGTTATGATTCCGGGCAGTTTCATGCCGATGCGAAGATCTTCCATTTTTTCAACACCACTGGTGAAACCCGTTTCAAACGGCTCTCTGGGGTCCCGTCCGGGTTTGGCCAGTTCATTCAGGATGTCATGAAGCGTCGGAAGTCCCACGGATGTGGTGACATACCGGGATATATCAATCCGGCTGCGCAGTTCTTCGGATTTCATCAGATCCGTTACCGTGCATTCCAGATCTTTTGCCATGGCATCCACGATCGGGTAACTTTCCGGATGAACGGCACTGGCATCCAGGGGATTGTTTCCCTCGCGGATTCTTAAAAAACCCGCAGACTGTTCAAAGGCTTTCGGCCCCAGCCGCTTGACTTTCTTAAGGGTCATGCGTGAATCAAAGGGGCCGTACTCATTGCGATACAGGACAATGTTTCGGGCAAGCTGAGGTCCCAATCCGGATACATAGGTCAAAAGCTGGGCACTGGCCTGATTGACGTCCACGCCCACGTAGTTGACGCAGCCGATCACCACATCATCCAGGGCCTGCTTCAGAGATCCTTGATCCACATCGTGCTGATACTGGCCGACACCAATGGATTTGGGATCGATTTTCACCAGCTCCGAGAGCGGATCCATCAGCCGCCGGGCAATGGATACCGCGCCGCGAACCGTCAAATCCAGATCGGGAAATTCTTCCCTGGCAACTTCCGATGCCGAATAAATCGAAGCCCCGCTTTCATTCACCATGATTATGGCAATCCGGCTGGAAAGTCCGACGGACCGCAGAAACGCTTCAGTCTCCCGGCCGGCCGTGCCGTTACCCACGGCAATGGCTTCGATATCAAAACGGCTGCATAACTCCACGACCTTGCCCGCCGCCTGGCGGGTTTGCGACTCGGACAAATGCGGATAAATGGTGTCATAGTAGAGCAGTTTTCCCTGGCGGTCCAGGCATACCAGCTTACAGCCGGTCCGAAAGCCTGGATCCAGCCCCATCAAACGTTTAGCGCCCAGAGGCGGCGCCAATAGCAGCTGTTTCAGGTTGTCGGCGAAAATACGGATGGCCTCGATATCGGCCCGCTCTTTGGTGGCCAGACGGATCTCGGTTTCCATGGATCGGGAGAGAAGCCGTTTATAACCATCCTGAATCGCCAGGCGCACTTGGCCGCTATCTTCTCCGATGCCCTTTACAAAAAGGGTTTCCAGAATCGAAATCGCATCCGCTTCAGGCGGCAGCACGGACAGATTCAATATGTCTTCATTTTCCCCGCGGCGCATGGCCAGGATGCGATGGGACGGGGCCTGGGCAACGGGCTCTCTCCAATCAAAATAATCCTTGTATTTGACGCCTTCAGTTTCTTTCCCGTCAGCTACCTGGCTGACAAACATTCCTTTTTCGGTGAACAGCCGGCGAATACGTGCCCTGGCCTCGGAATCCTCGGTAAATTTTTCGGCCAGAATATCCCTGGCCCCGGCAATAGCATCCTCGGGAGTGTTGACACCTTTGCCCGGATTCACATAGGGTGTTGCCGCCGGAAACGGGTCGATTCCGCTTTGTTCCAGGATCTGTAGTGCAAGGGGTTCAAGCCCTTTTTCCCTGGCCATGGTAGCTCGGGTCCGACGTTTGGGGCGAAAGGGAAGATAGATGTCTTCCAACTCGGAAAGCGTCTGTGCGGCCATGACGCTTTGGCTCAGTGCATCCGTTAAATGGCCGTGCTGCTCCAAGGAGTTCAAAATGGCGGATCTTCTGGAATCCAGGTCCTGAAGCTGTTTTAGGCTGTCCCGAATGAATGTGATCGAAACCTCGTCCAGGCTTCCGGTAGCCTCTTTGCGGTATCTGGCAATAAAGGGGATACTGGCTTCTTCTTCCAGAAGCAATGCAACCGCCTGCACCTGCTGGCAGGTCAGGTTCAGTTCATCGGTAATCAGTGAAACATGCGTTAAATTCATGAAACCTCATCAAATAATTATTGTCTGTACAACAACCCTGTTTCCGTTCAAACAGCAGTAGTTTGAATTTGGGTCGGATTTCGATACCGGATATTCGGATTTTGCCTGATCTGACTTTGCGTTCAGGCCGCAATTAATTTAAACGACAGCCTGGCAGCGCCTGACAAGATATTCCAACGCCAGAAAATAACCGTCACTGCCAAGTCCGGAAATCTGCCCGGTTGCAACGCCGGCAACCATTGATTGGTGGCGGAAAGGCTCCCGCTTGTAAATATTGGAAAGATGAACCTCAACCACCGGAATGCTCAGAAGCAGCAGGGCATCGCGAATCGCCACGCTGGTATGGGTATAGGCGCCGGGATTAATGATCAGACCCTGATGGGAGCTCATGATTTCCTGAATCTTGTCCACAATGGCCCCTTCGTGGTTGGATTGAAAAACTTCGACATTTACACCCAGGCGTTTTCCGGTTTCTTTCAGGGACAGATTGATGTCATCGAGCGTGGCCCTGCCGTAGACTTCCGGCTCTCTCTTTCCCAGCATGTTCAAGTTGGGGCCATGTATCACCAGAAAATTTTGTTTTTCAGACAGAGAGTCCATACTCACCTCAATGATCGGCGGAATGCCGGCTGATAATCTGTTTGAAATTGGAAATGGTTTTTCGGTAGTCCGGGCTCTGGAAAATGGCAGAGCCAGCCACAAAAACATCGACACCGGCTTCGGAGACTTCCGGCAGCGTGGTTTCATTGACGCCGCCATCGATTTCAATCAAAGTGGCCAGTTTTTTGCTTAGTATCCATTTTCGCAGATCCCTTATTTTCTGAAGGGCGCTTCGGATAAATTTCTGGCCTCCAAAACCCGGATTCACACTCATGATGGTGACAAGATCCAGATCTTCCAGAATCCATTCCAGAGTCGATGAAGGTGTGGCCGGGTTCAGTACGACGCCTGGCCGGCAATTGCATTCCCGGATCAGGTGAATGGTCCGGTGCAGATGCGTACAGGTTTCTACCTGCACGGAAATCAGGGAGGCGCCGGCTTTGGCAAAATCCGGAATAAACCGGTCCGGGTTTTCAATCATCAAATGGACATCCAGGGGAAGTCCGGTCACCTTCCGGACTGCTTTTAACACCAGAGGACCCATCGTGATATTGGGCACAAAATGACCGTCCATAACATCCACATGGATCCAGTCGGCACCGGCCGCCTCAACCGCCCTGATTTCTTCTCCCAGCCGGGAAAAGTCGGCCGATAATATGGAAGGGGCAATGTATTTCATTCATTTCTCCTGTCATTTGGGAAATAACAATCCATTTTGAACGGCTATCGGAGATCGTTCAATATATGTCAAACTTGAGCAACCGACCGTCAAGCCCGCCGTTCTTTAAAGGAAGCTTCAGGGACGGTTTCAGGCCGATGTCGGGGATCAGATCCCGATTCCCCGCATAGACATAAGCTTGGGAGTTCAGGCACCGCTGTTTCAGAAAATCGCCGAAATTCTTATACCACAACTCAAGTTCGGCGGGATTGTCCAGTCGAATGCCGTAAGGTGGGTTGCAGACAATAAGCCGGTTTTCAAGCCTTGAAATCTGCTGAAAATCTTTAGCAACCACGGCAATGCGGTCACCGTGGGGAAGCCCCCGAAGGTTTGCACGGGTTGCGGCAACGGCCTTTTCCGAAATATCGCTGGCAGCGATCAGCCCTTTCGGAAGATTGCGGATCTGCCGGTCTGCAGCGGCCCTGACCTGTTTCCAGCTTTTTCTGTCATAATCGGGAAGAAACTCGAACCCGAACCGTTTACGGAGTGTGCCGGCCGGAATACGACAGTAATGCATCAGGGCTTCCGTGACCAGGGTTCCGGAACCGCACATGGGATCATACAGTGGCCGCTCTCCGTTCCATCCGGAAAGGTGAATGATGGCCGCGGCCAGTGTTTCCTGAATCGGCGCCTTGACCGTTTGCTTCCGGTACCCCCTGCGGTGAAGTGATCCGCCGGAAGTGTCGATGCCGATGACGGCCTGATTGTTTTCAATATGAAGATTGATCCAGATGTCGGGATTAATCTTTTCAACCGTCGGACGGATTCCGGACAGGTTTCTGAAGTAGTCCACGATGGCGTCTTTCAGGCGGAGCGCGGCAAACTCCGAATGATTGACGACCGTGCTGTTTGCAACACTGGCAAAGACGGCAAATGTGTGGTCTGCAGAAAAAAAATCTCGCCACTCGATGTCCGAACCTTTCCGGTAAAGATGATCGGCATTTCTGCACGAAAAGATACTGAGCGGGGCAATCACACGCGTGATGAACCGGGATTCGTAATTGATGCGATACATCACGGCCCGGTCGGCGTGAAAATAAACGCCGCGATAAGCCGGACGGATATTTTCCGCCCCCAGCTTTACCAGTTCTTCGCATCCGATATTCAGAATGTCGTCGGCAAGCTGGGCAAAATATTCTTGATTCAGTTGATAGTCATACATGGTTTCAAATTGGTATCTTTGATCGACCGAACATTGGGCAATCGAGCTTACAAGTTCATTGCAGACGGGACATCGATTCGATCGGGCACTAACAGGTACCCGAATACCGTATTCATGAGCTGATGGTCATTTTTATGCCGATATCATGCTTTTTTTTCAAAAAAACCGCAACCAAAAACATAGCTTGAACCAAATAATCATTGACATGAGCAAAATTATTGATTAGATAATTAACGATTAATTCATGGGGCTGTAGCTCAGCTGGGAGAGCGCATGA
>AMWB02012774.1_pt1 | contig 10781 bp, 6 predicted proteins | sample 200311 | NCBI WGS metagenome assembly AMWB02 (sample SAMN02737377, study PRJNA173069) | bioreactor metagenome | biome: anode biofilm in microbial fuel cells | place: USA: California | collected 2010-12-16 | reverse complement strand
GGAATTTTAGGAAGGTCAATTGGAATTAGTTCAGCACCAAGTTCTTTAAGCTTTGCAAGGGTTAAAGAATCGTTTACATGAAAATCGTATTGCTTATCAAAATCATTTTTAAGATAACCAATTTTTAATCCTTTAAAATCGATTTTCGGACTATAATTAAATGGAACATCATAAAGAGTTTGATCAATACTATCCAACCCATTAATAGCATTAAAAACTATTGCCAGATCTTCTGCTGTTCTACAAATAGGACCAATCTTATCCATACTCCAGCTCAAAGCCATTGCCCCTGTTCTGCTAACTCTTCCATAAGTTGGGCGTAAACCCGTTGTTCCACAAACAGTAGATGGGGAAACAATCGAACCATAAGTTTCAGTACCAATTGCAAAAGGTAAAAGCCCCGCAGATACAGCAGAAGCAGATCCGGCAGATGAGCCGCTTGATCCTTCGTTTATATTCCAGGGATTTCTTGTTTTGCCGCCATACCAAACATCGCCCCAGGCAAGCGCACCCATAGAAAGTTTTGCACAAAGCACACCCCCGGCTTCTTCTAATTTTGTGATTACTGTGGCGTCTTCGTTAATCTCTTGATCTTTAAATGGCATTGCACCCCACGTTGTTTTATAATCTTTTGTTGCTAAAAGATCTTTAACACCAAATGGAATTCCGTGTAATATTCCCCGATATTTACCTGCACTAATTTCTTCATCCATTTTTTTTGCCTGATTAAGTGCTCGCTCTTCAGTAAAGGTTATTACACAATGGAGTTCGGGGTTATATTTTTTCAATCGATCAAGGAAAAATTTTGTTAGTTCTGTTGAAGTAATTTGTTTTGTGCGAATTAGTTCTGCTAATTCTCCAATTGAATAATAGGCAAGATCATTAATATTATCGGGTAATTTTGTATAACTATAATTACTAAATACGATATCTTTTTGATTTTCCGGAAATTTAAACCCGATTGGAATTGGGTTAAATATTATAGCGGGCGGAATGTTATTAGTTAATTCTATTTCCCTTATATTTTTATAATTAGAAAACTGCACCTCCAAATTGTTAAGCATAGAATCGCGTTCAGCATCACTAAATTCTAATCCTATAATTTTTTCGGCATCTTCAATATTTTCTTTTGTTATGGATTGTGCAAAATAGTTCCCTTGTAACATTAATATAATGAATACAGTGTTTATAAGTGCTGTCTTAAATAATGATTTCATAATGCTCTCTAATAAATTATTTAATAATAGATTTATTAAAACAATAATAAGAAATTATAATGTAATTATTTTAATACAATCATTCGAACGTTTAATTATGATGATATAGTTTTAGTTTTTTTGACTTGCAAATTAATGATATTGCCCTTAGTTTTGTTATGAGCATATGCTCATTATAATTTAAAGATAAAAAATTGCCAAGACCAGAAAAAAGAAGAAGAACGAGATGCAATCCGGCGGCTTATTACTTTAAACCGACAGGCATTCCGATGGATCAGTTAGAAGAAATAGCTTTAAGCATTGATGAACTTGAATCAATCAGGCTTGCTGATCTGAATGGATTTTTCCAGGAGGATGCTGCTGCAAAAATGGATATTTCCCGTGCTACATTTGGCAGAATTATAATGCGTGCCCATAATAAAATTGCCGAGGCTATTATTAGCGGGAAAGCAATTAGAATAGAAGAAAATTCGCCTAAACCAATTATTAAAAAATCTAAACAATTCTGTAAGGGATGTGAAAAAAAAATTAAGCACAACTTGTGGAATAAAAACTGTCAAAAATGTTTACCAAATATAACGGAGTAAAAATGTTAAATAATAAAGCGGGTTCACCACTAGAAAACCGAATTTCGAAAAAAATAGCAGTTGCAACGGATGACGACTTAACAGTTGCGGGTCATGTTGGGAGATGTAGAGCATTTATTGTTTTTGAAACTGACAACTCAAAAATTCTTAACAAAGAAATAAGAGAAAATAATTTCACAAATCATCGTCAACAAGGGAGGCATAGTGAAGAACATCAACATCACAACGATCATCATCACAACGAAGCACATTCTCACAGTCATCATAATTTAATTGATGGATTGAGTGATTGTGCTTCTGTAATTTTCACTACCGGAGGCTGGCGTTTAATCGAAGATCTAAAAGCTCATAACCTTACACCCATACTTACAAATGAAAAATTTGCCGAGGATGCTGTATTAAAATACCTTAAGGGTGAATTAATTAGTAATGAAGAAAATGGTTGCAGCGGGCATCAACACTAAAATATAACAGAGAAGACGCCGGTTTATAAAATTAGCCCGGCGTCTTCAATATTTTTAATATCTGCGTCTGTTATTGTTATTAGAATTATTAAATCTTCCGCCACCGCCACCACTTCCTCCGCCACCTGGTCTGCGTCTGCTATCTGTTTTAGGGCGTGCTTCATTCACTACAAGTTTTTTTCCTTTAACTTCTTTAGTGTTTAATGCGTTGATTGCTTTTTGAGCATCGGCAAGACCCGGCATTTCAACAAAGCCAAATCCTTTTGATTGCTGTGAAAACATATCACGAATAATTTTTACTTCTTTTACCTGACCGAACTCTGAAAAAAGATTTGTTAAATCCTCTTCCTGAACATCGTTTGACAAATTGCCAACAAAGATATTCATGTAAACTCCTGAAAAATTTAAAAATGTTATTAATAGTACGGGCACATATTAGTTATAAGGCTCGCTTCCTGTGGATTAAAAACTAGAACGAGTAATCGGGTAAGATTATCTTAATTTTTAAGCAGGCACTTTAAAGATAAGTTAATTATGCTATCGAAACAAATCGTTTTTATGTGCAAAGTTCTAAATCATATAGAACCTTAATTCCTTCTTTAAAGTCAAATCAAATTTTTATTTATCGGTTGCGAGCTAACAAATAAAAAAGGCACGATTGCAAGTGCCCGAATTTCTTTATAGCACAGTTTGCAGCGCTGAATCCTTAACAGTACTTTTATGCTTAAAACAGTTGCAAGAATGGACTCGCTCACTACATAATTATTTGAGCAACAACATTTTCTTCTTATAAGAGCAAATATCTGTCCCGATTTTTCTCCTTAATAAATTTATTATATTTCTTAAAACAATTTCCAAAGTGTAGTACACCTCTAAAGTGTGCTATGTTTCTTAACAAAGAGTATAAAATGAACAAACAGCCATTTTCATCTTTAACAGATATAAACGATAAACTTCTTTCAGGTAAAGCAGCTTTAGAACAAAGTGAGATTGAAGAGTTACTCATCAATCTTAGTAATGAATTAAGTCGTTCTATAAGCAATGGTTATTTTAACTCCGTAGCCGAATTTGAAAACTGGAACAATATTTTTAATGGTTTATTTAGCAGCGAGCTTGCTAATCAGTTTATGGAAAGTATGGATAAGGATTTGTTTTTTTCGTTTGGCAATTATCTTGTTTCTTTATCAAATCCGCTGGATAAAAATGCGGTTTCAATTATTCATAATTATCTTAATCTTTTTCGCAATTCGTCTTTCTTACAAAATATTTATGATGAGAGAAGGTGGGACGAATTAATTCACAAGCTTATCGTTCAAAGTTCTTACACCTTTGATATTTTATTTAATCAGCGTGTTAAGCAATATAAAAAGAAAAACCTTTTTAGAGTTATTAAAGATGACAAAACAATTGATTACACGTGGCAAAAAACATCCGAAATAGTTTCATCTTATCGTTCATCAATCAACAATCTGCTTTTTGAAATATCCGGCGAAAATAAATTTGTGGCTTTCCTTCTTGAAAACAGTTTAGAAATGGTTATGCTGGATATTGCTTGTTTAACCTCCGGGATTGTTAACTTAATGATTCCAGCTAACTCGGTAACCGAGCATATATATTTTATACTTAACCAAACTAAAGCGCCAATACTTTTTGCTGATGACGAAAAACAGTTAGCAAAAATCAGGACGATAAAAAAAGAAGTCCCGAATCTCAAAACCGTTGTGATGCTTAAAGGTAATGCAGCAGAAGATTGGGTAATAAGTTTTGAGGAATTCAAAGCTTTAGCATCCGACATAAATAAAAAAAGAGATGTTCAGATAAAACCGGATTCTCTTGCAACATTAATGTACACATCCGGAACAACAGGCGAACCAAAAGGAATTATGTTTTCTCACACTAACCTTGTTTTTAAAAGATTTTGTCGTGCTATGGCAATACCAGGGATAAGTGATGAAGATCGGTTACTTGCTTTCCTTCCTTTATATCATACCTTTGGAAGATGGTTTGAGATGACAGGCGCAATTTTTTGGGGAGCAGAATATTGCTTTATGGAAAATCCTGCTGTTGAAACAATGATTAAAGATATGCAGCTTGTTAAACCAACAATTTTTATCTCCATCCCTAAAAAATGGATACAGCTTTATGAATATATAACTTCACGTATTGATGTTGAAACTGATTATGATGAAAAAATAAAGACGGCTGTTGCTAATGCAACTGGTGGTAAACTTAAATGGGGACTTTCTGCTGCAGGTTTTCTTCCTCCGGATATTTTTAGATTTCTTCAGCGATACGGAATTGAGTTGATGAGTGGATTTGGTATGACCGAAGCAACTGGCGGTATTACAATGACACCACCGTTTCAATACCGTGAAAATTCGCTTGGCAAAGCCTTACCGGGGATTGAAATTAAACTTGGCGAAGATGGGGAAATATTAATCCGTGGTCCTTACGTAATGCTAAATTATTATAATCAAAAACCAGAAGATACTTTTGATGCCGATGGTTGGCTTGCAACGGGCGATGTGATGAAAATGGATAAGGATGGTTTTATTGAAATTATAGATCGTAAGAAAGAGATTTATAAAAACATAAAAGGGGAAACAATTGCTCCTCAAAAAATTGAAAATCTCTTTCGTGATTTTGAATTTGTTAAGCAAGTTTTTCTCGTCGGCGATCATCGCCCTTTTAATACAGTATTAATTTTCCCTGATTTTGAGACGGAAGCCTCTCCGTTAAAAAATATGGATGAGCAGCAGAGGCAGGAATATTTTTCAACAGTAATAGTTACGGTAAATAATTTTCTTGCCCCTTTTGAACGCATAGTTGATTTTAGAATTGTTACGCGTCCTTTTGATGACGCACACCACGAGCTTACTGCTAAAGGAACATATAAGCGTCGTGTTATTGAAAAAAACTTTGAAGATGTTATAAATTCTTTATATCAAAAAGACCACCTTTCACTTCCACTTGGTAAATGTGAAATTAAAATTCCCAATTGGTTCTTACGCGAAAAAGGAGCTTTAAGTCGTGATGTTTTTTTAAAGGACAATTTACTCTCAATTCCAAAAGTAAAATCTACCCTTTTAGTTAAATGCTTTGATCAAGAACAAAACATATTTCAGCTTGGGAATTACCTATATCAAATAACATCAAAACAAATTGATCTGCAGAGCTTGTTAACAAATCCATTTTATTGGCTTGGTAATTTAGAACTTTCAGAGTTTGCCGGACAGGGTATTTATCGTTGGTATAGAAAAACAGAAGCGGAAAAAAATATTACTTTTATAAAAAGAGTAATACCGGTTTTATCAAAGAAAGAGACAAGAAATGATTTACAAAAAATTATATCAGCAAAAGAATTTTCAATACTTGCACTGCATTTAGCCACAATATTACTGCAATCAGAAAATCATGAGGATAATGAAATATCGCTACTATACTTTAATGAAATTTTAAGAGATTCCAGATCAACTCATTATAAATTAGCAGTTGAATTAGCTTTCCGACCTGTTATAATAAATAACATCAACATAAAACGTAAAATGTTTTTAGCTGCACTACAAACTTTTAAAAAAGATAATTTCCGTCGTTTGTTAGATTTATATACAGGTTTGGATTATGATTTTTTAAATAAAGAAATGATTGCTATGATTGACAATTTAAGTCGTGGTGATGAAAATCTTTATGAGATAGAATCTGTACTTGCAAAACATATTTCTAACATAACAAATGAAACTCAAATAGATAAAACAGCCATTCCATCACTCTTTGAACTTCTTGTAAGTTATGGTGTCAATCATCCACTTAGTTATTACCAGATAAGAAGATTCTTTTTGCATTATGAATTATATGGAACAGATAATAATATTAGTAGTATTGCATCAGCCTCGCGGATTGAAATCAGGAAACAATTTACGCTCTGGCTTGGTGTACCTCAAAAAGTTTCTGTTGATCCTGAGACAGGTGAAGAATACCGCTGGGATGATGTTTTAATTTTCGATCAGTTAATTTCAGAAACTGAGCAGGCAAATCTTAGAAAAGCAATAACTGAAACACAAATTATTAGAGAGGCAATTTTCTTGTTTTCGGGAGGCAAACTGATTTCACTTAATAATATTTTACCTTCAGGGGTATGGATTAGTAAGTTTTCAGAATATGATGGCAGATCAGTTTTTCGTGTTACGGTACAAACGAGATTTCAAGGTGGTTTTGATATTGCTATTCATCTTACTAATAATGTAACACCAGAAATAATTGAGGAGGAGATTCAATGGAAAATAATTGCAGGTACTGAAATTAACGGTGAAAAACTTGCAGCTAAGTTTGGTGGTTTATGGCGTGATTATAATTTATGGACTGAAGAATTTATTAATGAGGACACAGTTGAAAGGTTCATCAAACGTGAATATAAAAAGAAGGATGACATAGAAATTGAGAAACTGCGTAACCTCTGGAAATTTTTTGTTTGGAATGCTGCTGCGGCTTATATAAAATTCTGGAAACTATCTGAAATGAAAATGGAACTTGCCGATACTACACCCGATGAAATTATAGTTTCACCACACGATTATCAAACCGGATGTATTATAACTTCATTTTCAAAAAGAAGAAAAACCCAATCTACATTAGGCTTTATAATGAATTTTTATGAAAGCTTTGTTAAACAAACAGAAGAAAAATATCCCTTGATAAAAAAAGCTTCTGTTTGGAATGCAATCTTTTCAGGCATAATTGAAGCCGAAGGAATTGATGATGGCGTTCATCTAATAAATAAATTCCGCCGTGAGCTTGATAATTCTGAAAATCAGATGAAAGAAGAAATTGTTACACGAATAGATTCATTTTTGCGTAACATAAAAAATCATGGTTATCTGCCAAAACAATTATATTTTTCTGTTAAAAGATTTCATCGCTGGTACAGTCTTAACAGAAGTGCCTCACTTTCAGCACAGGCAGAAATGCTTTATGAACTGTATGAAACTTATCGCTTGTTTGATCTTGAGGAACAATATCCGGCAGCCCGAACAAGATTTTTCCTTGAAACCGTTTTTTATAATTCATCGCAAAGATTTAAAGATGTTTTGCGTGAGCTTGTACGAAAGCAAAGGTATCGTAAAATTTCTAAAGAAGAGTCGCTACGCCTTATTTCTGCACTGCACTTTGAGTTTGAGCTTGATGAAAAGGAAACTTACTTTGTAACGCGACTCGGCTATCCGCATCTAAAACCTTCCGATTCGGCTGCTTTATTAAAAATTAAATCGGATATAGAAGTACAGCCAAATCTCGTTGTGCAATTACAGGATGACGATGGGAATTTATTCACAATCCGAAATCCAATTAATCCTAAAGAAATTTCCAGGCTTCATCAGCTTTATCTTGAAGCAAACCTCGCGGTTAATTTCAGACCAGAGCATCAATATCTTGTAGCGGTATCAGATCGCGGGTTTATCATTGGCGGAACATTTTATTATCGCAGCGATGAACAAACGGTTCACATGGAAAAAATTGTTGTTTCCAATCGTTATAGGCGTAAAGGAATCAGCGAAGGTTTAATGAATGAGCTTTTTAACAGAGTTAAATCAGAAAATATAAAATTTATTACAACAGGATTCTTTCGTCCGGAGTATTTTTATAGATTTGGATTTAAGATCGAAAGAAAATATTCTGGTTTGGTTAAAGAAATTTAGCTTAATAAAAATCGTCAGGCGCATCTTTTAAGTGTAATACATTTGGGGAAATTATTATGCTTTATATCATCTCGTCAAAACAAATAAATACTAATATTTGAACAACAAAAAATATTTAATTTTAAACTAATTACTTAGGAGTTCTTTATGGAATCATTATCATTTGATGTAGTTGTTTTGGGAGGTGGACCAGGAGGAACGCCCGCTGCAAATTATTTATCAGCTCACGGATTAAAAGTTGCAATAGTTGAGATGGGGGAAGGACTTGGCGGTGTTTGTCTTTTTAAAGGCTGCATCCCAAGCAAAATCTATATTGAAACAGCCACGCGGTTTTATGAATTTAAACAAGATGATATATTTGGAATTGAGGGCGGGATTGAACAACTAACAATTGATTTAAACAAAATTAAGCAGCGAAAGAGGGAGATTCTCGGAATACGAGTTAATGGAGCATCTAAATTATCTGCGGCACTTGGTACAAAAATTTTTAAAGGCGTTGGACATATTTCAGGATCTGACACGATTGATGTTATAACATCTGAAACGAATTATAGGCTAAATTTTAAATCACTTATAATCGCTCTTGGTTCTACTGGTGTACAATTGCCTATTGAAGGAGCAGAACTTTGTAAGCCTGTTGAGGATATTTTTGAAATTGAAGCTCTGCCGCGTAGTGTTGTAATGATTGGTGGTGGTTATATTGGTATTGAGATGGCTTCGATGTTTGCAAGACTTGGTGTTAAATCTACAATTATAGAGTTTTTACCGAGAGTTTTATCCACAGAAGATGTTAATGTAAGCTCAGCAGTATTGGAAGGACTAAAAGAACTTGGAATTGATGTTTACTTAAATTCAAAAGTTACTTCTGTTAAAGGAATCAATGGTAAAAAAATAGTTCAGTTTCTATTGAATAACGAATTGCAAAATGTAAATACAGATTATGTTGTTATGGCGGTCGGAAGACGACCTGACACTGATAATTTGAATTTAGATGTACTTGGCATTACAAAAGGTAAACACGGTGAAATTCCTGTAAATGAGTTTATGCAAACAAGTAATAAAAACGTTTATGCTTGTGGTGATATAAATGGAAAAATGATGCTTGCACATGCAGCAACTGCAGAATCATTAGTAGCTGCGAATAATATTTTAGGAAATAAAACAGAAATGAATTACTCTGCTATACCACATGCTATTTTTGGTTATCCTGAATCTGCAAGCGTTGGATTAAATTCAACAGAGGCAACGGAAAAGGGTTATCGTACATTTAAGTTTTCTTATTCACAGGATGCAAAAGCCTTAATTGAAGGAGACTCTAAGGGATTTGTACAAATGATAGTTGACCCGGTTAACCTGAGATTATTGGGAACGCAAATTGTTGGGAAGAATGCTTCTGAATTAATTACTGAACCTACCCAAATTATTAGCAAGAATGGAACGATAAAAGATATTTTATCCAGCGTTCATACACATCCAACATTAAATGAAGTGATTTCTGAGACAGCTAATTATATTATGGGTCAACTTTCAAAAACAATTTAGGCCAAACTTTTTTGAAAATATTTTGTGAGGAAGAGAAGTTAAACATTTCCCTTCCTCATCAAACAGAATAAAATAGTTTTAGCTAATTATTTGCACGGAAAACAAATTATATACGGACGATCATTTGAATTTATCTAACTTAGCTTCTAAACTTTTCATCAAAGAGTCAAACGAATCTGAAAAAGATTTTAGACCATCAACCAAAAGCTTATCTGTAATTAAACCTAAATCAATTCCCAATTCTTTTAAATTCTTAAGCTGATTTTTTGCTTCATCAACTCCTTTGTTAATGGTAATTGCAACTTTCCCTTTGTCAATGAAAGCTTTAATTGTTTCAGGGGGCATTGTATTTACAGTATCAGCTCCTATCAATTCATCAACATAAAGTACTTCGGAATAATTTGGATTTTTAGTACTTGTACTTGCCCACAACAGTCTTTGTTTTCTTGCACCTTTTGCAGATAGTTTATTCCATCTTTCAGTGCTAAACATTTCTTCCCATATCTCATAAGCAATTTTTGAATTTGCAACAGCAATTTTACCAAGCAGATCTTTATTTCCTTTTGTAGTAAGTTCTTTATCAACCGCGGTATCAACCCTGCTTACAAAAAATGAAGCAACGGAAGCAAGCTTACCAATATCACCACCCGCTTTATCAAATTTTTCCAATCCTGTTAAAAAAGCATCAATAACTTTTTTATACATATCATTACTGAAAATTAAAGTTACATTAACATTAACACCAGAACCTAAAACCTGCGATATAGCCGGCAGTCCTTCTTCTGTACCTGGAATCTTTATCATCACATTGGGTTTGCCTAACTTTTTAAAAATTCTCGTTGCCTGTTTAATTGTTTCTTCCGTATCGTGTGCAAGATGTGGATTGACTTCGATACTTACAAATCCATCAAGTCCTTTAGTTTGGTTATAAACTCCAAGCATCTCATCAGCAGCTAAGCCAATATCGGTTAAAGCAAGTTTTTCGTAAACGTCTTCAATAGGTAAACCAGAGTTTACAACAGATTTGATGTCTTCATCATAATCAGAGCTGTTTGCAATGGCTTTATCAAAAATTGTTGGGTTGGAGGTCATTCCCCTTAAGCCATCATTTATAAGATTTTTAAGTTCACCGCTTGTTAAAAGATTTCTACTAATAAAATCTAACCAAACGGATTGTCCGATATTTGCTAATTCATTTAACTTACTCATTTTTTCCTCAAACTATTATTTAATTTTTATATAATAAAGATACGCATTGCGCCATAAATAAAGTAACCCAAA
>AMWB02022553.1_pt1 | contig 10784 bp, 7 predicted proteins | sample 200311 | NCBI WGS metagenome assembly AMWB02 (sample SAMN02737377, study PRJNA173069) | bioreactor metagenome | biome: anode biofilm in microbial fuel cells | place: USA: California | collected 2010-12-16 | reverse complement strand
TGACCATGTTCGCCATGGTGCTGGCCATCGGGCTCCTGGTGGATGATGCCATCGTGGTGGTCGAGAACGTGGAGCGGATCATGTCCGAGGAGGGACTCCCGCCCCGGGAGGCCACGGCCAAGTCCATGGGCGAGATCACCAGCGCCCTGATCGGCATCGGTCTGGTGCTCTCGGCGGTCTTCGGTCCCATGGCTTTCTTTCAGGGCTCCACCGGGGTTCTTTACCGCCAGTTTTCCGTGACCATCATCGCTTCCATGCTCCTTTCGGTGCTTGTGGCCCTGATCCTGACTCCGGTCCTCTGTGCGACATTCCTGAAGCCCATCGTCCCCGGGCATGGACCGGAGGATAAAGGAATCTTTTTCCTGCGCCCCTTTTTTCGATGGTTTGATCGGACTTTTTCCCGGACCAGAATCATCTATGTGGGAATCGTCGGCCGATCTTTTTCAAGAACTGCGCGATACGTGATCATGTATCTTTTGATTGTGGCGACAGCCGGATTCCTCTTTCATCGAATGCCCACCTCCTATATCCCGGATGAGGACCAGGGCATCCTGCTGGTCCAGGCCATGCTGCCGTCGGGTTCCACCCTGGAGCAGACCGAAAAAGTCATAAACAAGGCAAGGGATTATTTTCTGGAGCATGAGAAAGACGGGGTGGATTCCGTCATGTCGATTGCCGGGGTCAGTTTTGGCGGCCAGGGACAGAATATGGCCCTGGGATTTGTCAAGCTCAAAGACTGGAAGCTGCGCCAGCGGCCGGACCTGAAGGTCAAGGCCATCGCCGGCAGGGCCATGGGGGCATTTTCACAGATAAAAGGCGCCATGATCTTCGCCTTTCCGCCACCGCCGGTCATCGAACTGGGACAGGCTATCGGGTTTGATTTTCAGTTGCAGGATCGTGGCGGACTGGGCCACGAAAAGCTCATGGGGGCCCGTAACCAGCTCCTTGGCATGGCCATGCAGGACAAGCGACTGGTCAGGGTCCGCCCCAACGGCATGGAAGATGTGGCCGAATACCACATCGACGTGGATTGGGAAAAGGCCGGCGCCCTGGGAATTCCCATCACTTCCATTCACAACACCATCGGGGCGGCCTTTGGCAGTGCCTTTGTCAACAACTTTATCCAGGCCGGTCGGGTCAAAAATGTCTATGCCCAGGCGGATGCTCCCTATCGCATGCTGCCGAAGGATCTTGAAAAACTCTATGTGCGCAACAGCGTCGGCAAAATGGTCCCGTTTTCTTCCTTTGCCTCCTGCAGGTGGGCTCAGGGGTCTCCCAAACTGGAGCGCTACAACGCTTTTCCGTCCATCAACATCTGGGGCGAACCGGCACCGGGTCACAGTACCGGCGAGGCTATGGCCGCCATGGAAGAAATCGCGGCAAGGCTGCCGCAGGGGATCGGTTTTGACTGGAACGGACTGTCTTATCAGCAGCGGATGGCAACGGCTCAGGGGCCTATTCTGTATGCCTTTTCCATTTTCGTCATCTTTCTTTGCGTGGCCGCCCTGTATGAAAGCTGGACCATTCCCTTTGTCAATCTGTTGATGCTGCCGCTGGGGGTATTGGGTGCGATCCTGGCCACTTCACTGCGGGGGCTGCCCAACGATGTCTACTTTCAGATCGGATTTCTCACCACCCTGGGACTTTCGACAAAAAACGCCATTTTGATCATTCAGTTTATTAAAGAACGGCTGAGACATGGCGACACGCTTATCGATGCAACCCTTGGCGCCGTGAAAACACGATTCCGACCCGTCATCATGACCTCCCTGGCTTTCTTTTTCGGGGTCCTGCCGCTGGCCATCGCCACCGGCGCCGGCGCCGGCGCCATGAACGCCATCGGTACCGCCGTTTGCGGGGGAATGCTTTCCGCCACATTCATTGATCTCATTTTTATCCCGCTGTTTTTTGTCCTGGTATCCAGGATATTCATGAAGAAACAAAAAAGGCAACCCACTGATTACGCTCCTGTCTCCGCCACCACCCAGGAGGTGAGGTAACATGAGAAAGCAAATCATACTTTCAGTTGCAGTGCTGATTTTCATGGGCGGCTGTTCCCTGGCCCCCAACTACACGCAGCCCTTGGCACCGATCCCGGCAGAATGGCCGCAAGGCCCGGCCTACAAAGATCCGCATACCTCAGTCGAAGCACAGACCGCATGGAATCTGAGCTGGCAGACGTTTTTCACCGATCCCAATATGCAACGGATTATCGAGTCGGCGCTGAACAATAACCGGGATCTGCGGCTTGCTCTTTTGAACGTTGAAAAAGCAGCCGCACTGTATGGCATTCAGAGAGCCGAACTCTTTCCATCGCTGAATGCGGCAGGCAGCATGAGCAACCAATGGTATCCCGCGGATCTGTCGTCGTCCGGCCAAGCCACCCTCCAGGAAGAATACAGAATCAATCTCGGCGTCGCCGCCTGGGAGATCGATTTTTTCGGCCGCATCCGCAGCCTGAAAGACAGCGCCCTGGAAAATTACCTGGCAACAGATGAAGCCAGGCGCAGTGCACAGATTCTGTTGATCGCGGCTACTGCCGGCGCGTATCTGAATCTGGCGGCAGATCGTGAAAATCTGGATCTGGCCAAGACCACTTTGCAGACCCAGCAAGATGTTTACAAGATTGTCAACCGTCGGTATCAGGTCGGGCTTGCCACCGAGGTGGACGTGAAACGCTCGCAAACCCAGGTGGATACGGCCAGGGGAGATATCGCCCGGTTCACCCAGCAGATCGCCCTGGATGAAAATGCGCTGAATCTGCTTCTGGGATCGCCTGCACCGGCTGATGTGCTATCGGCGAATCTGTCCGATATTCTGGAGCCGCAGTCCGTTTCTTCCGGAATCTCTTCCGAAATCCTGCTGAACCGGCCCGATATCCTGGCGGCGGAACACCGGCTAAAGGGCGCCAATGCCAATATCGGGGCTGCGCGCGCAGCGCTTTTTCCCCGCATTTCCCTGACCACGGGTGTGGGGACCGCCAGCAGTGACCTGGGCGGACTTTTCGGATCCGGTTCCGGAACTTGGAACTTTGCGCCCGTTATTATCACGCCCATATTTGATGCCAGGCTCTGGTCGGCATATGACGCAGCCCGGATCGAAAGTGAAATCGCGCTGACCTCGTATCAAAAGGCAATTCAAACGGCTTTCAGGGAAGTTGCCGATGCACTGGCCGTTAATGGGACCGTGGGTGAGCAGCTTTCGGCCCAGCAGTCTCTGGTGAATGCCGTCGAAATTATTTACAGCCGATCAGAGATGCGCTACCAAAAGGGCATCGACAGCTACCTGAGTGTCCTTGATGCTCAGCGTTCCCTGTATTCTGCCAGACAAGGGCTTGTCACGCTGCGTCTGGCAAGGCTTGCCAATCAGGTGAAGCTTTATGGGGTATTGGGGGGTGGCGGTGAATAGTATCCATAAGCTTTGCTCATTCCAGTGTAAAAGGGCTGAGATGATAGGGTGCACAGACGGCGGTTTTACCGGTACAATTGCGGAGGAGGGAATATGACAATACATAAAAAAATACTGATATTGGTTGATGGTTCCGAACGCACCTTACAAACGGTAAAATATGTAAAGGATTTTATGCCCGTTGATGATAATACGCGGTTAGTCATGTTTTATGTCTACAGTGGCATACCCGAAGAATATCGGGAATTGGAGCAGGAACCAACTTGCGTAACCCTCGTAGATCAATTGAAAAACCGGGAAACACTGGGGAAAGTAAAAATCAAGGCGTGCCTGGAGCAGGCGAAAAATATTTTGATCTCCGGCGGATTTTCGGAACAATCCATTGAAATCAAATTTCATCGCCTGGAAAAAGGCGTCGCACGGGACATCATTGATGAAGCAAGAAAAGGTTACACCGCAGTCGTTTTGAGAAGGCGGGGCATGGGTGCACTGAAAAATATCATACTGGGTAGTGTTGCCGTCAAGCTGTTACAGGCTTTAACATTTATCCCGATTCTAATCGTGGGGCAGGCACCTGCCGTCAAGAAAATCTTATTGGCCGTGGATGCTTCACCGGCTTCGATGAAAGCGGTTGATTTTGTCGCCTCATCATTAGGCGGCCATGGGTATGAGGTCTGTATATTTCATGCAATCCCAGGTCTGGAGGCTATCCATTTCGATCTTTCTGAAGTTTGCAGCCCGGAGCTTTCTGAAGTGGATATGTCTGATACCTGCTGCCTTGAAGCGTTTAAAATTAAAGTGGCGCGTCTGTTTCAGGATGTAAAAGGCAGGCTGATGACATCCGGGTTCGAATCTGAAAAAATATCTGAAAAAATAATTTCCGGTGTCCGCAGCCGATCCGATGCCATTGTCAAGGAAGCAGAAAACGGCGGTTTCGGCACAATTGTTGTCGGCCGAAGGGGCCTTTCAAAAGTGGAGGCGTTTTTCATGGGCCGGGTCGGTCATGAGGTCGTTTATGGAGGGAAAAAATTTACAGTTTGGGTCGTCTGATGACATCGTTGAGTTGGACTGAAAATTAATAATATAGTGCCTGAACGAAAACCCCGTTTTTGGGGTGCAAAGCAGTTGGGATGTCCAAAAATAGGATAGATCTTAAATGTGATTGAAGATCTGATGGGGGAAGATATTGCGGGTTTTCCGATCAATTTGGTTAGGTGGTCCAGGCGCAGTACATACAATTTGAGTGAAGAGTTGAAGGAATATGATATTTCTGTAAGCCCAAGCAGTGTAGGAAAAATATTGAAAATTGGCAATTTTTCACTGCGGGTCAATCGCAAATGTGTATCTGAAACGCATCATCCGGATCGTAACCGGCAGTTTGAGATTATTTCCGAGACCCGAAAGCGGTTTGAAGATAAAGGTCAGCCGATTATCAGTATAGACAGCAAGAAAAAAGAGTTAATTGGCAATTTCAAGAAGATCGGCGGTGAGTATGCGAGATAATAACTCGGATTTTCCGAAAAATATCGGCCTGGCGCTTGGCAGCGGCTCCGCGCGGGGATGGGCTCATATCGGTGTAATACGGTCGCTGGCCGAGGCGGGAATAGAAGTCAAGTACATAGCCGGCACAAGCTTGGTTCTTTGGTAGGGGCCGCGTTTGCTCTCAATAAAATTGATGTGCTGGAAACTTTTGCCCGTCAACTCGACTGGAAACAAATCGTTTCCTTCCTGGATGTTACTTTCCCGAGGTCCGGACTCATTGATGGTGAAAAGATTACCGATTTATTTCGCGGCCATGTTCGAGAGATGAAAATCGAAGAGCTGCCCCTTCCCTATAGCGCCGTCGCCACCGACTTGACCACGGGTCGTCAGGTCGTATTGAACGAAGGGGATCTTATAGAGGCAATCCGTGCGAGCATCTCGGTCCCAGGCATCTTCACGCCGGTAAAGAAGAACGCCAGCTTCCTGATTGACGGCGGTCTGGTCAATCCTGTTCCGGTCAGCGCTGCCAGGAATATGGGAGCGGATTACATCATCGCCGTGGATTTGAACGCGGATATAATCGACAACCGGAGCGATGCCATTTGCGCTCCGGTTGATCCGTCGTCTGTGGATGTGACTGATCAGCCACCTTTCCAAAAATGGAAAATCGCACAGGAACTGACCAACAGGCTCAACGAATTCAGTTCACCCGCGATATCGCAAGTTCGCCAGTGGTTGCGCAGGGGCCCCATACCGAATATCTTTGAAGTATTGACAACGTCAATCAACATCATGGAAGCACAGATCACCCGTATGAGGTTGGCAATAGATCCCCCCGATCTGCTGATTCAACCGCGGTTGGGGCATATCCGGTTTCTGGAATTTCATCGTGCCCAGGAGGCCATTGACGAGGGATACCGGGAAGCTACGGCGCAGCTTAGAAAATTGGAAGGGTGCTGTCGCAATAACTTGCAACAAGATCCTGTATCGGGGAGGATGAAAAATGGGATTTAATATTTGCTCAATCCAAGAAAAAAAGCTTGTTGATCGTTTTCATACCCTAATGGTCAAAGGCGAAATTATCGAAAAAAGGACGCTGAAGCCATCCGGAGACCAGCCTGAGAGAAGGGTTGTGATTATCAGGTTCAAGGATCGTAGAATTGAAAAGCAATTAGACGAATCGGAATTTGAGCGGACTGAGATCGGCGGAAAAACCTGGTTTAAGCCTCCAATCCCTCAGCATGATCCGTGTGTCTGCCATTTATTCGTCTGGTTGATCTGTGGCGTCGTAGCAGGTGCGCTGGCAATTTGGGCCATTACAAGCCATTTTCATGGAAGAACCGCTACACTCCTTTCCCTTGCTGCAACGGGTTGGGTCAGCGTTATTACTTGGGCCAAGATCTGTTGTCACGAGCAAAACAGATGTCTCCGAGATCTTGAACAAGAACTTCGTTTTTTCGAAACAAAAGAATAGGAAGGGAAGAGTCTGGAAGACCAGCTTTCCACCACACCAAACCTCGATCGCCTGGAATCAACGTTACAAGATGAAGCGTGATATTTTAAACATAATTTTTTCTTTTTCTTTTTTTTCCATTCTTGGATGGATGCTGGAAGTCTCGTATCGTTCTTTGCGCGACAACCGGTTCGTCAACCCCGGTCTCTTAAAGGGACCGTATCTCATCCTTTACGGCACGGGCGCCTTGATACTCATGGGGGCGGTTTCCCTGTTCCAGGAATCCCATTTGATTACTAAAGCACTCGCCTACTTTGCGGTCACAACCGGACTTGAACTGATCTCGGGATTTATTGCCCGATACTTTTTTCATGTGCGCCTTTGGGACTATTCGGATCAGCGTTTTCATTATAAAGGCCATATCAGTCTTAAGTTTTCAATTTATTGGATATTGCTGGCGTTCGCTTTTGAGTATCTCATATCTCCTCCCTATCAAGGCCTTCTCAATCAGCTTGCACCCGTTGTCAAAGGGGTCTTCGCCGCGGTTACGCTTTCAATAATGCTGGTGGATTTTTTGACGGTCTCTATCAGGAGCTTTCTCAGCCTGACGCCGGAAGAGAAAACCGCAATGGAGACACAATTCATAAACATGGCAAACCCGCTGATTGAACATCCGGAGGTTGCAAAACTTTCACAGTATGAACACCACAGGGGCAAGACCAGGTTGGAGCACGTAAAGGAGGTGGCGTACATAAGCTTTCTCTGGGGCAAGCGGCTTTCCCTGGATTGTGATTCGATCACCCGGGGTGCGCTGTTGCACGATCTCTTCTTCTACGACTGGCTACGCGAAGGTCCAAGACTGCACGGGTTCAGGCACCACAATATCGCCCTGAAAAATGCGCGCAAAATAACCCGCCTCTCAAAAAAAGAAGAAGACATTATCAAAAAACACATGTGGCCGCTGACGGTTGTGCCGCCGCGGTACCTGGAGTCGCTTGTCGTTTCACTGGTGGACACATTTTGCTCTGCAAAAGATTATCTGCGCGTAAAGAATCATGACAAAACCGCGAAGGCAGCCGCTGTTTGCGTTAGTTCAGACTCAGGAGACAAACGGGTATGACAGAAAAGGCGGACAATCTCTATTTTGCCGGGATTGACATAGGCTCAACAACAGCCAAGGCAGTCATACTCAATGAAAAAAGCGGCATGGTTTTTTCCCGCTACTGCCGACATCAGGGCAAAACCGTGGAAACAGCACGGGGCATTTTCAAGGAGGCCCTCCGGGACCTGGGCGACGTGGAACTTGATTTGGCGGTTACCGGATCTGCCGGAATGGGCGCAGCCGAAGCATTCGGGCTGCCATTTGTGCAGGAAGTGGTAGCGTCCGCTCACTTCATTGAAAAATTCTTTCCCGGAGTCGGAACCTTCATTGAAATCGGCGGTGAAGACTCCAAAATCATATTTTTCGACGATAATGGTCGTCCCGATATCCGGATGAACGGCAGTTGCGCCGGGGGCACCGGCGCTTTCATCGATCAAATGGCTGTTCTTCTGGATGTCGATGTATCGGAACTGAACGCTCTGGCCGGAAAATCCACGAATATTTATCCCATTGCATCCCGGTGCGGCGTTTTTGCCAAAACCGATATTCAGGCGCTGCTAAGCCGTCATGTATCCAGGGAAGATGTTGCGGCTTCCGTATTTCATTCGGTCGCCCTTCAGGTGATCACCGCCTTGTCCCATGGACGGGATATGGAAAGAAAAATACTTATGGGTGGCGGCCCGCTGACTTTTTATCCGAACCTGCGGAAAACTTTTGCAAATCTGCTTGGCATTGAGCATCCGGATGACCTGGTCATTCCGGATCATCCGGAACTGATTCCGGCCATGGGTGCAGCCATGATACGAAATGGGGAACCATTCCGGGCCAGGATCAGCGGCCTTCTATCAATGTCTGAAACCGCGGTTGTCGGGAAAACAAACGGCCACACCAAAAGACTTCAGCCCCTGTTTGAAAGCAAAGCTGAGTTTGAGATATGGCAAAAAAGGCATGAACAGGCCAGGGCGCCCAGGGTTGAGCCGGCGGACGTAAAGGGGAAAGACCTTTTTTTGGGCGTGGATTCCGGGTCAACCACCACCAAGATCGTCCTTGTGGATGAGGCGGGGAAGCTGGTTTTCGGACATTACGGCGCCAATAACGGCGATCCCCTCCTGGAGGTAAAAAAGGGATTGTCCGAGTGCATGAAAAGGTTCGCTGATGCCGGTTTTTCTCCGCGTATCGTTCGTTCGTCCGCCACGGGTTATGGTGAAAGTCTTATACGGGCTGCCTTCGGACTGCATGATGGCGTGGTTGAAACCATGGCGCACTACCGTGCGGCGAGGTATTTTGAACCGGATGTCTCCTTTATTCTGGATATCGGCGGGCAGGATATGAAGGCGATCTACATTGGTGATCGCGCCGTGGCGGAAATTCAGGTCAATGAGGCCTGCTCATCGGGATGCGGTTCCTTTATTGAGACTTTTGCCCGTTCGCTGGGATATGGTGTTCAGGAATTTGCCGAAATCGCATGTGAGAAAAATTCTCCCTTTGATCTGGGAACCCGCTGCACCGTTTTCATGAACTCAAAAGTCAAACAGGCGCTCCGGGAGGACGCGACCATCTCCGATATTTCAGCCGGACTGGCTTACTCGGTCATTAAAAACGCCTTATTCAAGGCGCTCAAATTGAAGGACACGGCCCTTCTGGGAGACAAAATCGTTGTTCAGGGAGGAACATTTCGCAATCCGGCCGTGTTGCGCGCGGCAGAGCTTTTACTGAACAAGGAGGTTGTCAGACCGGATATCCCCGAGTTGATGGGCGCCTACGGCGCGGCCCTGACAGCCCTTTCAAATCATCGCGCCATACAGGGGGTATCAACCGCCTTTGTTACCCTTGAGAATCTGGAGACGGAAACTGATTTTTCCCAAAAGGAGATTCGCTGCGGCGGCTGCGAGAACAGGTGCGCTGTTCTGAAACTTACGTTCGGGAACAAGAACCGTTTTTATACGGGGAACCGCTGCGAACGGCATTTCAGTAATGATACCGATATAATACGTAAAGGGGAAAATCTGCTCGATGAGCAGACCAAGCTCTTGTTCGACCGGAACATGGAACCCGAAAGAGAGCCGGTTCTCACCTACGGCATTCCCCGCTGTCTGAACATGTATGAAAACTTTCCCTTCTGGGCCGCTTTTTTGACCACATGCGGGTTTAAGGTGGTTTTATCTTCTCCTTCCAACCTGAAACTCTACGAAAAGGGCGCTTCCACCGTCATGTCGGAAAACATCTGTTTTCCCGCTAAGCTTGCCCATGGCCACATTTTCGATCTTGCTGAAAAAAAGGTAGACAGAATATTTTATCCCACGGTGGTCTACGAACAAAAGGAATATGAGGATGCCCTGAACACCTATAATTGCCCGGTGGTTACCGGATATCCGGACCTGATAAAAAGCGCTGTCAACCCTGAGCGAAAATTCGGCATTTCCCTGGATAACCCGGCTATCAGCTTTAAGGATATAAAGCTCTTAAAAAAACAGCTTTCTCTCTTTTTCAGGCGGTTTGGAATAGATTACCGGACGGTGTCCATGGGTGTGGAAAAAGGAGCGGCGGCTCAAAAAGATTATAAGGAAAAACTTAAAGCGCTTGCGAAATCACTAATAGCCGGGGCGGAGAAACAGGGACGGACAGTCGTTGTGCTTGCCGGCCGGCCCTATCATCTGGACCCGCTTATCAACCATGGCATCCCCAATCTTTTGGCGGAACTGGGCGTGGATGTTATCAGTGAAACGGCTGTTCCCTTGAATACGGATTCCGTCTCCCTGGAAGATATCAATGTCCTGACCCAGTGGAGCTATACCAACAGAATTTATGCCGCAGCCAAATGGGTAACTGAAAATCCTGATACCCAATTGGTGCATATTACCTCCTTTGGCTGCGGGCCGGACGCCGTCTCCGCCGATGAAGCCAGGGAGATCATTCGAAGCGGCGGCAAAATTCATACCCTGATCAAGATGGATGAAATCGCCAACCTGGGGGCGGTTAAGATCAGGCTGCGCTCGATGCTGGAGGCGGTGAAAGAAAGTAAAAACAACACGCGGGCGCCAGGGCCCGGCAGGATGAAAACAAACCGGTTGGTTATGGACAACAAGAAAACCCTGATCACCCCTTTTTTCTCGCCCTTCTATTCACCCCTGATTCCGTCCGCCTTCAGACCCCTTGGCTACCGGGTGGAGGTACTACCGCTCCAGGATAGTGCCTCGGTTGAACTTGGCCTTAAAACCATCAACAACGACATGTGCTACCCTTCCATCCTGGTTGCCGGCGACATTATCAAGGCTTTCCAGTCAGGCCGCTACGATCCTGAAAATACCGCGGTTATTCTGACCCAGACCGGCGGTCAAT
>AMWB02012928.1_pt1 | contig 10789 bp, 11 predicted proteins | sample 200311 | NCBI WGS metagenome assembly AMWB02 (sample SAMN02737377, study PRJNA173069) | bioreactor metagenome | biome: anode biofilm in microbial fuel cells | place: USA: California | collected 2010-12-16 | reverse complement strand
AGGGACATATTAACCTGCACCCTGAGTTCCGTGATTCCCTAAGCCCGGTAGTGGCTCCCGGCGGAGTGCACCCTATAATTACAGCAATGAGCGACGCCGCTCTTGCTGCAGGCACGGGGCCGATGAGTGCCGTGGCCGGTGCCATGGCTGAATATATCTGCAGGGACCTTCTGACGGAGTTCGATGCTGAGGAGGTGATAGTTGAGAACGGGGGCGACATCTTCATGAAACTCACCGCTCCGGTGACAGTGGCCGTTCATGCCGGCGATTCACCGCTCTCGGATAAGATAGCGCTTCAGATAAAACCGGAAGAGACACCGCTGGCCCTCTGCTGCTCTTCTGGCACCGTGGGCCATTCGCTGAGCTTCGGGATGGCCGACGCATGCATGATAGCCTGCCCGTCGGGAGCATTGGCAGACGCCTTTGCAACTGCCTTCGGCAACGAGGTAAAACACAGGGATCAGGTCCAACAGGTTACAGAAATGGCCCTGCAGAAACCCGGTATCTTGTCAGTGGTCATCATCGCAGGTGATAAAGCAGGTCTCGGTGGCACAATAAAAGTTAAAATGTTACAGGCTGCCGGCAGAGGATAAGCAGAAGCCGCACCAGTGGTAATACAAGGGGCCGGACAAGCCGGGAGCTACAATCACTGAAGCCTGCATTTTTTAAACATGAAAAATGTTTATATTTCAGTACTATGGAAAAACAAAAAAATAACCTGACAGCCTGGGTGGAAGAATACACTCAGGATCTGTTTTCATGGGCGTTACATAAGGTGTCAGATGCAGAGTTGGCCAGGGACCTTGTTCAGGACACATTCCTGGTTGCAGCCGAAAAAATCGATGGATTCAGGGGGGAAAGCTCTCCGAAAACGTGGCTTTTCTCAATCCTGAATTATAAAATTATTGATCACTACCGAAAAAAGATTAATCAACCGGTCAGCCTGGATAATAATTCACTTTTGTCCTTTTTCAGTGAAAACGGGGACTGGAGAAAGGAGAAGAGACCGGTTGACTGGCACGAAGAAGAATCACATCTGCTTGATAATGATGAATTCAGAGAAGTATTGGCCAGATGCCTCGACGAACTACCGGAAAAATGGAACGCTTCTGTCAGGCTTAAATACCTGATGAGTAAATCAGGGGAGGAGATCTGTCAGGAATTGGAGGTGACCCCTACTAATTTGTGGCAGATCATTCACCGCGCAAAGGTACAGCTCAGAGACTGCGTGGAGAATAACTGGTTTGAAAACTAAGAGTCAGATGAAAAAGTTGATGAATATTTTTTTTCTGTCCTGCCTTAAGGCAACAGAGCTGATTGAGAAGAAACTGCTGTTTAAACTGTCGCCTTCAGAAAAGATCCGGTTAAAGATGCACAAAGCCATGTGCTATGCCTGTGCGATGTATGAAAAGCAGAGCATCACTCTCGATAAAGCACTTTCAAGCCCGGCTAAACATGAAGAAAAATTGGAGGATCTTGATAATTTCAGGAAGTCAATCATTGAAAAAATCGAGAAGAGAGGATAAGGTATAATGCTACTTATCACGGTATTTTACAGGACAGATAATATGGTAATTGCAACTTTTAAATCCTCGAACCGGACTACTTCTGCCGTGGTTGGCAAATAAAAACAGACCGAAAAAACTATGGCCAGGATTAGTATCATAGAACCGGAAGCTGCTTCCGGAAGACTAAAGGAGATATACGACGATATCATCGAAAAAAGAGGCAAGCTTGCCGATGTCCATAAAATCCAGAGTCTGAGGCCTGAGAGCATTGTTAAGCACATGGATCTCTATATGGAGATCATGTTCACCAAATCGGAACTTTCCCGCGCCGAACGCGAAATGATGGCAGTGATTGTCTCTGCCTGCAATGGATGCCAGTATTGTGTCCTGCATCATGGAGAGGCATTGAACCACTACTGGAAAGACCGGGCAAGATTGGCATCGCTTGCCTCTGATTACAGCAAGGCCCGGCTCAATGAACGTGAAACATGCCTGTGTAATTACGCGGAAACACTGACAGGATCCCCCGCGAAGCTTAAGGATGATGTATTTGTCAATAATCTGAAAATCATAGGATTAAGTGATAATGGCATTCTGGATGCCACTCTTGTGATAGCATATTTCAACTTTGTAAACCGGATTGTCATGGCATTGGGAGTTGAGACAAACGACAATGAAATGCGGGGGTATAAATTCTGATAATATTTTTTTCCGCCGCATTCTGATCTGATCCTTAACAGCTTGCGATCAAGCCAAAAAAAATCAGTCTTTTCTGTCAGGTTTACACGGGCGCTCCACTAATCCATAAACAAGAGAAATTATTAACTAAAATCAATTGCTATGACAAAAATTGCTATAACAGTGTTTTCAGACATTAATACAGTTGAGGCACTCGGAAAAGTCTCTAATGCCTTTATGCTTGCCAATGAGGCTATTGAAAACGGTGATCAGCTAAAGATCATCTTCGATGGTGCGGGTACCAAATGGATCGGTGAGCTTGAAAAGGAGGATAATAAGTTGCATGGACTCTACAAGGGTATTAAAGGCAATATCACCGGCGTTTGTTCCTATTGCGCCCAGGCCTTCGGAGTTAAAAATGAAATCGTGAAAGCCGGCCTTCCTCTCCTGGAGGAATACAAAGGACATCCCAGTATCAGAAACCTTGTTGCTGACGGCTTCCATGTACTTGTATTTTAATTGATAAATCATTAAAACAAAAATTATGAAAACAATAAAATCTATTATCACAAGCCTGATCCTTATACTGATGGTATCCGGGTCATTAATGGCTCAATCAACACCCAAAGTGATAGGTGTAATCAATAAGGCCGACTGGTGTTCAGTATGTGAAAACAACGGAGCAAGAGCCATGGCAGCATTTATGGCCAATAATAAGGATGGCGAAATCGCATTTGTCGCCAATGATCTGACTAATGACGATACGAAGAAAAAATCGTCTGAGGCACTTAAAAAATACGGACTGGAAGATGCAGTATCCTCCCTTAAGAGCACAGGAATGGCATATTTCTTCGACTCAGAGTCCAAGGCCCTGATCAACAAGGTGAGTGTGGCAAAATCAGACAAGGAGCTGGCAGAAGCAATGTCCGAAGCAGTAACAGCGGTTAAGTAAAAGATATGCAATCTCTGAAATCTGGTGGGTGAAGATAAAACTTCACCCATTTTTTTTCAGGAGGTTTTCATGTTGCCTGAATATGAAGACTATAAATAAAACCAGAAGGATGAAATAGAAGAGGTTATCTTAACCAGGGGGGAAAATATTTTCAGGCTTGTCCGTATCTCTTCCTGAAGTTAAGCCTGTTTTTCCGGCACCACATATCCCGGATACTTTCCACCAGACTATCTCCTTTCTCACAAAGGGTTAAAACTCTCCCGGGCGAATGGCTCATATCTTCGGCGGATACCCGGTTACATTCCTGATCTGTTCATAGAGCGGCTGCAAATGCCGGTACATCTTCGAATAAACCTTATCATACAGATCACGGTATATCGCAACATTATGCGGATCAGGTTCATACCGGTCGCCCTTGCGGGTCATAGCTGCCACTGCCGAAGGGAAGTCACTGTAATACCCCATCCCCACTGCAGCATTGATTGCGGCACCGATAGCCGAGGTCTCATATGTATGCGGCCTGTATGTCTCGAGATTGAAAATATCAGCAGTAATCTGCATCGCCTGTTTGCTCTGCGAACCGCCTCCAGATACTACCACGCTTCGGACAGGTATTTTCGTTCGTTTAACCGTCCGGTTAAGACCCTCTTTAAGTGAATAGGTGAGCCCTTCAAGTATTGCACGGTATACATGGGCACGGGTATGAACATCGCCAAAACCGATGATTGCACCCTTGGCTTCGGTACCCGGCACCTTGACGCCGGGCGACCAGTAAGGCTGCAGTACAAGCCCCATTGAACCTGCCGGCACTTCGTCAACCATGGCATCAAAAAAGGTCTCGGGGTGCTTGCCTGTCTGTTCGGCCATCTGTATCTCCTTCAGCCCGAACTCCTTCTTGAACCAGCTGATCATCCAATACCCCCGGTAGATCTGCACTTCGGTGTTGTAGCAATCTGGCACGGCGCTGGGATAGGAAGGGAAAAACGGTATGACCTCGTGATACCGGCTGTGTGTTGTCTGTACCGTTGCAGTAGTGCCATAGCTGAGGCATGCCACATCAGGAGTGATGACACCCGAGCCCAGCACCTCGCTAGCCTTGTCTGCCGCAGCTGCAATCAGCGGGAGACCTGCAGGAATGCCTGTCTTCTCCGATGCCTCCCTGCTTATATGCCCAAGAACTTCAGAGGGTTTGACGATATCGGGCAGCTTTGACCTGTCCACAGGAAACATCTTGTAGTTCATGTGGTTCTTGTCAGTCCAGTTCTGCGTTTTGTAATCAAACGGCAGGTAAGCAACGGTACACCCTACCGAATCCCTGTATTCTCCTGTCAGCACCCAGGTAAGGTAACCTGACAGCAGCAGGTACTTGCTGGTTTTCTCCCATACCTCCGGAGTGTTCTGCATCAGCCAGTTGCACTCGCCGTTCTTGACGGCAAAATGAACCGCCTCCCGCATGTTGACCAGGCGCAGGGCCAGATCCATCATCTTCCCCGGGTACTTTCCCATGGCACTCAGCCGCTGGTCAAGCCATGATATCGCAGGGCGAAGCGATTTGCCCTCCGCATCAAGGTTGATCAGCGTCGATCTCTGCGTGGTCAGGGTCACTGCTTTTATCCGCTCCTTCTCATACGGCATCTCGCTGAAGAACCTCTTCAGTCCCTCGAACATCCTGTCCCTGAAATATTCAGGATGCTGCTCGGCCCAGCCGGGAGCCACTGAAAAATAGGGCTCTATCTCAGTTTTTGTCAGGTGCAGCACATTGCCCTGAAGGTCGGAAAGAACGGCGCGGACCGACTGTGTGCCGAAGTCTATGGCCAGAATTAGTTCATCGGATGATTTCATGGTCAGTTTATGATGGCTCCGGCATATCGCCCGGATTTAGTATGTTATTCGTTCAGTTTACGGCAAACCGGGCATGATGACGGGATTCTAACAATTATTAATCAATTCATATTAGCCCCAGAGTGCCGCCGGGATTCATTATGTTGTACGGGTCAAGATGCTTTTTTACTGCCCTGAGGAGCTCCATGGAGCTCCTCCCGAGATGCTCTTCCATCCAGGGAGCCAGCACCCTCCCTACACCGTGATGGTGCGAGATGGAGCCGCCGTTAGCGAGGATGGTATCAACAAGTCCCCGGTGAAACGCCGAGAAATCCTGCTTCTCATTTCCCTTCTCCATCGGACTGAGGAAAGTGAAATAAAGATTTGCTCCATTCTCATAAACATGAGATATGTGAATCATCAGGAACGCCTTTGGCCGGCGCGCAACATAATCATGTGCCGCCTTCCATACCTTAAGCAAGTGCTCCCACGTAATGGCAGTCTCGAGTGTATCGGTCATGATTCCCAGATCCATCAGCGGATCACGCATATATGCGCTGGAATACCTCTGGTCAAGCCATTTTCTTACAGGCGATGTTCCGATATACATCCCCTTTCCCTTGCGGGCTTTTCCTTTAATCTTTTTCAGGACGAACCGTGCATAATCGCGCTCACCCTCCACGGCCACAAACATCAGGCAACGGCTGCCAGTCCGGAATCCCAGTAATTGCAGCGCCCTGTCGGCAAGTGTGCCGTCGAATCCGCTGGTCCTGAATGCAATATCAGTCTCATCGGGATCGGATATGCGGAAGAGGTGGGGTTTGCCACTTTCGCTCTGCATGATATTGCGCATCGTCTCTACCGCAGCTTCAAATGACCTGAATATGAATGCAGCCGAGGCGGTGTTCTGCGGGGCATAGTTGAATATATGAAGTGTAGCCTCAGTGATGACTCCCAGGGTTCCCTCCGCGCCTGCAAAGAGCCTGAAGAGGTCCCATCCCTGCGCTGTCCGCGGATAATCCTTCGTCTCAATCACTCCTGCCGGGGTCACTGCTTTCAGGGCAACAACCATGTCCTCGATCTTGCCGTAGCCTGTGGATGCCTGTCCGGCACCCCTGGCGGAAATCCAGCCACCGACGGTTGAATACTCAAACGACTGCGGGAAATGGCCGCAGCTGTATCCAAGCCTGTTGAGCTCCTCCTCCAGTGCGGGGCCATAAATACCTGCCTGAACCGTCACGGTCTTGTTAACCCTGTTGATGGCGAGGACCCTGTTCAGATGTTTCGTCACATCAAGGACTATGCCTCCGAACGGAGCCCGGTTGGCGCCTGTGACCGAAGAGAGTCCTCCGGCTGGCACCACGGGAATCTTCTCCGCGTTACAGAATCTGATGATCCTCTCGACCTCTTCAGGGTTACGGGGTGCAACTACCGCATCAGGCGGGTCCGGCACCAGGCCCAGACGCAGATCAAGCAACTCACCGTAAAACTTGCCGCAGGAGAAGCGCGCGCGCGAAAGATCATCGGTCAGTACATTCTCGTTGCCGCAGATACCCTGCAGGTGTTCCAGCTGAGCCGGCTTAAGCGCCGACGGCTTCGCAAGCCTCACGGGCTCTGTACCGGGAAGGTGTTTTCCTTTTAAATCCGCATCCGACAGACCAAACTTTTCCTTTATCACTTCCGCCATGTGATGGCTGATGACCTCTTCCCGCTTGTCTCCCCACTTCAGAATGTGACGGTAACTGTTCCCGTTCTCCATATTGTCAGAATAGTTCGTAAACCTTGATGAACGAGGCAATCTCCTCCTCTTTTCTCTTATCACTCCACCCCATCATACCGGCAGCCAGTGCAGCTACTTTGTCAATAACAGCCTTGCCCGGATTTCCCAGCGTGCCAATACCGGTCCTCCGGAGCATGATATCACTAAGGGTCTTGACGCTCTCATACTGTATCGCGTAGACCACCTCGGCCAGTATCTCCCCGTCGTGAGTTACCACCTCGGCAAACCTGGGGTTACTGCGAGCAAGCCGGAAGACAACCTGACTCTCGGTGCCATAGTTCCTGCTTACATACTCCACGGTGTTGCGGGAAAAATCCTTGTAGTTCAGATGCTGCCTGATCATGAACTGCTTCATGTCACGTATCTCGCAGCCTGAAAGATATAGATTGTCTGAGACAGAGTCTGCAAGTGTCCTGTCCAGCTTGGCCGAGATCATCTTAAGCACCTCGCGGGCGAGGCTCCTGCTGGTAGTGTATTTTCCCCCCTCCACGGTTATCATCCCTCCGATGCCGTCAGCGGCATTGTCGTAGACCTCATACTTCCTGGAGGTCTCGTATGAACCCTTTGTCTGGTCATCAACAAGAGGACGCAAGCCACCGTAAGCATGTATTATATCTTCTCTTGAAATCTTCCTCCCGAAATAAGTGTTAACGTTTTCGATGATCTCATCAATGCTCTCCATCGATACCCTGTAATCGTCCGGATCACCGAGGAACTCCTTGTCGGTTGTTCCGATGAGAGAGTGTTCCCTCCACGGCATGATCATCATATGCCCGCCATCGTCTTTCTGCAGTGAGACCACATGGTGTCCGGCGATTTTCTTCGTGATTATATGAATCCCTTCCGACCGTTTGATGCGGTGAGTAAGATTTTCTTCACCGGCAGCCAGTCCCAGAATCTTGTCGGCCCATGTGCCGCCGCAGTTGATCACCAGGTCTGTATGCACCTCCTTCTCTCTGCCGGTGAACAGATCCTTCACCTTTACACCGGTGATCTTCTTCCCCTCGCCAAAGATAAACCCTTCAACCGGTGTGTAGTTGGAGACAGATGCTCCGTATCCGGTGGCAGATTTTATGAAGGCAAGTGTCAGCCGTTCGGGAAAAATACTCTGGTAATCAAAGAAATAGAATGCATTACGCAGGTTCTCCATCCGCAGGTTGGGTTCCACCCTGATTGTCTTCCGGTGGTTGATGAGTCTGTGATTCTGCAGTTTCTTGCTTTTATCCCACGTATCCTTCTTGTCATAGCTGAGGAGGTCATAGAGATACATCCCTATCAGCATCTTCCAGATGTTGCCGCGCCACCGTTTATACATCGGCATTATGAAGGGCAGCGGGTAGACGAAGTTCGGGGCAATATTGCCGAGGATCCTTCTTTCGCGAAGCGATTCACGCACGAGCTTCAATTCGCCGTTGGCGAGGTAACGCAGTCCGCCATGGATTAGCTTGGAGGTGGCTGCCGAGGTGGCGCCGCCGTAGTCCTTTTTTTCGAAGAGGGCGACCGAAAGGCCTCGCGCAGAAGCAATATAAGCCACAGCAGCACCGGTGATGCCTCCGCCTATTATAACCAGGTCGAACTTATCAGGCCCTCTTTCTTCAATGTACCTTTTAAGCATAATTGATCTGTCCGTTTTTAACGACGCTGTAAGTTAGTCGAAAATGCTGACAATAATTATACAGCGGATTAATTCCTGCCGGCATAAAAAACTGCTTCGCCCTGCGATACCTACGCCTTGAAGAGCTTGTATTTTGCGGATACAAGCATCAGCGCTGCAAGCAACACGAAGAGTCCGATATTACCGACAAGGAATGCGTAATCCTTCATCGCCAGGAGGAAGAAGATGAAGACATAAAGCACCGTCAGCAGGCCGCTGATGAGAAGCACCATCCATTTCTTGTCAAGCAGTGACCTGAAGAAGAAGGTCAGCAGGCTTATTGTGGCTGCCGCTGAGAGGAGATAGGCAGGATTGAACCCGATGTGCTCGCTCAACGCGGTAAGCAATGAGAAGAACATTATAAGTGCAAGAGCCACAAGCAGATAATAGAAGATGTGTATTCGCTGTGACGAACGTAGTTCTATAATAATGAGAACCAGAAAGGTCAGGGCAATGAAGAGAACTCCGTACTTCGCACTGCGTTCAGCCTTTGTATAATGGTCGGCCTCCATGATCAGGTCAACACCAAAAGCGTCATCGGCGGGGGCATAGCGCTTGCCCTCCCATACCTGCGGGAAGCTGCGGTTGAGATGGGTTACAACCCAGCTGGCGGTAAAGCCGGTATCTTTCACATCGCGGGTAGCCGGAAGGAAGTTGCCGGTGAACTTTGGCGCATCCCACTCCGAGGAAAGAGCAACCTCTGTCGTCCTGCCGACCGGAGAGAAAGACACGCTGCCGCTTCCCCTGAGACCAAGACTGAGACTGAAATCGCCATTAAAACTGCCGAGGTTTTCGGGATCAAGCGGGAACGGGAACGATATGCCCTTCTCGAACAGGTCTGTCTGACCGGCTCCGGGGATAGCCCCTATTACCGCGTCGCCGATAGTTAGCTCGGCCTTGTCACTTATCCCCTTGTTGTCTGAAACGCCAAGTGAGATGTAGGCTTTATCCCACTGCCAGATGTAATCGTTAAGATGCTCATAGCCGGCGATGATAAAGTTACCTGTTATCTTAATGTCCGAGTCATAGACTACGGTTTCATAGATGCCCCTGTACCTTATCTCCGGCGCAAGCATGCCGTTAACCTTCAGCACATCCGGGAGAATGTGCATGGTGGTTGTGACGTAGGATCCGTCATTGGCCACGACCTTTGTGCCTGGCACATTGAGCACCGGACCCGTGACGGTCTGAGCGGCTGCCCAGAGGGCACCGATCTCTTTGCGAGCCGTCTCTGCATTGGCGGAGCGCTCCCTTATCACCTCATTTATCAGCACGAGGGGAATGAGAAGCATCAGACCCATTACTGCGAGAAGGACCATCTTGACGGTCATCGACTCATACCATTTTTCCTGTTTTTCTGTTCCTGTTTCCATTTTGATCGTATTTGTTAAAGTACTTTGTATTTCAAAGTTTATTTATAAAAAAAAGCATTACTTCCTGTTTATGAGTTCCTCGAGGGCTTTGAGGTGGCTGCTGAAGCTTTCCAGTCCTTCCTCGGTTATTGAATAGCTTGTATTGGGTTTCCGGTTGATGAAGCTTTTCTCCATCCTTATGTAGCCGGCCTCCTCCAGTGCCCTCAGGTGGCTTGCGAGGTTGCCGTCGGTCACCGCAAGAGTGTCGCGCAGGCTGGTAAAGTCCATGCCGGGATTTACCGCCAGCACGGACATTATGCCCAGCCTGACACGGCTTTCAAAGGCCTTGTTGAAGTTTGCAAGTATCTGTCTCATCCCCTGTATCTGAGATGCATGAAGAGACCGTAGAAGATGTGGATCACACCAAACCCGACGGCCCAGATAATTATTGTATACTGAGGCAGAAGCAGGCATGCGAGTCCTGTCACCACCTCCAGGACGCCAAGCCAGTGTATCTCACCGAAAGTGAATTTTCCGGCACTCATCATTGCAACACCGTAGAAAATAAGTGATGAGGCTGCGGTGACGCTGGCGGGAACGGTTTTTATAGTAAACAGTATGAAAAGTCCTCCGGCGGCCAGTGGCAAGAGCAGACTGACGAGCATCTATTTCGTGACGGGAGTCCAGGCGTGCATGCCGCTCTTCTTCGCCTTGCGTGCGGAGAGTATCACTGCCCCCGTAAAAGCCACAACAAGCACCACTGCCATTGCGGCAAAGAGCTCCAGTACGGTTCCGGCAGCGGCCTCGCCTCCTGCAAGAGGCCTCAGGTACCAGTCGGCATAAGGGGTGTTACCTCTGATAACAAGGTGTGCCGCCCAGGCACCTGCAAGACCGGCGATCCCGGCTATTATTCCCGATAACCCGCTGAGCGACAGGAACCTGGAAGATTCCTCCATGAGCTTGCGGATGACCCTGATGTCCTCCAACGGCTGGTCTGACTGATTCATCATTGTATTGTGTAGTACTTTGCGCTACAAAGTAAAA
>AMWB02115084.1_pt1 | contig 10790 bp, 8 predicted proteins | sample 200311 | NCBI WGS metagenome assembly AMWB02 (sample SAMN02737377, study PRJNA173069) | bioreactor metagenome | biome: anode biofilm in microbial fuel cells | place: USA: California | collected 2010-12-16 | reverse complement strand
TCCGTTGGTCCTGAGAGTTGTGAAATTGTAATGCCGACCCCGGGGTAGTCCGGATGTTCTACCGGAAGCTGCTCATGGGCGGCCTGCCGAATCATCGAGGCGATTCGCGCAATTTCCGCACCGTGTTCCGGGATCAGCTCAAGCCCAGGGAATTGCCGAACATCGGCGATCGCATAGAACATGCCTCCCCACCCGACATCAACAGTGACCTTGCCAAGGTGAGGGACTATGATTTCTCTATCCAGATGCGCCGCAAAAGCGGGGACATTTTTGAATGTCACCTGCTTGACCTTGCCATTTTCACAGTTGGCGGTAATACCAATGAGTCCCGCGGGGGCTTCGAGTATGAGTTCCGTAATCGGTTCCTTCATGGGGATCATTCCCGTTTCCAGCAACACCGTCGCAACGGAAATGGTATTTCCGCCCGACATGACGGGATATTCGGTCTGTTCCATGATGATATACCCAGCATCCGCTTCCGGATGCACTGGCGAACAAACCAGGTTGCAGCACAACGGAGGATACCCTCGCGGTTCTCTCAGCATCATCATGCGTAACTGATCATCATGCTCTTCCAGGTACTTCATTTTCTCCAACATCGTCTTCCCGGGAATATGTGGGACCCCACCGGTAATTACCCGCATTGGCTCGCCAATGTGGGTATCCACTGCATGGATTGTTCTTTTAAATCCCATTAATTTCTCCTCAATGAATAGTCTTCAAGTCAGAACTTATGGTCTGTACCAATGCTGCAACTGAAAGAGCGCGCTGTCGTGGTCATTCTTTTTCAGCAACGCAGACAATCTTCTCCTGTTGATCATCCTTGGACCATTTTGCTTCCAGCCGTCCCCCGTTGAGCAGATAACCAAGCATTTTGCTTTTGGTTTTCCGAATATGGGTATTAAAAAACTCGGCAAATCCGCCAGGATAATAAATCATGATGAGAATCAGGAGAATGCCGTAAAGCATCAGATTGATTCCCGGCAGGTCGGAAAGCGAGGAACGGACCAATTCCATGCCGAATATAAAGGGAAATGCGATGGCTGCTCCACCCCACAAGCTTCCTCTTCCACCGATATAGGCCACGACGAGCACCTCAACCGTTTTTGAGGTATGCATTATATCGGGAGTCAGAATACCGTAGTAATGGGCATAGAAACCGCCGAGAATGCCGCAAATCGCACATGAAAGGACAAAGTTAGCGAGGCGATAGAACACCGGGTTTATGCCTGAAGTCCTCGCCGCCTCCATATTTTGGCCAATAGCCTTAAAGGCCACGCCCATACGAGTTCTGGTCACCCACTTGCATATTATGTAAATGGCAACCATCATCGTCAGGATAATGTAGTAATAAGGCACATTGGATTGTGAATCTATCAACCGGTCAGCCGGCAGTCCCAAGGGGCCACGTGTCAACCAAACCATTTTGATGGTCAGCCCCATGATAGCCAACCCAAAAAACCATGCCAGGCACGCTGCAAAAATGCCACGCAGGCGAAGAGTTATTATACCGATGATTGCCCCCATGATCGCCGCATTCAATCCACCTACCATGATGCCGATCCAAACATTGAAGCCCAGTTGGCTGACCAGCAGGGCCGAAGTATAAGCCCCCAGTCCCATGATGGCGGCGTAACCGAAATTCACGATATTGATCATTCCCGCGGTAAAGTCGAAGGCGATGGAGAGGGAGGCTATCAAGGCTGCACTGATAAGCCATCGAACCAGATATTCCTGGTTGAACGGAGGGATCAGGGGCAAAGCTGCGAGAAGCAGGATGGACAGCAGTCCAAGCGGTGTAAAGCAGGTGAAGTCCAGGGCCTTATCGAAGAAATTGGGCGTCGATGTTGTGTTGTTCATATTTACTCCATTATTTGTCAAGTACGCCACGCACTTCGGAACCGAAAATGCCGCTGGGCTTGAAAATGAGGATCAGAATGATCAGAATCGAAGGCACTACGAAATCCCAGCCTGAACCTATGTACTCGATCGTCAGAACCTTGAGGAGGGCAACCATGAAGGAGCACATAACCGCGCCGAGCACGTTGCCGAGCCCGGCCAGAATGACAACGAACCATGCCATGTATAACGGTTCCAAACCTACAGCGGGGTAGGAGGGATACATAAAGAGCAGCCCCGCGCCGGCAATCGCCGCTAAAGAGCATGACAATGACATCGTCAACATCATGATGCCATTGAGGCTTATCCCCACCATCATTGCCCCTGCTTCGTCCTGGGAAACGGCCCGTATCGCTCGTCCGGTACGGCTATATGTCATGAAATACCAGAATATCGCCACGATGATGGCGGCAACGATGCAAGCGAAGCCGCGATCTCTGGAGATGTAGACGTCCATGATGGAAAACGGTGTTCCGCTGTAGTATCCGACAATGCCTTTGAAATTGGCCCCAAAGAAGAGTTGGTGGCTGTTGATCAGGATTACCGACAACCCGACGGTGAGCAGGAAAGCATTCATGACCCAGTTTTCCCGGCTGCGCTTTCGCAATTGCCTGAAAATCAACAGTTCGGTAACCACCCCGGCAAAGGCGCCCACGACCGCGGCCGCAAGGACAGTGATTATCGGTCCCCAAAAGGCCATGAAACTGTCAGGATTGGCGGTAATGTAGCGACTGATGGGAGTAAACACATAATATGCGACCAACGTTCCGATCATGAAAAACTCACCATGAGCGAACATCGCGATGTTGAGCACTCCCAGCGTAAGCGCCAGTCCCATCGAGACGAGCGCAATCATGCCGCCATTGACGATAGTATTGACCAGCAGATAGCCGCCCCTGTCAAAGGTCGCCAGTACGGCAACCACTATCGTGGCGACGACGGAAACCTTCGCAAGAGACATGTTGCGGCTGATTCTTTCCCAGATGCTTTTTTTCGGCTCTTGACTCATTATTTTTTCCTCGGATTAGTACCTTAGAAATTCATTTCTTGTTTTTTACGAATGAATTTCGTGAAGGTACTTATACCCCCTTGTGGGGTGTTATACCCCTAAGAACACCTTGCGAACATGTGGGTTACTGGCAAGTTCGCTGCTTTTGCCGGATAACCCTATACAGCCGTTCTCGAGCACGTAGCCCCGATCGGTTACTGCCAGGGTTTTTGTTACGTTCTGCTCGACCAGCATGATTGTCAGCCCCTGCTTGACGAGCACATCCAATGACTCGAATACGCTTTCCGTCAAAAGTGGCGCAAGACCGAAGGAGGGTTCATCAACCAGGAGAAGCGTAGGGTTCGACATCAATCCCCTGCCTATGGCCAACATCTTACGCTCTCCCCCGCTCATCGTCCCCGCCAGCTGTTTGCGCCGCTCAGCCAAGCGAGGAAAAAGGTCATACACAAAATCGAGTCTGTCCTTTTCGACCTTCTTGTCACGAATTGTGTACGCTCCCATCGAAAGATTCTCATTTACCGTCATGTTCACGAACAAATTCATGGCTTCCGAGACAAGGGAGATACCTTTTTTCATCACCTTGTTGCCCGGCAGGCCAGTGACGGATTCCCCATTGAAGACAATCTCGCCACTCTGCGGTGACAACAACCCGGCGATAGCCTTGAGGGTCGTACTCTTTCCTGCCCCGTTGGGGCCAACCAGACAGACGTATTCTCCAGTATCCACGGTCAGTGATACGTCACGGAGTATTTGCAGATAGCCGTAGCCCGCGTTCAATTTTTTTACTTCCAATAACATTGTGTCGTTCTCCCCTGGTAAAGCGTTCAAGCTTTAGCCGTCTGGGCGGCTCCGGCATCCCCCAGATAAGCCTTTGCCACTCTAGGGTCATTGGCCACTTCCTTGGTGGGACCTTCGGCGATCTTCGTGCCGAACTGGATGCACAGCAACCGATTGCAAAGGTTCATGATCAGATGCATGATGTGCTCGATCATCAGTATCGTGATTCCTCGATCGCGAATTTTAAGTATAAGCTTCATCATATCGCCCAGTTCTCCTTCACTCAGACCCGATGCCAACTCGTCGAGAAAGAGCAGCCGTGGCTGGCTTGCCAGAGCCCGCGCCAGATCCAGCCTCTTCAGCTGAACAGTGTTCAATTGTTCGCTCACGGTATCTTCGGCGATGGGAAAATCCACGAATTCCAGCATTTTTCTGCTATGCTTAACCGGATCTTTGATGCTGCCGGGCTTGTTACCAAAGATGGCAGCGGTCATGACATTTTCAAGCACCGTCATTTTCGGAAACGGGATCGGAATCTGAAAGGTTCGCGACAAACCCAGCCGGCACATTTTTTCCGGAGTGAGTCCAGTCGTGTCCTTGTCAAACATCTTGACCTGCCCCGAAGTGGGTGGATTCAGACCTGAGAGTGCGTTGACCAGCGTAGTTTTGCCCGCGCCGTTGGGACCGATCAAGCCGACGATATCTCCCTCGTTAACGTGCATCGAAACCGCGTTGACGGCAACCAATCCTCCGAATCGCTTCGTTAATTCCTTGGTTTCCAGTACGATCATATGTATCTACCTGTTTTTAGGAGTTGCATTTTTCCGTCGGAGCCGACGGCTCCGACGGAATGGTGGATAAGGATCAGCTCAAATTACGGAGCAACAAGTTTCGTCTCGGCCATGTCTTCGGGATAAACTATAGAGCCTTTGCCGCCTTTGTACTGAATGACGGGGAAAAAGTAGCCGTCGCGCGCTACAACCATATCGGGCATGGTGTCCATAGTATAGCGATACTCGTTCATGATCAAGGAACCGTCCGCCTTGTTGAAAGTCAACTTGCCGGTAAACATTTCCTCGGACATCACTTTATAAATGGTCTCCTTGTCGAGCTTGCCGTATTTCTCCAATGTCCTTTTCAGCAATTTCAGGAAGAAATTGGTGCCGTCATAGGTAAGACCGCCGGAGGTGGCGCTGGGGGTTATGCCAAACTTCTGCTCGAACTCTTTAGCCCAGTCCTTGGCTTCCGGAGTCGCCAGTTGCGGAATCATATCAAGAACGCCATCGGATGCCGCACCGGCTAACTTATACCAATCACCGGTCCAGCCCAGCCCGTCGATGACGACCAACGATTTCAAGCCGACTTCCCTGATCTGCTTGATGAATGCAGTAGTTACAGGCGCGGCCGAGCTTGTGCTGAAAATGACCGCAACATCTTTTTTCTTGTAGGAGCCCAACATGGGATAGAAGTCGGTCTGGGTGATAGGAAAGTAATCCTTAGACGCAACAGTCCAACCTTTCTTTTCAAATTCCACGGCAACAGCGTCACCAGCGCTATGTCCCCAGTCCGTATCTTCACAGGCTATTGCCATCACCTTCGCCTCAGGTTTGAAATCGCCATTTTTGATTGCGCTTTCAATGCTGTCGACATAACTTTCCATGAGCTTAGCGGGGATGGGCCATCCTTTAACCCCCCAGTATCCGTATTTCCCGGGATCACCCTTCCATTTTTGATTGATGACCTCAGTCGCACCTAAACCGAACATATGGGGCACTTTGTACTGCGCGGCAACATCCATGGCGGCGACGGCTGTTGAACTATGATTGTAGAGGACTCCTGCCTGAATGCCCTTCCGTTCGATGGCCTCGGCGTAGGCAGTTACCACCTTTGCCGGATCGCTCTGGCTGTCGATCCATACCGGCTCCAGCTTGTAGTCGCCCACCATGTAGTTTACCTTCTCCATGGCAATGGTTACAGACCCTTTAAATTCAGCGCCGACTTGTGCCGCGGGCCCGGTGAATGGCCCTATGACACCGAATTTCAGAGTCTTTTCTTCAGCAGCATTTGCGTTGAGCGCCGTTAGAGTGAAGCAACTCATTAAGATACTTAAGACAAGCCTTTTTCCGATCATGTACGCCTCCCTTTGGGTTGTGGATGATTCAAGGCTGTACGGGTGCCATCTCTTCTCTTGCACTCGAACAGTTACTTGCAAAAAACTCTGTCCATAACTATTTCTTCATAGCTCTTTTTCCTTCTCCATCTCATTTTCTTAGAATTTGACCATGTTATTTGTCACCTTGCTGATCTCCAGTTCCCAGGTGGCTCAGTATATGCTGTGCTGCCGTGGTTGCGGTCTGGATAGAGGTCTCGGTATAAAAAGTGCCGAGATAGTCACCCGCCAGATAAATTCGACCTGATGGCCGAGTCAACTTCGGCTGCAGCTTAGCCCTTCCCGGGAAACAATAGGGGACTCCCAGTTTCCATCTCTCAACACGGGCTTCAACCACCTTACTGCTGAATCCCGGGAAAATATCATCGAGATCCTTAAGGTAGGTCTCAATAACGTAATCGTTACCTTTTCCTTCAAAAACACGGGCAAATGCGGCGGGGGAGAACGTCATGAAACTGCTTCCTTTCTGGCGGTATCCTTCCGGTTCACTTGCACGAACCATATTGGACATATTGAATGCGACGTTGAAGGATCTTTTGGGGGTAGCTATGGCATAGGCTTTGTCCCAGATTTGCGGACCTGTCTCATTGGTCAAAAATGCCGCGCTTACATATGGGCCATATTTGACTCCACCCAGCGCCTCACTCATGCCAGGGTCGATATTTTTGGCAATTTCCTTGGAAATCGGGGCTTGAGTAGCCAAAACGACATATCGAGCTTTTTCTTCATGGTCCACACCCTCTTTCGTGTACCTGACAGTGACATACTTGTCGTGCTGGACGACCTCGAGCACCTTTGCTCCTTTCAGGCACCTTTCCCGCAAAGATGCCGCGATCGTATCGGTAATATTCGAAGCGCCTCCTTGAATATAGCGGGTCAGTCCTCCTTCGGCGTTGTCTTTGCTCCATACCAGATTGAAGTAACCAACACCGGCGCCCGCGGCAACCTGTTCGGGATCACCGGATGAGCGGCTGACCGTCGGCTTGAAAAAGGCATCTGCATCCTCCGGTAGTTGCCCAATAAGATCCCGGAAGGATCTTTCGTTCATAAAGTCGTAGACTCTCTGCTGTTGCGTCCAGTAATCCTCTCCATGGCGGCGGGCAACAGCCTTGGCATATTGTTTGACCGCCATTCTTACCTTGAGTCCCGGCTTCACTAAAGCCAGACGTGTGGACCATGCCATTGGTATCCTGAAAGGGTAGGTATCAACATTCCCGGAAAGCAGTACCTTGCCGTTCATGGCGATACCTTTGAGTGTGCCAGGCATCGGTGCGGAGTTAATGCCGACTGATTTCAAAAGATCATCAGTAGCGGTATTTTTGCCGGCATACACATGCCCCCCCCAATTAAGCCAGTACGGACCACGGCGCTCGGATTGGACACGGCCGCCAAAACGACTCTCAGCCTCTAAAACCAATACGTCTCGATGCCTAAGCCACCATGCAGCCGTTAAGCCCGCCAGTCCACCACCGATTACGATCGCCTCCCGCATAAAATTGTCTCCTCAGTTTACTGATTGATTAACTATTCTTTTGAATGCAGTATGATACGTGCATCAACAAAACTAAGCCCCTGGTTATGGACAAACACCGGGTTTAAGTCGATTTCAGCTATTTCCGGTTCCAAAGCCATAAGCTGCGACAATCTTTGCAGAGCGACAGCTACAGCATTGATATCAACCCCAGCTTGCCCCCTGATACCTTTTAGTAGTGGATATCCTTTAATCTCCTCGATCATTTCATAGGCGACCGGCAGGGTGACAGGAGCAACTCTGAAGGAGACATCTTTTAGAATTTCCACAAAAATTCCACCTAGCCCAAACATCACGGTAGGACCAAAGGTGTTATCACAAATTGCGCCGATGATGCATTCCACTCCTCCGGGGGCCATGGGCATGATGAGCATGCCGGCAATATCGGCATCAGCGCGATACTGCCGTGCTGCTGTAGTGATATCCGAAAATGCTGCCTTGATGGCATCAGCACTATTGAGGTTTAGTTTTACACCGCCGGCATCGCTTTTATGAACGATTTGAGGCGAGACGATTTTCATGGCAACCGGAGAATTGATTTCCCGCCATGCCGCAACAGCTTCCTCAGCTGATTGAACTAACACGTAGGGCGGTTGTTTAAAACCGTATGCCGTGAGAATATCTCGTGCTTCATGCTCCAGAATCACCGTACGATTTTCTAAACGTGTCTTCTCAATCACACCCCTGGATGTTCTCTTGGCCTCGGCAGGTAGCTCCAGGGGTTCGGCAGACGCCTGGAAACTAAGTTTCTCCTTGATGTTAACGTATTGCCAGAGTTTACCCATGGCCTCTACGGCGGATTCAACACTCTGATATACGGGTATGCCGTTGTCTCTAAACACCTTCAGTGACTCGGGGTTTGCGTTTCTATAGATCGAGTGCATGGTAACGGGCTTACCGCTTTTCTTAATCCGCTCAACCATTGATATGCAGACTTGCATCTCCAAAGCGGCAAATTCTTCAGAGAGATCGGCGTAACCACCGAGAAGACCGACGATGACCAGGCCATCAATATCGGGGTCTTCAAGTAATATTCTCGTGACATGGTCAAACCCCCACAGATCCCGCTCCGGACCTGCCAAATCGACAGGATTCTTCATAGGGCAGTAGGATGGCAGGACAGTTTGAAGATTTTCTCGGGTACTTTGTGACAAGACGGGAACTTCAAGATTTGCGGATTCGGCGGCATCGGTTGCCATTACTCCATGCCCGCCACCGTCAGTCATAATGGCAATTCGATTGCCTTTCGGCAGAGGGCATTTCGCAAATGCCTCTGCTACATTAAGGAAATCCTGCGACTCGGTGATTCTCAGAACTCCTGACTGTTTTAAAGCAGCATCAAAGATGGCATCGTTTGCGGCAAGTGAGCCGGTGTGGCTTGCTGCAGCTCTGGCTCCAGCCTGGGAGTGTCCAATTTTCAAGGCACATATTGGTTTCTGCATGGCCGCGGTTCTGGCCGCCGCCATGAAGTTTCTTCCATCGGCCGTGCTCTCGATGCGCAGTCCCTCCATATAGAGCATGAGAACCTTGGTAGCTTCATCGTCTTTTATATGATTTACAAATTCGTGGAAGCGCAGATCTTTCTGGTTGCCGATGGTTGCCCATTTGCTATAGCCAAGATTTCTGGTTTTACTCTCGTTATTCAAGTCAATGGCCAGGTTGCCACTCTGCAGCACCAGGCTTATGGGACCTGAGGTAAGCTCGATAATACTGGTGTTGAGCTTCTCATCGGCACTGAAATGGCCCATACAATTGGGTCCCATCAGTCGGACATTATACTTTCTCGCCGTCTCGACAAGTTGACGCTCGATTGCCTTACCTTCCTCTCCAGCTTCGCCAAACCCGGTTGTGACAACGATGGCAGCTTTAATCCCCTTGCGGCCGCATTGATCGATAGTCTCACAGCATGCCGAAATAGGAACCGCGACGACTGCCAATTCAACCGCATTAGGAATGTCCAGAATTCTTGGATAGGTTTTTACGCCAAAAATAGTTTCGTTTTTGCTCCTGGTCACAAAGTACAGATTGCCGGCGAATCCATGCTCGACCATGTTTTTGGCTGTCCAGCCGCCATATTTTCTGGTGTCCGCGGAAGCACCAATCAGAGCGACCGACTTGGGACTAAATAAAAAATCAAGATTACCCATATCAATCTTCCTCCTTTACCTTCAGTGCCACGTCTGGACACATTGTCTGACAAGTGCCGCATTTTACGCATTTTTCGCCATCGGAGGTAACAAAATTATACCCCATCTCATTAAACTCCCCGCCCAAGGATAGTGCCCCTTTTGGGCAGAAGTGGATACATAGACCACATGCCTTGCAACGGCCACTGCTGATGACCAACGTCTTTTTTGCTTTCATTTTTGACCTCCCGCAAAACCTACCTGCAGGGCTTTGATATTAATGTCCACCAGATGCTGTTTTTTCTTGCCCATCATCTTTTCCAGGGCAAGACAAAGAGCCTCCAGAGGAATAAAGCCAGTTACAGCACTGAGTTTTCCAAGGGCAACCATGTTTGCGGATTGACGTGCACCAATCTCCTGGGCGATATCCGTGGCGGGTATTTCGATAAGCTCGACATCCTTACGGGGAGGAGGGCTTTTTATGATGGAACTATTGTAAAATAGTATCTCACCGGGACTTACATCATCCATGTGTGAACCGACGATCATCGGATGCATAAGGCAAGCAATATTCGCGTCATTCTCGATCATTGGTGAGCCGATAGGTTGATCCGAGATGACAACAAATCCGACCGCGGATCCACCACGTTGTTCGATACCGTAGGTTTGACTCATCACTGCATTCCACTTGCATTCAATTGCGGCCAGGCAGGTAAGGGTTGCCATGGAGATAACACCCTGCCCACCTGAACCGGCAAATACGAGTTTCCTTTTCACGAAACACCTCCCACCTTGTTGATAAACTCTTTTACTGGAAATACCTCAGCAACTTCAACGGCAAGGCGTTTATATGAGTCGACAGTATTCATACGCCAGCCTGTTGGGCAGGGGCTGAGTATCTCGACAAAAGAGAAGCCCAGATTTTCCTCCTGGGCTCGGAAAGCATTGGCCAAACCTTTCTTTGTCTTGCGCACCAGCGCGGGAGTGGCCACTGAAAGACGTGCAAGATAGGCGATTCCATCCATGCCCCTCATCATTTCCGGAACCTTGAGCGGGTTCCCGTGTATTTTAGGATCACGCCCATTGGGACAAGTCGGGGTCTTTTGGGTGAGCAGAGTTTCCGGAGACATCTGGCCTCCAGTCATACCAAACACCCCGTTGTTCACCATGATCACGGTGATTGGCGTTCCTCTGTTTGCTGCGTGCATAAGCTCCGCCAAGCCGATGGATGCGCAATCACCGTCGCCTTGCAGCGTATATACGAAGTTTTCAGGCAAT
>AMWB02146701.1_pt1 | contig 10794 bp, 23 predicted proteins | sample 200311 | NCBI WGS metagenome assembly AMWB02 (sample SAMN02737377, study PRJNA173069) | bioreactor metagenome | biome: anode biofilm in microbial fuel cells | place: USA: California | collected 2010-12-16 | reverse complement strand
GATAGTATGATAGTATGATAGTATGATAGTATTACATTAGGAGAAGGAGAAGGTATGACATCACAAAGAACAACCATATATGTTAGAAAAGATGACGACAGGTTTGTCCAGGGATTAATAGATAAGAATATAGTTAGTAACTATAGTCAAGCCATACGATTATGCCTATCTATGGCATCCGATTATTTCAGTGATGAACAACTACATGCAGAGGCTAGTATTAGATTAACAGATAAAAGATATAAGGAGAATAAAACAAATGGATAATGAATTTAAAATCGGCGCAGATGAATTAAATGTTGTGAAAGAGACCTACCTTCCAGAGACAGAGGAATGGGAACTAGAACTAGAGATAAGCAAAGAGCTGAATGCAACCATAGAAAGATATATGCTAGAGTATAACATACCCACCTTTCAAGAATTCTTTATACAGGCTATTGAGCTAGGATTAAAGAGAGATGGTATACTATAATACTACTAAACTATTACCGCCTTTTATTTTTTCGGGAATGAAAAGTGTGAGCTCCTTCACTAGCTATAAAAATTACCTACTTCCCGAAACTATGGTCCCACCAAACTAAGTCGGTATCACTATCATATATACTATTAGCTATTGAAAAACAAATTCGGTAATACAACAAAAAACATTCTGTAAGCATAACTATCTCCGCGAGAAAAAACTTACGGTAGCCCCAGGGATATACCCCAAGACTACCGTAAGTACTAACTACTGATTAAAATACTACTAAAACCCACGTCCTCCAGTAGGCGGCACAAACGTACCAGCGGGCACGAATCCATTATTAGCCGGAGCATTGTATACCGGAGCCGGAGGTGCCATCGGAGCGAAACCAGTAACGGGCGGAGCAGAAGCATTCATCGCCGCAAACCCATTATTGATAGGTGCCGGAGTATGAGCATTCGCAAATCCAGTCATGGTATTCGCCGGAGCAACGGGAGCATTATAACGAGGAGCCTGTGCAGTGTAGGTCGGAGCATCATCAACCAGCGGCAGAATTTGCCCATCAACCGGATAAACACGCGCAAATCCGAAATACTGAGATTGTCCATCCCAAAGCATAGTTTTGCGACCGTTTCGCATTTGATCCCATACCTGCTGATCAGGATGTCCCACTACGTTCCAGTTGGCAGGCCGCAAACGATGTTGAATTTCCAACGCAATGGCATTCGGAGCATCATCACCCAGCAGGAATTCATCCATAACCAATGAGGTTTTCTGCACTTGCAGTTTGGTTCCATCCGCCATAACATAAGGCTGTCCATCCGGCCGATACAGCGTACCAGTGTACGTATTCAGCGTAAAGCTACCCGAAAACATTTTGCCAACGCCACAATAGCGACATACAGTAAGGGCACGTTTGCCGATGACGACGATTTTCACACGATCAACACGACCGGGTTCGCCCGTCTTCGCGTTTGTTCCACTCAAAGAATTTACATACGCATTGAACTCTGCTTTCATGGGCACTTTCTTGCCGCTTGTCCGCGAAATGTACGGCGGAAAGAACGTTACGTGTCCCGAAAGTTGATCAGTTGCGCCAGCGATACGACCATGAAAAATGCTTCCAATAATTGCGCCAGTAGATGTAGACATAGTTTAATCCTCCAATAAAATAAAAGAGATAAAGTTTGTTTGGGCAACGAAGCACACCGCCCGTCACCCCTCATAAAACGGTTCCGAGAGCACCCGCTCCCGAAAACCCGAAGGCTTATTCTTCCCACAAAGACACATGTATCTTCTCTCGCTCTGTGTGGATGAAACCTCCATCTTCAATACCCTCGTGCATGGCAAGCTCTATACTCGCCACCTGATTTTTTGTGAAGTCATACATAACATGTACAACATCACCACATTCCAAGCTTTTAGAGTTTTCGCACTTGATAATAAGGCCCGACTCTATTTTAATCTCTAGAGCCGAGCCTCCCCTTAACACCACTCCACGTAAGGGCCTCATGGCAGCACCTTATTTGCCGCTTCTGAGGTCGATCCATTCGTGGTTGTTGATTTTGTAGTACCAATGTGCATACTTTCCGACTTGTTTCAACTGCTCTTCTACACCACGATCCCCTTCCATAACTATCATGATGGCACTTCCATCGAAAGCCGCCTGCGCGATCTTGCTGCCCGTTGCCGGATTCTGCGGGATAAGCTTTCGCTTTAGCAGTGTACCATTGGCATTGATGTATATGAAGTACATCGGCAGTTTCTTTTCAGATGTGATGCACCCACGCAATCCATCAGTGGTTGGTGCTGCCACACATGCCCGGCCCTGCTCATCAGTACAATCAACAGCAAAGACAACCTGCTTCTCCAAATCAGTAAGCGGGATTGGCTTGCATACCTGTTCTTGATTGCTGAACGGGGTCATTGAGTGTGTGGTCCACCCGCAATTACGGAAGATGTTCTCATATGCCTTATAAATCACGGCTTTCACTGTATCCCTGATTGTTTCAGGCGGCAGGTTGTAATTCGGCAGGGCTGCTCCCGCCGGTTGAGTCGGCTGTGCAGGTGCCATCCCTCCGTTCATTGGTGTGAATGGTGCTGTACCAGCCGGAGCTGCTGCCGGAGTGAAAGGGGCAGGAGCCGGGGCCGTAGCAAACTGAGGCTGAGTAGGAGCTGCCCGGAACTGAGACTGAACGTCCGCTGTTCTGAATCCGTTGGCCTGTGCTGCCCACGTTTCAGCAGGTCTGACTGGTGTGTCGATCTCACCAGGAAATCCACCAATCACACTGCTTGTGCATACAGTAGGAGCCATGTCTCGCACGTACTCTGCCATACTCGCACCAGGTCCCTTTTTCCATTCAGGATCATCAATAGCATCATCCGTCATGGAGTGAATGACCTGTTTGAACGAGTTTACGAACTTGGCAGTTTCCAGATCCTCACCAATCATCAGCATCACTTTATTCTCCAGCATATGCATCTGCCTCGACTTGAGGGGCTCTGCCAGTGTTTCAACCCAGCTCAATGCTGCCTTGCTGAAGAATGGCTCTTCCAGATAATTGGAAGGCTCTATGTCCATGGTCTTGGCCATCCAAACTACCTTCTCCCATGCCCATTCATCAGCGTCATTGTCCCGCGCGGCTGCCAAATCAGCATCCGCTTCAGTGTCCCATGGGGAATGCTGTAACATAAGGTGGTTAATCTCATGCAGTACCGACAGTAGAATATTCCGATGCCACCCCAGCAGAATGGAGTATTCCGGATTCTTGAGTATCTCCTCCGTTGATACCTCGAAGATGCGTTTAAGGTTGAGGGTCATGTTCTTGCATGCTGATGCTGCAATAGCCATCATCCGATCCGGCTCGCCATCATCCCGAAGCAAGATAGATCGGCAGTTGTGATCGGCTTCATCCATCTCCGGCACCTGAAAGCATGCACCAATGATGTTCATGACCCGTTTTGATACGAGTGACGATCCATGTACCGCGATGGCAGCATACTTGTCCGCAATCCATACCGGGATTTCAGGAATAATAACCCTTGGCTGTTTCGGGGCCACGATCACGGGTTTCACTGCTGCCATCTGTGCTGCTTTCTCCAACGCGCTTGCCAATTTGTTCATGATAATACTCCTTATTCAAATGAATGATGAGTGGGAAGGCACCACCACGGCACCTCCCCAAAAGACGGTTCCCGAGAGCCCCCGCCCCCGCAAACCCGAAAGATATACATTTTCCCTAGATGGTAATCGGCTCGAATTTCCGCCATTTGATGTCATTCAGATATTGACGATACTCTCGCACGCCCGCGATACATGCGGAAACCTCATCGCTGTCATCTACCACTTTCGTGAATGCGGGCCTCGGCTCGTTGGGCTCCGAGAACTTCTTGAAGATGAGAGCTCGCTGGAATGCCTTTTTGGCCTCGACTTTGCGTTTCTGGGCAATACGTTTCTGGGCCGCTTGTTGATTGCTGGTAAGTCTCGCCATTGTGTTACCTCCATAGTATGATGGGTTATGTATGGAGGCCGAGTACCACACCCGACCCCCCTCACCTATCGGTTCCCGAGAGCAACCGCTCCCGAAACCCGATTATGGTCTATACCATTTATGTAGACATTCCACAGTTATACCCAACTGCCGTGCTGCTTTTATGTCTGTGCCCCATTTCTTAACTGCGGCAATACAGATACTTTTCCCCCACCGCTTAGCTTCTTTTGAAGCCGTGTTTTTGTATAATGCCTCTTCCAAACATTTTGAAACGTCTGCTTTAGTAAGTAGATTAGCACGGATACAGTTCCTGATTAATTCCAGGTAGTCCTTGGCATCTATTCTCTCTAGTCTATACCGTAGTCCGTTTCTTGTTCCTCCATCTTTATTTATAGAATACCCCACCATTATAGCGGTCTGAAGAAGATTGAATTTTCTCAGTATCCAAGCTATCACTATAGCTAGGTCTTCAAATTTTGTATTTCCGTAGTGATGGGCATACCAGCCGAAAATGTCGTCGCGCGTTAATTTACAAAGTTCAGCTAGTGTGAGCTCTTTCCCTTTGAATCTACATATTGCCGCCGGGCTTTCTAAATGTACTGATCGATAACTCATGGTAAATCTCCTTTCAAATTAATGGTTGGTAGGGGCCTAACCCCATGGCTGGCCCCATTTGAAATTGTTAAAGTAGCTGCTGCAGCCTTTTCATTCCAGTAGTCACATATCTCTCAATATCCCTGTAGTAATAGGACGTCAACAGATTGATGATTCTGATTTTGTCCTTCCCTACCAAGGTGTGGCCGGCTTTCAGCATTTTGTAGCAGCGGTCGAACAGAAATCTATGGTCTCCCATTATTTTCAGTGCCTTCATCTCAACCACCGCCAAGACCAAGAGTGATAGGAAGGAGGCGTCGTCCTCCAACCTAGCCTTCAAGCTCTTTGAGGTCATGGGCAGTCTTTTATCCAAAGGTGGGTCATCGGGCGTTACATCCACATGAGTATCAGCCTTGACGTGGTTTACCAGCCCCTCTGTCAGCCCAAGGAAATACATGCAGGCTTCTTTTGCCGACAAGGGATCTACCCCTATTTTCCTGGTGTGATTGATGATGTGGTACTTTCCGTTGGCATCGGTGATAAAATCCCATACCTTGTCCCCAGCAATGGCGTTGTTAAGTCTATCCACTATGTACTTCAACAACGGACGACCATAAGTTTTCTTGATTCCCTTTTCCATGATGTAACTCCTTTCAATTTGTAATGGTTGGTAGGAGGTCTCACCACGAAACCCCCAAAAAACGGTACCCGAGAACTCCCGAACCCGAACCGAACCCGAACCCGCTTGGTTAATATAGATGTAATGAGTAAAGTGCTGTCGTAACTCGGTGTGAGAACACGAGTGAGCGAAGCGAAGGAGGTTAGTGGTCGGCCGGTTAGAGACTTCACAAAGAGTTAATGTTATCACAACAATATCATCCTACAATCACCTCCTTAAAGTTATGGTCAAGCTTCCTAGGTCCAGTGAACACAACTTTAGCTTCAATTACCAACATCTCACCAGACTCAATTGGGGCAACAGTGAATTTGGCGTTGGGAAGGGACCTTTTGATCTTCCTTACCACATCATCAGCCCGACTGTTACTATTCATAATAATGACGGCCTTCATTCCATCATCAAACGACACTAGCCAGCTACAAGTCAACTTGCCCTTTGGAGCAGGAGTTGAAGGTATTTCTCTGAATTCAAACATTGGATTCTCCTTTCTCAAACCAAACAATGTGAGTGAAGCCCTTAGGAAAATTCTCATAAGAGCTGTTGTATATCCATACCAAATTCACCTCAACATCACTCATCCACATCGGGCAGGCGAAGTAAGCTCTACCAATACCCTTTTGGATAAGTAGCAATACTTTCTCCGTAAATTCCTCTATTGTGTAGAGTTTGCCTCTGGTAGGGATAGGCAGCAGGGGAACAGAGTATGGCCACCCAGGAGGACGATGTCCTAGTGCAACAGCAGTCTTTCTGAGTATGGACATGTCTGTACACTTGTTCAATCTATCGCGTATTTGCCTTTTGATTCTTCTGATATCTTCCGTCATAATAATCTCCTTTGTAGTTGAGGGGGAGATATTTCACTCCCCCATTTAGGTTAGAAGCCTCTATCGTTGGTAGCAGGGGTGTGGCGCTTGCAGTATCCAGAGGTAGTGGCCTTGTTACCGCAACGATTGCCCTTCTTATTGATAGCCTGGCAATGATACTCATCATTGTGGTCAGTAGAGGAGGTGGGGGCAGAAGGGGTGTCATCCCCAAACTCATTGAGATACTGAGCGCTGTGCTGAATCTTATCACCACACTTGCGATAGCCACAGGGACAGGCACCGACGTTGGTCTTACCCTCCTTGGTGAACACCATGATCTTGGTGTAGGAAGCAGGAACGGGCTCTTTGTCAGCACGTTTACTGTACACAGCGTAACAATCGGGGCAACGATACAGTACGGGGTATTCCTTACCCTTAGCACCAGAGGGTTTAGAAATAACACTGTAGCCAGCGGACAGATAAGAAGCCTGAAGATCTTTGTGATTCATTGCTTTTGCCATGGTATGTTCCTTTCGTTGCAGAACTGTGTCTGCGTTGATTGATTGGGAGCACCTTGTATTCTCGGGGACTTCACGAGGCTCCACTATCAGTTTACCAAAACGTTTTACTTCATTAAGTGCTTTACCTGGTTTTCGAACAGACATACGTTGCCACATAGATATCATAGCAGACTCTACTTGGTAGGTGTAGGACTTACCCTTAATAGATACTACTACAATGCCATCCATACACCAAGACAAAAAGATAATCATATTTCACCAATACCGTAAAAGGTGGGCTTGTGAACCACCACATGCCGCATTACAGGCAGGATGTACAGTCCTGCCTTCACTCTGCGATTTAGTAAGGAACTTCCACCCATGCAGTAATGAGAAAGCACAGGACAAGAATACCAACATTCACCCAATCTTTAGTTTCCATAATACCTCCCAGTTTTGCCTAAGTGGTCTGCCAATACCTGTCTTACATGCATAAGCAAGTGCCCAAGCTTGTTCTGGCCCTGGTTGGTCTTGAGGCACACACCCCAATACTTATCATTCCAATAATTACCCTCAATCAACTCTTCCTTACCAGTAGCCAGAAGCTTCTGCTGAAGATAAGGATTCTGACTAAACTTGGCCCATACACCCTCCAGCATAACAGAATCTTTGTAGGTTTCCCAAGAAGGGATGAGCTGTATGCGCCTTCCCATCTTCTTGGTTTCACCGGGGGTAGCACACCTCATTATCCGATCAAAATCCTCGGATGTTGCCGCCTTAGATGCCTGATAGAAATGCTCTACAGAAGGAAACACATAATCTTTTCTCTGGATAAGAGCAAATCTACAAGTGAATTGTGAGGAATAGAAATTTGATAGAAAACGATACTCGCCTTGAAATTGATTAATCATGATTTCCTCCTTATTAGTTTACCTACCCAGTAACACCCAAGAATAAAGGCCGCTATTGCAAGACCTACCACCGCAAAGGGAAATGCTGCGATAATGATTATAGGAAGGTTGATAATGGCAAGAATTGCACCAATAACCCCCATCACCGCCAGCACTACCCACAACAGACCTGTAAGAAAGTTCATAATCATTTGCCACCTCCTACCTTCTTACCAATCCAACACACAAACTCATATCCCAGATAGCAAATACCCACAAAGCAGGCCACATGCCAAATTGCAGGAATAAGTGGGATAAGGACAATTACCCCAACGATTGCCAAAAGCCCATAGATGAAATTCTTCATAATGTTACCTCCTCCCAAGCAGATTGTTGACGACCTCATTATTGACAAGTTCAATATGATGAGTAATCATGCACCCATCACATATACCATACGTCTTGATTTTCTCAGTTTCTGGGGGCATCGATGATATCTCCCCTATCCTTACATTATAAACCTGGTTGCAGTACTGACAAACAGATTCAAATATAACCTTTCTCATATCCTCTCTCCTCGTGATTGAAAGTTGTTATAAGCCTCCTCCCCAAAGGTAAAGCGTAGGGAGTGGTCAATAGATAGTTTGTGGACAAGGTCTTTTGCAGCCTCAACAGGAGTGATGTGCTTGTCAAGGCAAATCATGGCAACACCATTGATGCTATCTGCAGATAAGGCGCAGCCATGTATGCCTATGTTGATATCGTTGTTATGAACAGAGATAGTAATATCCCCGTTCGCCTCAGCCGCGAAGAATTGACAGTTCATAATCACCTACCTCATATGGTTGTACACACCTTTAATGATAGCCAAACGTGCCTTATTCAAAGCACGCACCTCTGCCTCTGTCATTCTTTTGGTCTCTACTACTACAGGGCGTCCCCTAACAACGGACACCCCAGAAGATACGATTTCTTTTCTTTGCATATCAAGTGTCATACTTCACCTCCTTTAGACTTCCTGGGAGTGTACTTAGGGAAAAAGGTGATATGTCCCTGCCCATAGCATTCTCCAGCTATCCTAAATCCATTGTTGGGTAGTAGTGAGGGTGTACGCGCCTCTACTGTATTAAGATCAATGAACTTAGCCTCCTCAATAAACTTACCAAGGTCTTTGCATTCCTCGTTGTGGTGGCAAGGACTAAGCATTTTGGTAGAATGAACATGACATGAACCAGCATAGGCTTTGCCCTCGGAGTCAAACCAAATAGCATCATATGTAACAACATGAATGATACCATTACATCCGTAGCTAGATACTAAGCACGACCCGTCTTCCCGTTGTTCACCAATAGTAGTTTTGTAGATCCTAAAAAGCTCTTCCATTTGAATCCTCCTTTGTTATTAAACGTTGAAGTTATGCGGGCTTGTGACCGCCACAGGCTGCATTAAGGGTAGGGCCTCCTCCCCTACCCCCACTCTGCACTTAGGGCTTGAAGGTTACAGGCTCAAGAGCATCAATTACATCCATTGCCCTTTGGTACTCAGGAGGGGTCTTTTTACCCCTACCAAACTTTCTGTAGATGGCGTTGGTAACGTCAATCATCTTGTTGTCATGAGCCCTCCAGGGGGACGCTTCATATGCTGCTTTTACGAACTTTTCCGCTTTGTTGCTCATAATGATCTCCTTTGCCCAAAGGGCGTTAGTTGTTTATGAGCTATCTCATCAATGCCCCTTGCTCAAGGGTGGCAGATGCTGAGCTTATACACCCAGCATTTCGAATTGTTAACAACCAAGAAAGGAAACAGGGGTAACGTAAAACCCCGAAGAGTCCTTACCAGTACTCATATCCCTCAATATACCAATCATGGGTCTATTGGGGCATATTGCCTTAGCCTTGCGTATGGCTTCCTTCTTATCCTTATCGGAAGCCACGGGCTCATCACCCGGNNATATAATGTAGGTTTTCATACACACCTCCTTTAGAAGGGAAAAGCAGAGTCAATGTTAACAATCACTGCAGCCTCATCCATTCCCATACCATCACTTGAGTCAACAAATTCTGCAGTGTTTGGGAAGAAAGGAATGAACTCAGGGTCAATCTTCCCCCGATGCCACAGGTTAGTAGTCTTCACAACGTTACCATCGTTGAACTTGATGGTATACTCAAACCCACCAAATCCACGAAAGCCACACCTATCCTCAGGGGCCACTCTATAGCAGTGCCCGTCGATGACAACATAGGGGCGCCTACCTTTGAGGATGCGTGTCCAGAAACTGCATGAATGACACATGCCATGCAGTAGGGGAAGGGCCAGTCTAGCATCATCATGTTCTTTACCACAGAATAAACAAGTTTCCATATTACACCTCCTTATTATTAAGATCTTCTTGAAACATTACCTCATTGGCGTAGAAGAACCAGTCGGCCTTGGGGATCATAATGCCCCGCTTGTCACACCATGCGCGAAAGGCCCACAACCTAGGCCCACAGGATGTGGTGGCACATTCACTGATCTCATCCTCAGACAGCCCCATCTTCACCAGACCACCTATAGCCTCCAGCTTCCCATTAAACCAGCCCCAAGAGGGCAGCTCAGCTTCAGGAACTTCTGCCAGCAACACAAGCCCCCTGAAAAGGACCAATTCGCCGGGGACCTGCTTACCTATAGTAGCTACAACTACTCCATCAATAGTAATGGTGTGAACGTTGTTTTTGTCGAAAGAGTGTGTGATGTTTCTCATAGTGTTTCTCCTTTTGCCCCGTGGGGCGTTAGAATGTCAGACATAGGCTCACTCGGCGATAATTCACAAGGCCCAATCCAACGTTAAATAACATAACGATTAGCGTTACCCATCCCCGCCCCGTGGAGGCTCGTTATATGGGGACATGCCCCCTAAGGGGCCACAAGCTAGCGAAGCTCACGCTCAGCTAACTTGTTGAGACAGAAGGCCAACTCAGGGCCTTCAGGCAAGCGGTCGATAAGGCACTCAACTGCTGCCTCATCGTCGCCTGCCCTTTGAAGAGTTAGGGCAGATCCTAATACATCTGCCCAGCCAGTAGAAATTGTGAAAGGTTTAAATACGTTCATCATAACAAACTCCTTTCTTTGCTCCGTAGAGCGTTGAGTGAATTGGCTAACCTAACCCAACGCTAGGTCACCCACATAGGCCGGGGTATAAAAAATAAAATTGCATATACACAGTCCTATCATATAACGGGTACCTCCCACTATAAATTTCCATGGTTGAAACTTTATGACCTACATAGGTAGGATTAGGGAAAAAATTTGGCGGGCTATTTCTACAACTCGACCATGGTGGTATAGTAGTATAATGTAGTCAGTCTAACGTTTAGTCTAACGTTTAGTCTAAC
>AMWB02055274.1_pt1 | contig 10794 bp, 8 predicted proteins | sample 200311 | NCBI WGS metagenome assembly AMWB02 (sample SAMN02737377, study PRJNA173069) | bioreactor metagenome | biome: anode biofilm in microbial fuel cells | place: USA: California | collected 2010-12-16 | reverse complement strand
AGTACTCGCTTGGCGGGTGCTCCGTTCAGTACCTCCTTTGGGGGTCTAAGTTCCTTCATTAAATAGTTTTGTTGTAACTGCACCAGAATAATTTATTACATCTCACTAACCCCGCCTAAAAGCTTTGCGGGGCTCCGTTCAGTGCCCCCTTGAGGGGTATAAGTTCCTTCACGAAATAATTCTCCTGTAAACAGCACAGGAGAATTATTTCTAAGCCACTAAAAAGCAAACCGGCTCTTTATCGCGGCTTTATGGATGTACATATTGCGATCAGCGACGATCAGCAGGTCTGCAGCGTTTTCGGCATCATCTGGGAAGTGAGCTTCTCCGATCGCCCCGGCCAGGGTGAGCGGTGAGGCATCGAATGTTTCCAGAGGTGCCGCCAGGGCCTGTTCGATATTTTTTCTAATCGGCGCGATGTCATTTTTTGACGGAACATCATTGAGTGCGATGATAAATTCATCGCCGGCGTAGCGGGCAACAAAATCTTGTTTTCGGATATGGTTGCGCAATCTCTGGGATATTTCGATCAATGCCTGGTCTCCGGCATCATGACCAAAGCGATCGTTAATTAACTTAAAATCGTTGAGATCAATGAACAGAAGTGCAAATGGAGTGCCTTTTTTCTGTCCCTGATAATGTTCTACTGCCGCTTGCAAATACTGTTCAAGCGCATACCTGTTGGGTAATCCGGTTAGATAGTCTGTCTGGAGCCGTTGCTGCATGGCGGAAAAACTTTTGGCCAGGTCGCCAATTTCATCCCTTCTCCTGATATCGATAGGTTGTTCGACAAATCCACTGTCAACACGGTTTACCGCGAGGGAGAGGATTTTTAAATCCTTGGTCACCCAATGCACAATACGCAGACCGACCAGGATAACCAGGATGGTGGTTGCGACGCCGAGCAGCAGGGTGCGGAGGACATTCTTCTCGATGCCTTCCATGAAATCTTCACTGGGAAGTGCTACAACATTTATCCATTTCAGCCCCGCGCCGTCTTCAAATTTACTCAGAGCTACATGGATCTTCTTTTTGTCATTGCCCTCGAAGAAAAAAGTGATGGGTTTATTGATTTCGGTTTCCGGTGAAAGGTATGGCAGAATGTGCTGGTAAATTTCGTTTAAAAGAGGGTGTCCGCTGTCGCCTGCATTGACTCGGATGTTTTCGCCTGCATTGTTTTGTCTGATATTTGGGCTGCAGGATGACGCGATGAGGTTGCCGTCCGGTTCAATAATGAAAGCGACCCCATTAGGCGATATTTTCAGGCTGCTGACAAAATCGTTCAACGCCCGCAGGGGCATATCCGTCGCCACAACTCCCTCAATTTCCTGTCTGTTATTTAGAACTTTCCGGGATCTTGTCGCCACCAGGTCATGGGTGCCAAAATCTATGTATACCGATGTCCAGGTGTCATGGATGGCGGTTTGCGCGGCCTGATACCAGGGGCGTTGCCTGGGGTCAAAAAGTTGTTTCTCAATCTTTCGGGAGCGCATCTCACCATCAATTCCTTCAATTTGATAGATGCTCCGATGTTCCTCCGGTGTATACTTTATGCGTAATTCCCCTTCGTCAAGCGAGTGACGAAAAAGGCCCATGGCCTGACCGGACCTGTTGCCATAGTAGACATAGTTGTTAGGGTCAATGTGCAACGAGGTGGCAATCCAGAAACGGGTACGCATATTTTTGAAATCGGATTCAATGGACACGGGAGCGAGCATTCCATTGGGAAAAGCTGCTTCCAGTGTCGCAACGGAACCGACAACATGACGGTCGACTGCCTGGCTGATACGACTGACAGTCTCTCGCAAGAGGTGTTCGGAGACTGTCAAAACGGCCTGCCCGCCAGTGAAATAGGAGAGGGTGCCAATCGCGACAGCGAGGGCGATGACGAGGGCCACATAAGGAAAAATAAGGACGGAACGCAGGGAAAAATTTACCATCGGACCTGGTCTTGTCTCAGGTTAACACGATATCTCCGCCATGTAGAGGTAGTAACACAAACAGCAGGGTGGCGAGGACGAATATCAGTAGACTGTCAATGGAGTTTCAGTGATAGACTCGCTCCACCAGATTGAGTTGTTCCAGGGCGTGAAGATCATCCACCCAGGAATTGTTTTTATTTTTGGTAATGATGAAACGAATCTGGTTGGCGGGTTTTTGACGTGGGGGTTGTTTTATATCGACGACATTTTCTGTCATGGGTAAAAGTTTTTTCTTTTTGCTTCCAAGGGGTTTGAAGTCATCTTCCATGCCGAACTCTCCTCACTTCAAGAAATAAATGATAAAACATTTTTTTATAACGTATCACATTATATAGGAAATTTGTAAAGAGTAAATGGGAAAGAATACCGGAAAGCGAGACGGGGATTTGAAGGTAGCGGATATGTAATAATGCAGGCATCCGGGGATCGACATAACGATGCAAAGTCGAACTTATCAGCGCATCTGCAATAAGCTGATAAGTTCAGAAAAATAGTGCAAGGTCACTTTTCCGGCCGCTTCGATAGTTTTTCCCAGAGCTACAAAACCGTGATCTTTCAAGATGAAAAACACGGTTGCCTGGTCGACGAGGTCAAGGGCAGATTGAGCAAGTTCCGGTGTCCCATAGGCATGAAACTCTCTGGTGACTGGAATATTCAGGGCTTGTGCATGGGTGTTGAGCAGGGAGCAATGACCATGCAGGATGGCGTTGATATCGGGGAGTTTCCGATACAGTACATAATGGAGGAAACTTTCCGATGAAGGCGCAGCAGCTCCTTCTGTGCGAAAAGTGGTCGTTGATTCGTTCAGGCCGACGACGTGGCAATAATCATTCGGCTGTAGTAGCTCCGCTGGGATCATTGCCGATTTGGTGATTACAAAGGATGAATCCCCGGTTCTGTAGGAATGATTCCCGTAGGCGCCTTCTGTATGCACAGGGGCCAGGCCCAACTGCGAAAATAGATACGCCCAGCGGTTGAGCTCTGGTAAACGCCGGTCGTAATCGAAGCTGGTATTGGTCCGATTGTACTGAAATTTCACTCCCTGATATTTCTCCATAAGCGGCCTGGTTGACAAAGTTGATCTGGATCCATTTATTTATAGAACGTATGAGTGATTCGCGTCTTTTTTACTCAACGGGGGCTGAGGCAGCCGTTTTTGACTCTTTATCGCAAAATGATGAGGTTTGCAAGAGACCTTGTAATGTTTTGTTGCCCATGCATCCTGGCTTGAGCGATCTGCTCTGTTATTCCCGAGTTATTGTAATCATCTTGAACAAATAAGCTCTATCTCCACAGGCAGGAGCTGTTTGATGCCATTGACCCTTTGCCACTCTAGCCATATGTCGTCATGCAGGGTTCCCACGAACTACTTTGGTCCTTTACTGCAACAATGTTGCGATACCGTCTAACACGATATATAGAAGCATAAAAGGAGCTGCATGCAAAGAATCGAAATAAAAGAGTTGCCTTGGGCTTGACCCCCCAAAGGAACTTCCACTTCTTCATACAACCGTATTTGATAATCATAAAGGAACGCATTCGTGACAACAAATAAACCAACGCCAGACTGGGAAGAGTCGCAGATACCCAACGAAACTCCTGTTGCTGTTTTGAAAAATTTAGCCAATGCCATGCCGCTCCTGCGCACCGTGGTGAAAAAGAATAAAATCGTTTCGGCTGAAGAAGCGGTCCGGATTATTCGAGACAATGACACTGTGGCTTTTGGTGGATTTGTGGGGATCGGATTCGCTGAAGAAATTGGCGTGGAACTGGAACGTTTCTTTCTTGAGACTAAGCACCCAAAAGACCTTACCCTTATCTTTGCTGCAGGTCAGGGGGATGGTAAAAACCGCGGTTTGAACCATTTGGCACATAGCGGTATGATCAAGCGCATCATTGGCGGGCACTGGGGACTTGTCCCCAAGCTTCAGGCGATGGCCATGTCCGGGCAGGTTGAGGCGTACAATCTTCCTCAGGGGGTGATTTCGCATCTTTACCGGGATATTGCCGCCCATAAACCCGGCAACCTGACCAGAGTCGGCCTGGGGACCTTTGTCGATCCACGTAACGGTGGCGGTAAACTGAATAGTAAAACCGGCACAGACATTGTGAGACTGCTGGAAATTGACGGTCAGGAATATCTCCTCTATCAAGCCTTTCCCATTAATGTGGCGATTATCCGCGGCACCACCGCCGATATGGACGGCAATATCACCATGGAGAAAGAGGCGTTAACAGCTGATTCGCTCTCTATGGCCATGGCCGCTAAAAATTCCAATGGATTCGTAATCGCCCAGGTGGAACAAATTGCCGAACGCGGTACCCTCAACTCCCGCCAGGTGAAAATCCCCGGTATTCTGGTGGACTGCCTGGTGGTGAGTCAACCGCAAAACCATTGGCAAACCTTTGTCACTCCCTACAAGTCCTCTTACAGTGGCCAGATGAAAATACCGATGGAAACCATCACGCCCATGCCGCTGGATGAGCGCAAAATTATTGCCCGTCGGGCAGCTTTTGAGCTGAAACCAAACAGTGTGGTGAATTTGGGCATTGGTGTTCCGGAAGGGATTGCCTGTGTGGCCAATGAAGAAAAGATACTGGATTTCATCACTTTAACCGCGGAGCCTGGAGTTATCGGCGGTGCACCGGCAGGGGGACTCAACTTTGGCGCCGCCGACAATGCAACAGCGCTTATCGATCAGCCTTATCAGTTTGATTTGTATGATGGTGGCGGTCTGGATGTCGCATTTTTGGGTATGGCTGAAATTGACGCGGAAGGCAACATCAATGTAAGTAAATTCGGTCCCCGGCTGGCGGGTGCCGGCGGATTTATAAATATCAGCCAGAATGCAAAAAAAGTTGTGTTTGTAGGTACATTTACCGCTGGTGGATTAAACTGCCAGCTTGACCATGGATGTCTGACTATCAAGGGAGAAGGCAAATTTAAAAAATTTGTCAAACAAGTCGATCATGTCACCTTCAGCGGAAAATACGCAGTCAGGTCAAAACGTAATATCCTTTACATTACGGAACGTTGTGTGTTTACCTTAACCCAAGATGGCCTCGAGCTTGTCGAAATTGCCCCCGGGGTGGATCTGCAGCAAGATATTCTGGCGCACATGGACTTTGCGCCTGTTATACGTCAACCGCTTAAATTGATGGATACCAGGATTTTCAACCCCGAACATATGGACTTAAAGCAGGATTTACTGAGCGTATCCATTCACGAGCGGATTACCTACAGTGCAAAAATGGACATCCTGTTTGCAAATCTTGCCGGTTATACTGTTAAAACGAAAGAGGATATCGATGCAGTCAAGACAACCATCGTAAACCTTCTTCAGCCCTTGGGAAGAAAGGTCTATGCAATAGGCAACTACGACGGTTTCAATATCAATCCGGATCTCATTGAAGCGTACACCGAAATGCAGACCTATTTGACACAAAACTATTTTTCCAAAGTCAGCCGTTATACAACCAGTGCCTTTCTGCGCATGAAACTGGGAGCTTCCCTGGAAAAGCGGGGGCTGGCCCCACACATTTACGAAAGCAAAACCGAGGCGCATCAGTTTTTAGAATCCCATGGAGGTTATGTATGATACGGGCATTCTGAAGATTCTCCACTGGGGACAGTTCTCTGTCCCCCTGAAAAAATGCATGGCAAGGAATTTGGGAACAATATCCTTGCCGAGTGATAAATGGTCACCCCGTTTTCGGTGAAAGTGGTTCAAAATGGAAATACGATATCTGTTGAAAACCATGCTGCTGCCGCCTCTGATGCAGATAATCCTCCTCCTGCTGGCATGGCGGTTGCGTAAACGCATGCCTCGGTTTGCCCGATCTCTTTTTCTGCTGGCTGTTCTCAGTTTATGGATTCTCGGAACTCCGATTGCATCCTCGATACTGGCACTGTCACTGCAACAGGATATGGCGTTGCTGCCCGATGAGCAGCTGGCGAAGTTGCCGGTCGATGCCATCGTCATCCTTTCCGGCTCGCAAAATGAGACTGCGCCTGAATTTGGTGAACCTGTGAGCGGGCAAGAAGCTCTCAGTCGCGTACGTTACGGCGCTTTTCTCCAGCGCAGGACAAATCTGCCAGTGCTGTTGTCTGGCGGATCGGTGGGAGGCCATGAACATCGCAGCCTCGCTGAGACGATGGCTTTTGATTTGTCCGAAGGCTTTGGCATACAAGCCGAATGGCTGGAAACAACAAGTAGAACGACCGCAGAAAATGCGCATTTCAGCTATGCAATCCTGGGGGCAATAAACAAAACATCCATTGCCCTGGTCACCAGTTCATTGCATATGATGCGGGCGAAATGGAGTTTTGAGCGGGCTGGCTTTACGGTGCTGCCGGCCCCGACAAACTTCATTGACATGAAACCATTGACCGCAAGTTCCTTCCTGCCCAACGCTCATGGCCTGCAACTGAGCAGCGATGTGCTCCATGAATGGCTGGGGTATTGGGTTTACCTTCTTCTTGACAAAAAAACTGTCGTTGCAGCCACCAGTCAATCAGGGAGAAAATAATTTGCGAACGCAAAATGACACCTAGCTGTTGTGTCCTTCCAGCTGTCGCTGCAGGGTGATTGGATCTGTGACCGGCATCGTGCAGGCAAAATCAGAACATACATAGGCGGTTGCTTTACCCCCCAGCGGTACGACACTGTCCATAAAAGGGAGCTTTCGGGCGAGGTATGCCTGGTTTTGTCCGCCGTCAGCAAAGAGAAGCAGTCGAGGTTCGGAAAACGTACTGTCAACAACGCGCAACAGGGCCTCGGTATCATCCGCCCCAGGTTTGCCGGCGATTACAATCTGAGATGGTTTGCCATTAATGTGCTGCCAGGTGGTGAGCATACGGGGCAGGGCCGGTGGATAGTCGTTGATGACATCACTGAAAGATTCCACGAGACGTCGCGCCATCTGTTGCCAATGCGGCGCATTGTGCAGCTGCGCGAGACGCAGGAGGTTGTCGGCCGCCACGGAGTTTCCGGAGGGTTCTGCCCCGTCGCTGCTGCCGCGCATTCTGATCTTGATGCTGGGATCGGCCGCACTGTCGAAAAAAAATCCTCCCGTTTCATTCCAGAATAGCTCAATCTGTCGCTCGGTCAAATCCACCGACCAGCTGAGCCATTGCGGGGCATGGCTTGCCATGTAGAGCTCGAGCAGGCCGTCCACAAGATATGCGTAGTCAGACAGCTGTCCGGCCAGCCCGGCTTGTTCCTTGCGGTAACGGCGCAATAGGATCCTGCTGGTGTCGTCGTAAAGGTGCTCTTTAATAAATGTTGCCGTCTGCAGAGACGCGGTAAGGAACTGCGGATCCTGCAGGATCCTGCTGCCCCGGGCCAGCGCTCCGATGACCATACCGTTCCAGGCTGTGATCACCTTGTCGTCCTGATGCGGGCGCTTTCGCTGTTCACGGGCTTTGAAGAGCAGTTCCCTGGAGGCCGCAATACTTTCGATAATATGTTCCGTAGTCATCTTTAATTCGGCAGCCAGCGCCTCGTCGGTTGCGGCCCGGTAAAGAATATTCCTGCCGGTAAATTCGGCCATGGGGTCCTGCTGCACATTGCCGTTCTTTTTTATCCCGAAACCGCGGGTAAAAATGGCGGCAGCCTGTGCGCCGAGTATTGTGGCAATATCCTCTTTCGTCCAGAGATAAAATGCACCTTCGCCATGCTGTCCCGGACTGTAGGGGTTCTCGCTGTCAGCATCTTCAGCGGAATAGAAACCACCGGCCGCATCACGCATATCGCGCAACAGATAGGTGAAAATCTCTTTGGCGGTCCGCGCATAGACCTCATCCCTGGTGATTTGATAGGCGTCAAGATAGGCATTAGCCAGCTGAGGCTGATCATAGAGCATTTTTTCAAAATGCGGGACGAACCAGTGATCGTCGACAGAGTAGCGATGAAAACCACCCCCGAGCTGGTCATGCATGCCGCCTTCGGCCATCTTCCGGAGGGTAAACAAGGCCATGTCTTTGGCCTTTTTTTCCCCTGTGGCCTTGTAGTGGGAAAACAGAAAGGCAAGAACCACCGGCCTGGGAAATTTTGGCGCCTGGCCAAAGCCCCCTTCCCGGGGATCATAGTTCTGTTCGAGAAGACTGAAGCCACGTTCGAAGACATCCGATTTGATGGTGGCGGGACTGGGTGTGTTCCTCCTTTCCAGTGCAGCAACCATCCGAGTCGCCGAATCCTGCAGCTCTCCTTTTTGTTCCAGCCAGACCTGGTGGATGGTTGTCAACAGATCTTTAAAGCCGGGGCGATTACTGGATACCGACAGTGGGGGGAAATAGGTGCCCGCATAAAACGGGCTGGCGTCCGGGAGCAGAAAAACCGACATGGGCCAGCCGCCGGATCCCGTTATCGCCTGGGTTGCGGCCATATACATCTGATCGATATCCGGTCTCTCTTCACGATCGACCTTGATACTGACGAACCATTGGTTCAAAATGGCGGCGATTGCAGGATTTTCAAAGGATTCATGGGCCATGACATGGCACCAGTGACAGGTGGAATAGCCAATGGAAAGAAATATTGGTTTGTCTTCCTTTTTTGCCCTGGCGAAGGCTTCATCTCCCCAGGGGTACCAGTCCACCGGATTGAAGGCATGTTGCAGCAGATAGGGGCTTTGCTCATCGATCAGGCGGTTTGCTCTCTCGCCGGCGGCCAGCCTTTTCTGCACCTGCTGATGAATTCGGTTGCCACTATTGCTTGCCGAGGCGCTCAGCACCATTATCGGCAACAGACTGATGGTAAGACCAGCGATGATTATCCAGAACATTGATTTCTCTCCTACGTTCAGCGGGGATCTTGTCAGACGCATATCCTACATTGTGGTTCCTGGGCGAGAGAAAGTCAATTCTGCTGGATGAGAAGAGCAGCTGGAGCCGGATGGTTAAAAGCGAGGTTCATTACGAACCGGACAATTTTACAGAGTATTCCCGAAATAATAACACAACCGCACTAGACGACCGGTCTATTAAGTATTACTGTATCTGCCATGAAGAAAGATACCAAAGACACGCGTCAGCACATATTAGATACGGGCTATAAACTCATTGTCAGCAAAGGGTTCTCCAGCGTGGGGTTGACAGAAATTCTCCAGTCTGCGGGAGTTCCTAAAGGCTCGTTTTATCATTATTTCAAGTCTAAAGAACAGTTTGGTGAAGAAATCATCAGTAATTACTTCAGGGAATATCTTGTTGCTCTGGAGATTGTTTTGCAGCCACGAAGTGATTCTGCCTACCACCGTCTGATGAACTACTGGCAACGCTGGGTTGAGACGCAATCCGCTTCGTGTGTTGACCAGAAGTGTCTGGTTGTCAAATTGAGTGGTGAGGTGGCTGATCTTTCTGAACCGATGCGTATCGCTTTACGCGATGGATCTGCTCAGGTCGTTCAAAGAATAGCACGCTGCATTGCAGAAGGCCTTGAAGATGGTTCGATTGTAAAGATCAATCCAGCCGTGACTGCCGAGTGTCTCTATAACATGTGGCTTGGGGCAACGCTGATGAGCAAATTGCAGCGTAACGATGATGGCCTGCAACAGGCTATGCACATTACCGCGTCAATTTTGACGAACAATACGGTGGCATAAAGAGGAGCATCTGTTTGCTCGAGAAGGTAATCTCGAGAGTCTCACTAGACGACTGGTCGACTATGAAAACAGAGTCGCCGTGAATAAAACCAATGAGGTATACCGATTACCTCATTGCAAAACATACAATAGTAAAAAAGGTATAATATTATGGAACAAAAAAAGAATATAAATCGCCGTATCGTGCTTGCTTCGAGGCCTAAGGGGGCACCTGTGCACGACAATTTTCGGTTGGAGGAAGTCGCAATACCAGTTCCGGCGGAAGGAGAATTATTGCTGCGGAGCATCTACCTGTCACTCGATCCGTACATGCGCGGGCGGATGAGCGACGCACCGTCGTATGCTCCCCCGGTGGGTGTCGATGAGGTAATGGTGGGTGGTACTGTGTGTCAAGTCGAAGAATCCCGTAACCCTGATTTTGAAAAAGGCGAATGGGTTTTGTCCTACAGTGGCTGGCAGCTCTATGGAGTATCCGATGGTACAGGTCTCGTCAAGTTGGGTAAAAAGCCCGAATATCCATCGTTTGCTCTGGGCATCTTGGGTATGCCTGGCTTTACCGCGTATATGGGATTGTTAGACATCGGTAAGCCAAAGCCCGGTGACACCCTGGTGGTAGCTGCTGCGACCGGTCCGGTTGGGGCCACTGTCGGACAGATTGGCAAGTTGAAAGGTTGCCGTGTGGTCGGCGTTGCCGGGGGGGCTGAAAAATGCAGTTACGCCAAAGGGACTCTTGGCTTTGATGAGTGTCTGGACCACAAAGATCCGGATTTTGCCGATAAGCTGAAACAAGCCTGTCCCAAAGGGATCGATATCTATTATGAGAATGTTGGCGGCAAGGTGTTTGATGCGGTTTTACCTTTGCTGAATGTTGGGGCAAGAATCCCCGTCTGTGGCCTTGTGTCACGATATAATGCAACCAGACTTCCCGATGGTCCCGATCGTTTGTCGGTGCTCATGGGCACGATTTTAGTCAAACGCATAAAAGTGCAGGGGTTTATCATCTTTGACGATTATGGCCATCGCTACGATGAATTTTCCAAAAACATGACTGAAATGGTGGCAACCGGGAAAATACATTATCGGGAACAGATAGTCGAAGGCTTGGAGAATGCACCGCAGGCATTCATGGGCCTGCTGGAAGGGAAAAATTTTGGCAAACTTGTCATCAAGGTTAATAAAGAGCTGTAATACAATACAATTATAAGGTGAG
>AMWB02166357.1_pt1 | contig 10796 bp, 8 predicted proteins | sample 200311 | NCBI WGS metagenome assembly AMWB02 (sample SAMN02737377, study PRJNA173069) | bioreactor metagenome | biome: anode biofilm in microbial fuel cells | place: USA: California | collected 2010-12-16 | reverse complement strand
CGGCCGTCAGCCGCAGGCCGCCGTAGCCCTCGGGATCCAGCGCCAGGTAGCCGCCGGCCACGAGCTGGCGGAAGACGCTCTTCCAGGCAAAGGGGTCCAGGTCGGCGCCGATGCCGAACGTCGACAGCTTGTCGTGGCCCAGTTTCAAAACGCGCTCGGAGTCGCCGCCGCGCAGCACCTCGATGACGTGCTGCGCGCCGAAGCGCTGTCCCGTCCGCGCCACGCACGAGAGCGCCTTCTGCGCGACGACGGTGGCATCGAACGTCTCGGGCGGCTCCAGACAGGTGTCGCAGTTGTGGCAGGGATGTTCGAGCACCTCGCCGAAGTGCGCCAGCAATCGTTGGCGGCGGCAGGCGGTGACCTCGCAGTAGCCGAGCATCTGGTCCAGCTGCTGGCCGGCGCGGCGGCGATGCTTTTCCGCTGCGACCGGATCGACCGGGAAGCGTTCGTCGGGGTCGGCATCGCCCCCGCGCGCCGGCCCGCCGTTCTCGATGAGCGGCCGCAGCAGCACGACGTCCTGCAGCCCGTAGCACAGCCACGCGTCGGCGGGCAGGCCGTCGCGGCCAGCGCGGCCGGTCTCCTGGTAGTAGCCCTCGATCGACTTGGGCAGGTCCAGGTGCGCGACGAAGCGGACGTCCGGCTTGTCGATGCCCATCCCGAAGGCGATGGTCGCGCAGACGATCAGGCCGTCTTCATTGAGGAAGCGCTCCTGGTTGAGGCGGCGCGTGGCAGCGTCGAGACCCGCGTGGTACGGCACCGCGCGCAGGCCGTGCTGCTCCAGGTAGACGGCCGTCTCCTCGGTCTTCTTGCGCGCCAGGCAGTAGACGATGCCGGCGTCGCCCTCGTGCTCGTCTCGCAGGAAGCGCAGGAGCTGGCGGCGCGGGTCGTCCTTGGGCACCACGCGGTACCGGATGTTGGGGCGGTCGAAACCGCCGACGAACACGCGGCCGGTGCGCAGGCGCAGGTTGTCGAGGATCTCGGCGCGCGTGCGCTCGTCGGCCGTCGCGGTGCAGGCCAGCCGCGGCACGCCGGGGTAGCGCTCGGCCAGGACCGCCAACTGCAGGTACTCGGGGCGGAAGTCGTGTCCCCACTGCGAGACGCAGTGGGCCTCGTCGATGGCGAACAGCGCGAGGCCGGCCGGCGCGGCGCTGCCCCGCACCTCGTCCAGCACGTCGAGCGTGCGCGGCTGCAGCAGGCGCTCGGGGGCGATGTAGAGCAGGTCGAGTTCGCCGCGGCGCAGCTGGCGCTCGGTCTCGGCGGCCTCGCTCATCGTGAGCGTGGAGTTGAGGAACGCCGCGCGGATGCCGAGCTGCCTGACGGCGCCGACCTGGTCCTGCATCAGGGCGATGAGCGGCGAGATGACGATGCCGGTGCCTTCACGCAGCAACGACGGGATCTGGTAGCAGAGGGACTTGCCGCCGCCGGTGGGCATCAGCAGCAGGGCATCTCCGCCGGTGGTCAGGTGGTCGATGACCTCGGACTGGTGGCCGCGGAAGGCCGGGTAGCCGTAGGTGGTGGCGAGGATGTCGAGGGCGGTGCGGGTCACAGGACACCTGCGCGCAATTGACGGCGGATGAAGGCGCCCATGAGCGGCACGGCGAACGAGTACTTCCCGTGGCGATTCTTGTAGACCAGGCCGGCCTGGCCGAGGCTGGCCAGCATCTGCGTCACGTGGCTGCTGCTGAACGGCTTGAGGCCCCCGGCGCGCGACGCGGTGACGATCTCCTGGGCGGTGAACTCGCCGTCGCAGTGGTCCAGCGAGGCGATCACCGACAGCAGGTCACGCTGCCGGTCGGTCGCGCGCGCCCAGCGCCCGGCGAAGAAGTCGGAATCGAGCTTGCGCTCGAGCTCGCCCAGGGGAAGCGCGGTCACCGTGCCCGACCCGTGCTGCTGGCTGAAGGCGTCGTAGACCTCCTTGCAGATGAACTGGATGAAGTACGGATACCCGCCCGAGCACCGGACGATGGTGTCGACGGACTCGGCGCTGAGGCGCACGGGGCAGCCCTGCTCCTGCACGGGGATCGTGATCGCCTCGCGGGCGGCCGGCTCGCTCAGGCTCCTGAGGAAGGTGACCCGGAACATCCGTTCGGCGTTGGTGCGGGCCTCCACCAGCTTGGGGAAGAGCGTGGGCAGTCCGGTCAGCACGAGCAGGAACGGATACCCCATGCGCTGCAGCGACTGGAACAACTCGAGCAGCAGCGACAACGGATACTCTCCCGCCGCCGCGTGGTCCGCGAGGTTCTGCGCCTCGTCATAGGCGAACACGATGCCGCGCTTCGCCGAGCGGTCGAGGCACTGCGCGACCACGCCCAGCACGGCCTTCAGCTTGTCGGCGACCAGGCCGGGCGTGCGCTCGTAGATCGTGGCAAGATTCTCGTAGGACAAGGTGAGGGGCGCGTCGTGCGGGACCGCGTCGAACCCGATCGGCCGCGTCCGCGCGGCGCCGTCGAGCACCCAGGTGTTCGTGGCCAGCGACAGGTCGGTCAGGATCCTCACGGCGAGGTTCCGCTCGGTGAGGCTCGCGGACTCCGAGAGGTCCGTCCCCACCCACAGCCAACCACGGGAGACAGCGAGGGGCTTGATCGTCTCCAGGAGGACCGTCTTGCCGACGCCCCGCAGGCCCGTCAGCACCACGTTCTGCAGGACCGTGTCCTGGTCGAAGGCGCGCGCGATCTCGGCGATGTCCTCGGCGCGCCCGGCCAGGTACGGCGGCATGTGCCCCGCACCGGGGCGGAACGGGTTGGCAAGTGCCGTCGGCGGATGCCCTTGCATCGCCTGCCCTCCGGATTGAGTGCCCCTTACGATCTCACCTAAATTTACTACTACGACTAATATTTGGCGATGGTGTGAATTCCCTCCCTCTTGCGCGGCAGCCAGGCCCAACGCTGCGCCTCTCCATAACCCGTTAAGATTGAGCGTTTTACGCGAGATGTGGGGTCAAGGGGCCGCGTCGCCGTCCGCGCGCCGGTGAGCCCTCATATCAACCGTCATGCCCAGCCGACTTGTCCCGGGACAAGTCGCACCACCTTCCCCGGTGGCCTGCGGCACGCCGGGGCCGCGAGACTCAGCCGCGCCGCGTGGCGATGCCCAGGCGGGCCATCCGGCGGTACAGCGTGCTGCGGCCCAGCCCCAGCGACCGCGCCGCCTGCTGCCGCGAACCGCCGTTCTCCTCGATCGCCAGCAGGATCCGCGTCCGCTCGGCCGCCTCGCTGGCGCTCAGACCCGCCGGCAACGTCAGCGCGTTCTCGGCCGGCGCCTCGCCCGGACCGTCGGCCAGCAGCTGGCTGCCATCGGCGCGCATGACGGCCACCTGCACCCGGCCCTGCGTCGCCAGCGCCAGGTGCGCCCGCCGCGCCACGATCGCGATCTCCCGCGCGTTGCCCGGCCACGCGTGCCGAGCCAGCGCCGCCAGGCTGCCCCGGTTGAAGTACTCCGCCAGGTCCACCGCACGGCCCGCCGCCAGGCTCAGGAAGTGCCGCAGCAGCGGCAGCACGTCCTCCGCGCGCTCGCGCAGCGGCGGGATGTCCAGCTCCAGCGTCCGCAGCCGGTAGTACAGGTCCGCGCGGAACCGACCTTCGGCCACCATCCGGCCGAGGTTCGCGTTCGTCGCCGCGATCAGCCGCACGTCCGTACGCCGCGCCCGCGGGTCGCCGATCGCCTGGTACGTGCCCTCCTGCAGCAGACGCAGCAGCTTCGGCTGCACCTCCAGCGGAAGTTCGCCGATCTCGTCCAGGAACAGCGTCCCGCCGTCGGCCTGGGCCGCGAAGCCGAGGCCATCGCGCTCGGCGCCGCTGAACGCCCCGCGCGTGTGGCCGAAGAACTCGCGCTCGAACATCGTCTGCGGGATCGCCGACGCGTTGACCACCACCAGCGGGCCGTCCGCCCGCGGCCCGTGCCGGTGCAGCCGCGCCGCCAGCACTTCCTTGCCCGTCCCGGTCTCGCCCGTGATCAGCACCGGATCGGCGCACCCCGCGAACATGTCGCACAGCTGCAGGAGGTCGCGCATCGCCGTGCTCGCGTGCACCACCACCTCGCCCGGCTCGTAGCGAGCCGACGCATCGCCCGTCGTGAGCGCCCGGCCCCGCGCCGAGCGCATCGCCGACACCCGCGCCACCACCGCCCGGCAGCGGTCCGTCCACCACCGCACGTCCACCCGCAGGAACTGGTCCAGCGCCTCGGTCGCCTGACGCCACGCCTGGTCCAGCAGCAGGCCGGCCGGCGTCGCGTGCCGCGCCGACTCGACCTCGGCCAGCCGCACCTCGACGCTGTGCAGCAGCGCGATGGCCGCCTCGTGACGCGCGCCGATCTCCTGCAGCAGCTGCGCCGCCTTGTCGACGAAGCGCCGCGCCGACGCAAGGTCATGCGTCCGCAGCGCCACCTCGGACATCACGCGCAGCGTCACGCCTTCCTCGAAGCGGTCCTTCTGCGCGCGGCTCATGTCCAGCGCGCGCTGCAGCTCGGCCAGGGCCTCGCCGGGGCGATCCTCGAGCCCCAGGCACTCGCCGTTGCGCCGGCGCAACTCCATCACGACGTCGCCTTCGGGCGCGATCCGCAGCGCGATCGCCATGGCGCGCGCGTAGAAGCGCCGCGCCGACTCGGTCTGGCCCTCGTCGCGGTAGACGTCGCCGAGGAACTCGAGCGCCAGCGCCTCTTCCCGCGGGAACTGCAGCTCCTGGGCCTGATTGTAGGCCGTGTGCAGATGGCGACGGGCAGCGTCGAAGTCGCGCGTCAGGCGGTGGACGTTGCCGAGGGCGATGTTGGCGAAGCATTGGCGGTGGGGGAGGTTGCACTTCTTGCCCAGTTGGAGAGAGCGCTCAATCGTCGACCGAGCCGCAGCGTAGTCCGCTATCTTATACAGAGAAACGCCCATGTTCAGGAGCGTCATGGACTGTTTGCGCGGAAGCCGAAGCCCGACAAATCCGTCGAATGCGCGGCGATACCAGCGCAGGGACTCGCTCGGATCGCCAAGTCGCGAATGAACGATTCCAAGATTGTTGCAGGTCTCCGCCCTTGCGGATGCATTCCCGAACAGAGAGAACAACGCGTGGGCTTCTTCCAGGTGCTGCAGGGCATCCGCTGCACGACCGAGCTCCCAGCACGCGAGTCCGCGCGCAAATAGGAACTCGGCGAGAATGGCAGGTACGCTCTCAACGTGGGCTGCCTGGAACTGCACGCATGAATTGAGTGCATGTTCAATGTGGCCCTGTTGTATCTGCTGCCTGATCCGCACGATCTGTAGTTCGGGGAAGGCAAGGACGACCTCTTCTCCAAGATCGTCATACAGTGATGTCAGACGTTCGAACTGTTTGAGGCGGAAAAGACACCAGCAATACTGCGCAAGCACGTCAGTGAAACGCACAAGCGGTTGGATTCCGTCCTGCCGTTCAGATGTTCCGACCAGGACATGACGCGAAAGCAACGGTTCCGCCTCGGCGTACTCGTCTCGGAGGCAGAAGGCGCGTGCAACTTCAAGATCACTACCTGCATGCACGGGTAGCGCCATTGATTGAAGAGGTACGCGCAGAGGCCAGGACATATTACCGCGCCACATTCCCCGAAGTCGGCACTAGCACGACCCGAAAGAGGACTATCCCCGCAACCGTTACCGGAACCAGCATGATCTTCGTGCGAACATGACCCTCGCTCTCGGCGAGTTTCACCAAATTGCCCGATGCACCAACATCGCTACCCCCCGAAGCGACGTCGTTTCCGTCATTCGGATCCCCACTCTGCCCCGCCGAGATGTTCTCCCGCCCCCACACCGGTGCACCAACACCACTGACCAGCAGGACGACCGCCAGCAACAGGGCGCTCTTCGCGAAACGGGAATTGCAGACGCGCTTCATCATCACTTGCTCCACAAGGCTTGGGAGGAGGATCCCACCGGTCTGCATGACAAGGCCGGCGGGGAAGCCTTGAGCGTGTCGTACCCGTCGATGTCCATCCTGGCTTCGCGAACCCCTCGATTCTACGGCAGATCGCCGGGCGAATTCAAGAGGCCTGCGAAGCCGCGCAGGCGAGCCCCGGCCGGAGCCCTGGCGGACGGGATGCGCCACGGGGCCGGCGGGACGGGTCGGAACGACCTGAACGTCCAGGTCGACCAAGTCACTGGTTTTGGGTGGGAGGTTGGGGGACTGTAATCGAGGTGGGGCGTCGTTGTCAACCGTGACGCGGCCGCTGTCGGGGTGGTCTGCCGGGGTGGCCTGTCGGAGCACTCTTCGCGCCCCGGCGCGGTCCGCGCCGACGATGGCGGCCCGGGAACGGCGCCACGGTCCGGATCCTGGGGTCCTCGGCGCCACCAAAGCGGGCCGCGCGCCCTCACTCCCCCCGCACAAACGTCAGCCAGGGGCGGTGTTTGGGGTGGCTGGGGTGCGGCAACGCCGCGCACGTCGGGGCCGTCAAGCAAGTGAACCAATGCGGGCCGGCCCGTCCAGCGCCGGAGACGGAATCCAATCCCAGGCCGGTGGTGGCCGCCTCAAGGTAACGCGTCGCCCACGGCCTCCGCTTCGAGATGCGGAGCGAGCGTAGCGACTGGCGCGGCGCGTGCGAGCCAGTTTCGCGGCGCCGGCGCTCGACGGCACATGACCGCTCTCCCGGAATGAGCCCGCGTGAATGGACTTCCTGCAAATCCGCAGGCTGGTCATCCTGGCCGTGTATTCCGATGGATTTCTAGCCGAACACCTCGTGCTCAAGGGTGGCAACGCGCTGGAAATCGGCCATGGGCTACTGGCGCGCAGTTCGCTGGACGTGGATTTCTCCATCGCAGGCGAGTTCGCGGACGCCGGCGAAGCCTCCGCCCGGCTCTTTGCCGCCCTTCGGGATCGCTTCGGCCCGCACGGGATGATCGTCTTTGATGAACGCTTCAGCGAGATACCACCGGGCCCGGCACGTAATGCCACCCCCTGGTGGGGCGGGTACCGCGCCGCGTTCAAGCTGCTCTCCCAAGAGCGGGAATCCGTGCTGCGACGGGCGCCCTCGGCGGCCAGTCGCTCGGCCCTGCCCGTCGGCCCAGGGCAGGCTCGCATATTCTGCATCGACATCAGCAAGAGCGAGCACTGCGACGGCAAGATGGCACGCGACCTCGACGGCTTCACGGTCTGGGTCTATTCACCGGTGATGCTGGTCGTGGAGAAGCTGCGCGCGATCTGCCAGCAGATGCCGGGCTATGAGGCCCTCCACAACAAGCGGCCGCGCGGGCGCGATTTCTACGACATCAAGACCATTGTCACGCGTTTGGGTGTTGACCTCGCAGCATCCGAGAGTCGACAGGTGTGCCACGCGGTCTTCGCCGCCAAGCACGTTCCACTCGACCTGCTGTCCGGTCTCGAGGACGAACAGGTCCGCGAGTACCATCGCGCCGACTGGGGGCGGGTGCGCGCGACGGTCAGAGATGGCCTCGATGCGGACTACGACACATGCTTCGACTTCGTCTGCCACGAGGCCCGCAAGCTACAGCCCCTTGGGATGGAATAGCCGCCATCCTGGATGGTAGTCGCGTTCGCGCGTGCCGTGCACGAGGTGGAAATCGAAATCGAGCCCCAGCGCGCGCAGCGGCTCGAGCCGCGCGAACTCGACGCCGGCCCGTTCGAGCAGGAATCCGATCGCCTGATGGTAGGGGTACACATACCCAAGCTGTTTCAGGGTGGCCACCAGAACCGGGATGCGGATGCGATCGCGGGCACCCGCGAACGCATCGAGCAGGCCGTAGGCGCCGCCGGCGTACGCCGGCCGCACGGCGATGTCGATGAGCGTCCGCTCGAGCGACGTGACCGGCAGCACGCCGTTACCTAACGGTTCTGCCAGCGGCACCACTTCCAGGCGGCCGGTGTACTTGCCGTTCAGCAACAGCACGCGATAGTCGCCAATGGTGAACTCGTACGTACTCGTGCGCTGGCGGCGGGCAAAGGCCAGATCCAACGCGTCCTGGGTCAGTTCGCCGACCGGAGCGGACTTCCGGCTCTGCTCGCGATTGACGTAGATGACCTTGGGGAGGTCGTCGGTCAGGCCGTGCAGGAACACGGCGGTGCCGTGCGAGAGATAGGCGCCCTTCCAGAGCGACGCCGCAAGTCGGTGCTCGGACACCTGGCCCCAGACATACCTCGAGAACGGCGGGTGCCCTTCCGGCTGGAAGGTCACCTTGCGCAGCGATCCCCGCGACTGCAGAAGCTCCCGCCATTCGGTAACCGTCGTGGCGCGCGCCAGGTCCCAGTCGGACTTGGAAGCATGGAAGAGGCGCTCCAGTTCGCGGGTCGTGAAGATGCCCGAAGAGCGGTCGAGAGCCGCGAACATGGTTGGGGCGGCGTTTTGGAGCTTGGTTGCCATGGGGCCTCCGATGGAGTATTGAGTATATATACCATAGATAATTGCAGCCGCCAGGTGTTTTGTTAATGACCTTTGAAATAATTAGTTAGTGCCATGCCCGCCTATGTTATGATATGGTATATATACCTTTTGCACTTTTCAAGCAAACCGATCTGGCCCGGGCTTGCCCTGGGCGGTCGGCGCCGTGGCCGCATGGCGCCGGTGTGCGGGAAACTGGATGTCGTGCTGGCAGTGGCTGGCCCATGCCTGCATTCTCGGACCGTACATCTATCTACTTGTTAGGCTTTCGGTTGCATCAGGGCAGGCTAGCCAGAAGTGGGCCCCGGGGCAAGGCGACCGTTGCTGCTGGCCTCACGGATTCACCACGGGAGCAATGCCCTCGCGCGTCAGCAATGCCGAGCCCTCCGACAGCAGCGAGCACACGAGCGTGTTCAGCGACACGCCTTCGCGCCCGGCCTGCATGGCCAGGCGTGCGTGCAGCGTGCGCGGCAGGCGCACGCGGAACTGGCCGCTGTGCGCCGCCCAATCGAAGGGCTCGGGCGGCGTGGTGCCTTCGGCGGCCATGTGGTCGAGGACCAAGCCGATGGCGACCTTCAATTCGCGCACCGCGTCCTCCTCGGTGTCCGCCAAGGCAGTGAGGTGCCCCAACTCGGGGCAGGTGGCGACGTACTGATGATCCTCGCGGCTCCAGGCGACGTACTGGCTGTAGCCGGGCATGGGGCGCTTCCTTTTGGCAGTTGGCCTGGTCATTGGTGAGGAGCCAAGTGATGGTACCATATATGGTACCATTTGGCAACATTCAGAGAAGCGGCTGGTGTCGACTTGCGCCGGCGCAAGTTCGCCCAGGCAGGCGGTGACCGACGCATTCGGTATTCGCGAATACAGTATCTACATCATTTGCAATTAATAAAAAATCTCTCTATAGCAGCGTTCGCCATAAGCGAATACACTCAGGCCATGAACCTCAAGACACAGGACGTCTACGTCATCCTGAAGATCCTCTCCCGGCGGCGGGAGCGCTGGATCTATGCAGGCCTTGCCGAGTCCCTGTTGCTGAGCGCTTCCGAGACCAATGCCGCCGTAAAGCGCGCGATACAGTGCGGCCTGATGCGGCCCGCCCTGGGGACGGAAGCCTGTCCCCAGCCCATCGCGTCCGCCGTTCTTGAATTCATGGAGCACGGCATCCGCTACGTCTTTCCGGCGCAGGCCGGAGGCCTGGCCCGGGGTGTTGTCACCGGTCTTGCTGCACCGGGGCTGGAGAACCTGATCGCCGACAGCGGAGAGCCCGCGGCCGTTTGGCCCTGGTCCCAGGGAACCTACCGCGGCTACGCCCTGAGCCCGCTCTTCCACCGGGCCCCGGAGGCCGTGCAGGGCGATCCTCGATTCCATGCGTATCTGGCCCTGGCCGACGTCCTGCGACAGCCCTCGCCGCGCGGCCGGGAGGTGGCGACGATGAAGCTGCGCGCGATGATTGGTGAAGATGCCTGAGCTTGGCCGACAGATGCTCGAAAGATTAGGGTCCGTCGTAGCCGAGTTGGGCACTCTGGCCGATGACGTCACGCTCGTCGGCGGTTGCCTCACGCCATTGCTGGTGTCCGATCCGGCAGCCCCGACACCGCGCGCCACCGTCGATGTCGATCTGATCGTGGAAGTGGCTACCAACAGCGCATATCACCAACTCGGCCGGGAAATGTGCGCTCGCGGATTCCGACAAGGCGTGGGCGAGGACGATCCCATCTGCCGATTCCGCAAGGCGGATCTGATCGTTGACCTGCTTCCGACGGACCCACGAGTTCTTGGCTTTGGAAACCGCTGGTACGCACTCGCCGCGGAAACTGCGGTCAAGATCACCCTGCCCGGCGGCCGTACGCTTCGCCACGCGACGGCACCGTGCTTCCTGGCGACGAAGATCGAGGCCTTTCGCGGCCGAGGCAGAAGCGATTACCTCGCGAGTCGGGACTTCGAGGATATCGTCTCGATCGTGGACGGACGCGCCGAAATGGAAGCCGAGTTCGCCGCCGCGCCGGCCGAACTGCAGCACTGGGTGAAAGCAGAGCTTCGTACGATGATTGTTGAGCGGGGATTCCTCGACAGCATCTTTGGCATGGTGCCTGGACAGAGTGATGTCGCGGGGCGGGTCGAATTGCTGCGCGCCCGCTTCATGGCATTGGCGTCGGCCTAGTCACTCCCCTCCCCCACAAACCCCCCGCACACACCCCCGCCACCACCGCTGCGCCGGGTCGGCGTCCAGCCGCGGGTGCCACAGCAGCGACACCGTCAGTTCGGCGACCGGGAGCGGCAGTGCAAAGGTGTGCAGGCCGTCGCGCAGGCGGCCGGTGTGGCGCTCGGGGACGGTGGCGACCAGGTCCAGCGCGCGGCACAGCGACAGCGCCGCGGTGAAGCCGCCGACGGTGACGGCGGCTTGGCGCGCGAGGTCGAGCTGCGCCAGCGCGACGTCGACCGGGCCACCCCCG
>AMWB02123698.1_pt2 | contig 10804 bp, 9 predicted proteins | sample 200311 | NCBI WGS metagenome assembly AMWB02 (sample SAMN02737377, study PRJNA173069) | bioreactor metagenome | biome: anode biofilm in microbial fuel cells | place: USA: California | collected 2010-12-16 | reverse complement strand
GTCGAGAAAATACAGGCCTCTGTGCTTTAATTCTGTCAGCACCACCTTCATGGCATCGGATTGTTTGGTAAATTTCGAGCCCATGTGATTATTGACTCCAGAAATGTTTGGATAAGCATCGAGTGCTGTTTTGAGGGTCTGCTGAATTTTATTTTCGGACATGGCTACCAGCAGCGCACCGCGACCGGGATTGATCCGGGGATATTCGATGGGTTCCATGGGCAGGTGCAAAATCACCTCATGTCCATGGCCGGCGGCCAACCGCATTATTTCCTCGCTGTGCGCCTGAAAGGGCAGAATCGAATAGGTGATGGCGAGAGGTATATTCAGGAATTTCTTGGCGACTCCCAAGTCCTGACCAAAATCGTCGATAACGATGGCAACTTGTGCCATAGTCGGAGCTGGCTCGGGCTTGACCGGTGGTGGGATTCTTTTCGGGATTGGTTCGACGTAGGCGATTTTGTCAGATTCCTTAGCCCCGGGCTTCGGAGGTGAATGTTCTGCCGGAAGGGCGGCAACAGAGGGCTGTTTCTTCTCCTCGGACTTTACGGAAGGGGCAGGCGCGGGCCGATTGTCCGGCGGGGCTTTTTTCGCAATTGGCATTTTGGCCGAATGGCCGGACGGTTTAGCGCCGGATTGCTGGCTCGAAGATGCCTCTTGCGAGGTGGTTTTGAATGTTTTTCCCCAGTAAAGCAAGCCAGCCAAAACCACCATGGCCATTATCCACACTGCCAACGACGGGAGTAGCGAGCGCGCCCTGGAGGGCGATCCTGAAGAGCTTTTCGCTGCTGTCGCAGTTCTCTTGCGCGAGTTTTTCCTGGCTTTAGTCCGCGGTGTGGCGGACTGCCCCCTGGAAGGATCCTTTTTTTTCCCCGCGCTGGATTTGGCAGCCATCAGTTGAAGCGCATTTTCGCCATAATCTTATAGCTCTTAAGGGTATCCAACGCACGCCTCAGCTGATTATCTGATTCCAGCATCTTCTGGGTCTCCAGTGCCCCGTCGTCTGTGCCGCCCGAACCGTCGTTTTCTTTCAATTCATCCAGTTCCATGTGTTTGGGTAAATCTTTTTCGCGGATGCGCTGTATCTCCTTCGATTCACCGTCTTCTTTCTTCTGGGGAGTTTCCCGTTTGACCAGGATGTCGGGCTCGATGCCTTTAGCCTGAATGGATCGCCCTGACGGCGTATAATAAAGGGATGTTGTGAGACGCACAGCCGAACCGTCGTTCAGAGGAATAACGGTCTGCACAGAGCCTTTGCCGAAGGTGGGTTCTCCCAGAATGATGGCCCGCTTGTGGTCTTGAAGTGCTCCGGCGACAATTTCAGAGGCACTCGCGCTGCCTGAGTTTACCAGCACGACGATAGGATAGTTGTGCGGATTTGTATTCTTATGCGCTTCGAAACGCATTTTTTGGCTTTCCAGGCGCCCACCCGTGTAGACAATGAGGCCATCATCCAGAAACTCGTCGCTCACCTCCACTGCCTGATCCAGCAACCCCCCGGGATCGTTGCGCAGGTCCAAAACCAGACCCATCATCGGTGAATTTTGTTTTTCGAGTTGCTCCAGGGCTTTGCGCAAGTCGTTCGCGGTCCCGCTCTGAAAACTGGAAATGCGAATATAGCCATATCCTGGCTCCAGAGTCCTTGCACGAATGCTCTGAATGGTGATCATGTCTCGGACGAGATCGAACTCCAGAGGTTTTTTCGCTCCCTTGCGCAGGATTGTCAGTTTCACCTTGGTGCCTTTCGGCCCACGCATTTTTTGCACCGCTTCCGTAAGGGACATATCCTGAGTTGGAGCATCATCTATTTTGATGATTTGGTCGCCGGCTTCTATGCCGACCCGGTCAGCCGGTGTGCCTTCCAAAGGTGCGACGACGGTTAAGACTCCGTCGCGGATGGTGATCTCTATGCCCAATCCGCCAAATTTGCCCTTCGTTTCAACCTGCAGTTCCTTATACTCTTCAGGTTTCATGAACGACGAGTGTGGATCGAGGTCCTTGAGCATGCCGTTGATCGCGCCATAGATGAGCTCTTTGGATTCAACTTTATCCACGTAGTTATCCTGAACAAGGTTCAAGACGTCACTGAACAATCTGAGGTACTGATACACGTCCGCCTGATTCGAATCCGTTTTCGCCTTCAGGTCAGTCCACCCCATCGCTGCCAGTGACAAGACCATGAGCAGCATGATCACGATTGATCTTTTTCTCTTAAGCATCGAGGATTCCTCATTTCATGTTGAGTTTTCAGTGGAGCATCATATCCGTTTTGGCAACACCCGGCAAACTGTCAAATCTCTTGATCCGGCAAAACGGAGCAAGCGGACGATTGACTGGTTGGCAGCATGGCGCCCATCGGTTTCTGATTATATCCTCCAACCAATTCAAAAAAACCATTGAATTGCATTTTTCGCTGCGATTGCAACCACATCCAAGGTGCCTGGGCACTCCCACAAGCGCCTTTTCGGGTCAGGATCAATCGGTCAAACAGACCTGCGCCGGCTCGAAACGAACCCTTATTTCATAAACCCCATCCACATACGAGGTTTCCACTAAATAACCAAGTTTCTGAAACACACCAAAGACCTTCTCGTTTCCAGGCGAGATATAAGCTTTCAACATTTGGACATGATTCTGCCTGGCAATCTCCACCAGGTGATGAATGAGGAAAGTCGCGATGCCTCGACGGGCGTAATCTGGATGCACGGCAAAATCCATTTCTGCCGTCATGCTCTCCTCGTCCAAAACATAATGGCTGACGGCAATGATGCGCTCAGCATCCATTTCGCCGACAACAGCAAAAATATTCATTTCTTTGCGGTAATCAATGTTCAAAAGTCTGTGGATATCGTAGTGAGGGAACACTTTCATGGTTGATACAAATCTAATGTATGACTCGTCTCGTGGCAGTGAGTAGAAGAACTGCTTGAGGGCCCTTTCGTCTGTCAGTTTGCTCGGCCTGAACAGGACCGTCAGGTCATCCTCAAACATTTGAGCCACTTCCAGGTGCTGCGGGTAAAGAAATCGCGAGGCGCTGGCTTGCGGGAACTGGCGGTGGATGTAATTGAGATCCTGAGCGGCCCGCATCAATTCTTCGCGATAGTCGGGATGGGCAACGCCGATCAAAGCCAGCGCCCGCTCCCGGATACTCTTGCCGTGCAGGTGAGCTATGCCGTATTCGGTGACTACATATTGGACACCGCCGCGGGTTGTCACAACGCCACCCCCTTCGGTCAGGTCTGCAACAATGCGAGATTTTTTGCCGTCTAATGTTGTCGACGGTAAGACCACGATCGCTTTTCCTTTGTGTGCATGCCTGGCGCCGCGCAGAAAGTCTGTGGCGCCTCCTACGCCGCTGTAGATTTCATAACCCAGAGAATCGGAGCAGACTTGACCGGAAAGGTCGATCTCCAGGGCGGAATTGATCGACACCATTTTGTCGTTTTGACTGATAACCTGATAATTGTTCGTGTACTCAGTTGGATGGAAAGCTACAAAAGGGTTGTTGTGAGCGAAATCATACAGTTCCCGACTTCCCAGGCAAAAGCTCGTGACAATTTTTCCCGGGTGAAGAGTTTTTTTGGCGTTGGTGATGACCCCCTTTTTCACGAGATGAAGATACGCATCGGTCAGCATATCCGCATGGACACCCAGGTCTTGTCTATCCTCCAGAGCATAAAGCACCGCAGTCGAAATGCTGCCGACGCCTACCCGGATAGTCGACCCATCCTCGACGATGCGAGCGACGTGTTTACCGATTGCCGCCGCTATGGGATTCATGAGCGGCTGCCCCACTTCCAGGAGCGCCTCCTCGTGTTCAACCACGGCATCGATTTTTTCAACGTGAATGAAAGAGTCGCCCAAAGTGCGGGGCATTCTCGGGTTCAGCTGCGCGATAACCCACTTGGCGCTCTCTGCCGCGGCCTTCACAATGTCCACCGAAATGCCGTAGGAGCAAAACCCGTGCTCATCAGGGGGCGATACCTGGATGAGGGCTACATCGATCGGCATGGCTCCGTTTCGGAACAATGCCGGAATATCGCCAAGACTGATGGGGGTGTAATCTGCACGCCCTTCAGCAACTGCCTCCCTGCTTGCGGAGGCGACAAAAAAGGACTGAAAGCGGCATTTATCGGCAAAACAATCTGCAGTGAATCTCGTCTTGCCCACACTCAAGATCTGCAGGATTTCCAAATCCGCCATGGAAGGGACAAGGTCCTCCAACGCCTGAGAGAGGTGTTGCGGCTCACCACAACCAGAGCCGATAAAAACCCGGTTGCCTCGCTTTATGGAACGCAGCGCTCTTGCCGCGGTGGTCTTCTTGCCCTGCAAGGCCGACAGCCAGGGCCGATGGAAGCCTTCTTTGGTGGTGTGGAGGGCGCCAGGTGCAACTATCATGGAGCATTCCTCGCAGCTCGTTCATGAGAAAACCATGCAGAACAAGACGAAACACTCAACAAAACAGTTGATCCAAGTCCATGGTGTGGTTGGCATATTTCCATAAAACCGTTGTGAGAGCAATTGCACAAACGGGAGTCAGTCAACGAGTTCATTCCTGCAATGACTCTTTCGGTTGATTCTGTCGTAAATAAACGGCAAGCAGCATTCCTCCCACCACCATGGTCAAACAAAGGATCTGCCCCATGCTGAAAACTCCCAGCACGAGACCCACCTGCGGATCAGGTGAGCGAAAAAATTCTATGACGAAGCGAAAAATACCGTATAGGACAAGAAAAATGGCAACCATCATACCGTCCTGGAATGTTCTTTGACGAAGCCGCCACAACAGAGTAAAAAGAACTAATCCTTCCAGCAACGCTTCATAAAGCTGAGAGGGATGGCGAGGGAGTGGCCCTCCCTCAGGAAAAACCATTGCCCACGGAACGGTGGTCGGGCGGCCGAACAGTTCGCCATTTATGAAGTTTCCAATGCGCCCCAGGCCCAGTCCTATGGGAGCAGTGACCGCAACACTGTCGGCTACCGCCCAAAAAGGCAAATTTCTTCGGCGGCAAAAAAACCACCCGGCAATGACAGCTCCAAATAACCCGCCATGGAATGACATCCCTCCGTGCCAGGTGGCAAGTATTTCAAGAGGGTGTTGAAGGTAGTAGGAGTAGTCGTTGTACTGGTAGAAAAGCAGGTACCCCAACCTGGCTCCAACAATCAGGCCGATCGCCACATAGAAGATAAGATCCTGTGCAACGGGACCGACCAGCCCCAGTTGTTTTGACCGTTTTTGACGAATGATGAGGATATAGGAGGCCAGAAATCCGAGTACATACATGACCCCGTACCAGCGGATGCGGAGCGGACCAACGGATATCAGATCGGGACTAATGCGGGGATAAGGAATCAAAAGAACGCCTCTTCGAATTCAGCATGAGTTGAAAACATGCAACAAAAGCAGCCGACGCCAAACTTGGAGTTGAAAGCTATCACAGCCACCCCTCAGGGTCAATCTGCAACAGTGAAAGGAATCCGATCATGAACAAGCATCACTCACATGACTCTCACCACTCGCATCATTCACATCATTCCCATGAAGGACACACGCACGGAAGTCTCTCGGACAAGGAAAAATTGGTCAAAATGATTGAACATTGGGTCCATCATAACCAGGACCACGCAAAAGCCTACCGTGAATGGGCTCAGCGCGCCAAAGAACAGGGGCACGACGAGGTTTGTCAAATTCTCCAATCCATCGCCGATGGAACGGTTCAACAAATTGACAGCATGGAAAAGGCGCTGAGTCTGTTGCGCAGCTGAGCCCTGCATTGACAGCAAAAGGATCGGTGTGTCATATTGACTTCCTGCGTTCAGCAGGGGCTCAGTTGAGACGGGTTGGTTCAGACTCCATGAAGCCGTGAGCTGGTAAAATCGGCAGATTCGAGTCGCTGGCAAAGTGGTCGCGATAGTGGCACTGCTTCCAGTAAGCTTCAAAAGCCTTCTGTAACAGGCCGGCGGCGTGATTCGGGCGTGAGGCCCGAGGCGAATGTGACGCTACAGCAGTCCATCAGGCTCCTGCTATTCATCATCACCATGACTTACTGAGTTTTAGGTTGTTTTTGGGAAATACTATGTTGGACTTCCACTATGCAGGCGATTGAAACCACACGCTCAGATCCGTTGACAACTCATGCTTGCTGGATTGATGGGCGAAGCGTCAGCGGGGAACAAGATTATCTTTTGGTCGATCCCTCAACGGGGGAGGTCTTTGCTAAAGCCACTCTGGCCGGTGAGCACCTGGTTGATTCCGCACTGGCTTCAGCAGAGCGAAGCTATAAAACATGGCGTGCCACTTCCACCTCTTTCCGCGTCGCCATTCTAAGTAAATTCTCTGCGCTGATCCGTGAGGATGTAGAAACGTTGGCATTGACTCTTAGCCAGGAGGTGGGCAAACCGATCAGAGCGGCGCGAGCGGAAGTCTTGAGCGCAGCTCAGCTCATTGACTACTTTGCCCAGGAAACCCTTCGTGTAACGGGGCAAATTCCGTATCTCGGGTATGCCCGCGAGCAGGTGATGATCGTGCGGGAGCCGGTCGGCGTGGTAGCGGCCATCAATCCCTTCAATTACCCACTGAGCACTCTAATCTGTAAATTGGCGCCTGCTATTGCCGTGGGCTGCACGGTTGTAGCCAAGCCCGATGAGCACACGCCGATCACCACTCTCAAGCTGGCGCGATTGGCCATCGCTGCAGGTCTACCTCCGGGCGTCTTCAATGTGCTCACAGGCGACGGTCCCAGAACCGGTCGTCTGCTTGTGGAACACCCAACGCCTCGCCTGATTGCTTTTACTGGAAGCACTGAGGTGGGAAAAGAAATCCACAAAATCAGTGCAAAATATGTCAGAAAAGTCGTCTCGGAATTGGGCGGACATTGTCCCGCCATTGTCTGCGCAGATGCCCCATGGCCAAGCCTGCTGTCGGCAATGGTTGCGCAGAGTTTCAAGAATTGTGGTCAGTATTGCTACCGTATCAGCCGGATCTATGTTGCAGAGAGAATCTACTCCGACTTTTTGGATCAGTTTACCAGGCTCACTCTGGCGCTCCAGGTCGGACCAGCTTTTGATTTCAACAGTGATCTTGGTCCCATGAACAATCCAGAAGCGTATGCAAGATTGCAGCGTCAAATCGAAACGGCAGTCAGTGAAGGCGCTCATGTTCATATCGGTGGGTCTCCTCTCGATAAGCATCCTGGCGGGTTCTATTATCTTCCGACGATTCTCACCAATGTGACGCCAGAAATGAAGATCTCACAGCAAGAAGTCTTTGGCCCGGTGGTCATTATCACTCCCTTCAGCGATCCTGATTCGGCCATCAAAGAGGCGAACGATACCCCATACGGTTTGGGAGCCTATCTGTTCACTGCGGATTTGGCCAGGGCGCTGGAATGGTCAGGGGTTCTGGAGGCTGGCAGCATCTGGGTGAATGCGATTCATCAGGCCTATCCTGAAGCTCCCTTCGGCGGCATGAAAGAAAGTGGTCTTGGCCGCGAAAAATCCCGTTTCGGTGTAGAGGAGTACACCGAACTAAAAACCATCTATTTTTCTTATTGATGCTACGGATCAAAGCTTCCTAAAAATACTTCAGGCGGTCTGACGACTGCCTCCAAGAGACCGAGATTGTGTTTAAATCTTGATAAAAACCATAGCAATGAGGAGTACAGCTGCAAAATGATACCCATCATCTGCATCGTAGGTGCCTCTAACTCGGGCAAGACTACCTTCCTGGAAAAGCTGATCCCGGCCTTGGCGGAACGAGGTTACCGGGTGGGCACCATCAAGCACGACGCTCACGGCTTTGAAATGGATCACGAAGGCAAAGACACGTGGCGGCATCGGCGCGCAGGCGCTCAGACCATCGCTATTTCATCCCCCACACAAGTTGCGAGCATCCGCATGACCGACCGCGAACTCGGCTTGGACGAACTTGTGCCCCGCTATTTTTGGCAGGAGGATATCGTCATTACAGAGGGATATAAACGCTCAGCATATCCAAAAATCGAGGTATTTCGCTCTGTGATTGAACCGAAACCAATCTGCGAGACAAAGGACAATTTGCTGGCTCTGGTCACCGATGATCCGGTAGCCATCGATGCACCGGCCTACTCTTTTGAGCAAGTCTCGGCGGTTGCAGATCTCATTGAAAGCCGCTTTTTAAAAGAGCGAAAGAAGCACCGGGTGTTGGTCACGTTGGATGGGAAAAAGCTCCCCATGAACGATTTTGTGCAGGATTTTTTCGTTGGTGGCATTCATGGGATGCTGTCGAGTCTCAGAGGTTGGAAAGACGTGCATAAAATTGACATTCATATTTCCATGGAGGATGTTTGATTGCTGACGGGAGCCATCTTTGCCGGCGGACGAAGCCGCCGTTTCGGCAGCAATAAAGCGCTCATCTCTGTTGGTGGCGTGCGCCTCATTGACCGAGTGATTGAATCAATCCAAACGATCTGCGATCCCGTTTTGCTCATAGCAAATGATCTGAAACCGTATTACGACGTCCGTGCAGCTCTGGTAAAGGACGTCATGCCCCATCAGGGCCCCCTGGGTGCCATTTACACCGCACTGTTGTTCAGCCCACATGAGTGGGTTTTCGTTAAGGCCACGGACATGCCCTATATCAACCTCAATGTCACACGCAAGATGTATGAACTAGCGGTAAATTGTGACGGTGTTGCACCTGTGCTGGATGGCAGATACGAGCCGCTGTTTGCTCTCTACAGCCGCCGCTGCATCCCTGCTATAGCTGAAATTCTTCAGAGCCAGGAGAGAAAAGTCACATCTTTTTATCGCAGGGTGAAAATACGCGCGTTGGAGGAAGATAAGTGGCGCGCCATTGATGAAGAAGGTCGCAGCTTCTTAAATATTAACACGATTGAAGATTGGAAAAAGCTGCCGTGGAGCTGAAAGAAGCCAGAGAACTGGTGAAGCAGTCGGTTCCACCTGCAAGAATTGAATGGGTTTGGCTGGAGCAAGCTCTGGGCCGTGTTTTGGCGGTGGATCAATTCGCCGATCGCGACATACCCGCTGAAGCCCGATCTCAGCTGGACGGATTCGCTCTGGTCAGCTCTGATACATTGGGAGCCGCAGCAGACCAACCGCGATTGCTAAAACTGCGGGAAGGGGTGTCGGCTGCCGGGGATCAGCAAGAATGTGCCATTCAACCGGGAGAATGCGTCCGTGTGCTGACCGGCGCTCGGCTGCCAACAAACGCTGATGCTGTCGTAGCCCAGGAAAACGCGCTGCAGCAAGATGCAAGCATTCGCTTAACCAGGAGCTCACCGCCTGGGGAAGGCGTTGCATCAGTTGGGAGCGACGCACAGCAAGGCCGCCTGTTGCTGCAAAAAGGCTCTATCCTCACTCCGACACGTTTGGCTTTACTTGCGGCCCTTGGATGCGCCATAATACCAACCTTCACAAAACCCCGAGTGGCATTTCTGGCAACCGGCAATGAAGTGAGGGAGATAGGGCACTGCGACCAGCACACAGCCAGCGTATTCTGCAACAATCGGCATCTACTGGCATGGTCGGCTACTCTGCAGGGTGCAGTAGCGATACACCTTGGGATCGCCCGAGACGATCCAGATGAAATTGCCGCCATGCTCAAAGGTACTGATGCCGATTGGATTGTTTCCACCGGCGGTGTTGGACGCGGAGAACGAGATTACACCGTCAATGCATGGAAGAAACTGGGTGCGGAGATATTGTTCGAGGAGATAAATATGTCACCCGGTCACAGAACAGCTTTCGGCAAGCTCGACGGGCGGTTATTGATGGGGTTTTCGGGAGGGCCGTGGGGAGCTCAAGCGGCGTTTGAGCAGCTTCTGGCACCCGCTCTGCGCGTTTTTCTGGGCTGTTCGAGGCCTGCCCCGCCCTCTTTTCCTGCTGTTTTGGCATCCCCCATCAAGAAAAGACAAGGCTTCTATAAAGTGATTAGGGGAACACTGAAGCGGGAGTCAGCGAGAGTTCTTTTTAGACCGTCGGAAAAAAGGAATCATTCACTTCTCGAGAGCATCGGCCAGTCTTCCTGCTACGTCGTTTTGGCGCAGGACCGTCGGCAGTACGCTGCGGGAAGTGTGGTTGAGACCTACTTCCATGATCTACCCCTATCCGCTTTTCCTCTGTTAGCCGGTGAAATTGACTCCAAGGGCCGCGGCAATGCTTAAGGGAACACCGATTGAAACTGCCTATTACCGATTTCTAGAGCGCTATTTGACGCCTTTGCTGCTCCAGTTGCATCTGAAGCCGAACCACGTGACCATCCTGGGGCTTTTTGTAAGTATGGTGGCGGGCATTTCTTTCGCCTACTGGCCATTTTGGGGCGGGCTGCTGACATTGTTGACCGGTCTTTTGGACACTCTCGATGGTTCGCTTGCCAGGACTCTGGGACATACTAAGAAATATGGCGCCTTTCTGGACTCTGTTCTGGACCGTTATACCGAGTTCATTATCTACCTCGGTATCTGGTGCTATTTTTATCGAACGGGTGCGGCAATTCCTTTCATTTCCTTTCTTATCCTGGTGATCCTTTTTGGCTCGTTGATGGTGAGTTATACTCGAGCGCGGGCCGAAGGTCTCGGGGTTCACTGCCTGCGCGGCCTGTTGCAGAGGGGAGAAAGGATCATTTTGATTGGCTTGGCGGGCATATTCAATCCAGTGGTTAATCACCTGCTTGGCGACCCAAGCAATCGGTGGTTTGAGGACATCCTGCTTGTTTCGATACTTTTGGTGTTAGCGATTGGCACGAACCTTACGGCACTGTGGCGCTTCATGAATGTTCTCAAAGACCTGAGGGGCTGAGAGAAAC
>AMWB02001126.1_pt1 | contig 10816 bp, 8 predicted proteins | sample 200311 | NCBI WGS metagenome assembly AMWB02 (sample SAMN02737377, study PRJNA173069) | bioreactor metagenome | biome: anode biofilm in microbial fuel cells | place: USA: California | collected 2010-12-16 | reverse complement strand
TCCACTGCATCGGCGTGCGCACGCCGTTGCGGTCTCCTAAATAGATATTGTCTCCCATGCCGATTTCATCGCCGTAATAGAGCACCGGCGTTCCGGGAAGCGACAGCAGGAGACCGTTCATCAGTTCGATCCGCCTGCGGTGGTTCTGCATCAGCGGGGCCAGCCGCCGCCGGATTCCCAGATTGAGCCGCATCTGGGGGTCGTCGGCATAGACCCGGTACATGTAATCCCGCTCTTCGTCCGTGACCATTTCCAGGGTCAGTTCGTCGTGGTTCCGGAGAAATATCGCCCACTGGCAGGATTCAGGGATGTCGGGCGTCTGCTCCAGAATATCGATGATGGGAAAGCTGTCTTCCATCCGTAAGGCCAGATAGAGCCGGGGCATCAGGGGAAAATGAAAATTCATGTGCCCTTCGTCGCCGTCGCCGAAATAGGCGGCGGCGTCTTCGGGCCACTGGTTGGCCTCGCACAGAAGCATCCGGTTCTTGTACTTCCCGTCGATATGGGCCCTGAATTTCTTGAGGAATGCGTGGGTCTCCGGGAGGTTTTCACAGTTGGTGCCCTCGCGTTCGTAGAGATAGGGAACGGCGTCGAGGCGCAGCCCGTCGACCCCCATTTTGAGCCAGAAATCGAGCACCCTGAAAACGGCCTTGTGCACCTGGGGGTTGTCGTAATTGAGGTCCGGTTGGTGTGAATAGAACCGGTGCCAGTAATAGGCACCGGCCGTCGCATCCCATGTCCAGTTGGAGGTTTCGAAGTCCTGGAAAATGATGCGCGCCTCCTGGAACTTGTCGGGGGTATCGTTCCAGACGTAGAAATTTCTCCGGCTGCTCCCCGCGGGCGCCCTTCGGGCCTGCTGGAACCATTCATGCTGATCGGAGGTATGATTGATCACCAATTCCGTGATGACCCGCAGGCCCCGCTGGTGGGCGGCGCGGAGAAACGCCTTGAAATCCTGCAGCCGGCCGTAGCTCGGATGGATGTCGCAGTATTCGGAGATATCGTAGCCGTCGTCCCGGAGCGGGGACGGATAAAACGGCAGCAGCCATATCGCCGTCACCCCTAAATTCTGGAGATAATCGAGCTTTTCGCCGAGACCTTTGAAGTCGCCGATGCCGTCGGCGTCGCTGTCCATGAAGGCCTTGACATGGAGCTGATAGATAATGGCATCCTTGTACCAGAGGGGATTGTCGTCAAGCGCACTCGTGCCGCCGGGTCGTATCGCCATAGGCGCCTCCTTTACATGAAATAATCGAAATCGCGTTCGGTGCGGACTTTTCTGCGGATTCTGAACACATGCGCCGGCATCACCCCGGGATTCAATTCCACATAATTGCGGGATCCGTGCCATAAATATCGGCCGTCGCCCAACAGATCGTGCACCTGATAGGCCTGATCGGCCGACAGCTCCAGCTCGGTCATCGGAAGATCCAGCCAGCCGGCCTGGGTGTAGTGAGGGTCGAGATTGACGACCGCGAGGATGATGTTCGTCCGGTCTTCATCGTATTTGACAAAGGCGATGAGCTGTTCGTTGTCGACCGGAACGAAGTGGAGGTTCCAGTCCTGCTGGAGCGCGGGGTTCTCGCGGCGGACGCGGTTGACGCGCGCAATCAGATCGACGAAGCTGTCGGGGCGGCTCGTGTCCCAGAAATGAAGCTGGTATTTTTCGGAATCGAGGTATTCTTCCTTTCCGATGTCGAGCGGCGTATGGACCGTCTGTTCGAAAACCGGGCCGTAGATGCCGTAGTTGGCGCCCAGCGTGGCCGCCAGGATGAACCGGATGACAAACGCCGGCCTGCCCCCGGCCTGAAGATATTCCGTCAGGATGTCGGGGGTATTGGGCCAGAGATTCGGCCAGAAGAACTCGCGGACGGGATAGGTGGTGAGCTCTTCGAAATACTTCGTGAGCTCATACCGCGTATTGCGCCAGGCGAAGTAGGTGTAAGACTGGGTGAAGCCAAGCTGGGCCAGCCGGTACATGATCTTGGGTCGCGTGAACGCCTCGGCCAGAAAAATGATCCCCGGATGTTGCGCCTTGACATTCGCGATCAGCCATTCCCAGAACACAAACGACTTGGTGTGCGGATTGTCGACCCGGAAGATGCGCACCCCCTGGTCGATCCAGTAAAGAACGACGTCGAGCAGTTCCGCATAGAGGCTTTCCCAGGCGCTCGATTCGAAATCGAACGGAACGATGTCTTCGTATTTCTTGGGGGGATTTTCCGCGTATTGAATCGAGCCGTCCGGCCGCCGGCGGAACCATTCGGGATGTTCTTTGACGTAGGGGTGGTCCGGTGCGCATTGAAAGGCCAAATCGATCGCGACCGCGATGCCGGACCGGTCGGCCGCCGCAACGAGGTGCCTGAAATCGTCGATGGTTCCCAGCAGCGGATTGACGGATTTGTGGCCGCCTTCCTCGCTGCCGATGGCCCACGGGCTGCCGACGTCGTCGGGAGCGGCGGCGGTCGTATTGTTCTTGCCCTTGCGGTTCGTTTTTCCGATGGGATGAATCGGCGGCAGGTAGAGGACATCGAAACCCATGGCGGCGATGTACGGCAGACGGGCCTCCATGTCCTTGAAGGTGCCGTGCCGGCCGGGCTCGGGCGACGCCGAGCGCGGGAACATCTCATACCAGGTGCTCGACCGCGCTTGCCGGCGCTCGACCACCACCTCCAACTGTTTTTCATAGGTGACGGCAAGGCGCCGATCGGGGTGGGCGACCATCAGGCGGAGCAGCTCCCGGCTCCGGGCCGACCGGAGCTTCATTTCCGTCTCCCGGCCGTCGCGAAGAAGACCGCCGAATCGATCGAGCCTGCCGGCGTCGGTTTTCTCGGCGCGCGCGGCGGCACTCTCAACCAGCTCGGCCCCGACGAGCAGGTCGACCGTCACATCCTGGCCGGCGGCGATTTTTTTCTCGAGATTGTCCCGCCAGGTCTTGAACGGGTCGACCCAGGCCTGAATGGTGTAGACATACCGGCCGAGCGCATCCACCGTAAACGCCGCGGTCCACCGGTCATTGACGAGCGGCTGCATGAACATGGCATTCCACCGCGTTTCGTTCTGCCTGCGGAACAGCAACAGGGCCGTCAAGGTGTCGTGGCTGTCGGCGAAGATATCGGCTTCGACGCGCACCTTCTCCCGCACCGCCCTCTTGATCGGATAGCGACCCCCGGCGATTTCAGGCGAAACCCCCGTAATGACGACCCTGCGGCCGGGGCTGACGATGTGATCTTCTGGATTTTTCTGCACCGTTTCTTCTCCCTGACGATATTCTGATCGCGTTTTATTCCGATGGCGCGTTAATTAAGATGATGAATCCGGCTCGATCGAACCTCCTGGCGGACACGTATGGTTGCAGAACCAGACGGCAATGCAAACAATCTAACCACAACTCGTGGCGTTGTCATATTAGCAATGGCCGCTATATGCGGGCCAAAAAGCCTGTATGTTGACGAAATGCTCGCGGAAACGTGAACATATTCATTTTACAACGGCCGCAGGAGGAATTAAAATGAGGTAAATCTTGTATATTGACGGTAGTCCTTCGGGGACCTGACAGGTGCATGGTACCGGTGGAAAATACGCGCGCCCGGGAATGCCCGTGGGGGGGAGGTTTGTTTGAATGAACATACTTTTTGTCGCGGCCGAAAACGGCGCGCTTGCCGGGGGAAAGGTCGGCGGCATCGGAGACGTGATTCGCGACCTGCCGCCGGCCTTGGCGACCCGCGGGTGCCGGGTCACCGTCGTGACGCCGTCCCACGGGTTTTTGCACCGCGGGGAAGGCGCCTGGAACATCGGCCGTTGCCGGTTTGTGTTCCGGGGACGTCCGGCGGCGGCGGAGGTCTATGCGGTGGCAGGGGACGGGGGGAACCCCGATGTCACGCAGCTCGTCGTCGATCATCCGGCGTTGAGCGCCGCGGACGGTGTGGCCGGCGCACACCGTATTTACGTTCATGATCCGCCGGACCGGCTCTTTTTCGCCGACGCATCCCGCTTTGCCCTGTTCAGCGTTGCTGTTGCCGCCGGCGTGTCGCAGGGCGCTTTCGGTGCGGTCGACGTGATTCACCTGCACGACTGGCATGCGGCGCTGATTCCGCTTCTTGCGGAATTTCATCCCGATTACGCCGCCGTCAAGGACGTTCGCACCGTCTTCAGCATTCACAACCTGGCGTTTCAGGGCGTGAGGCCGTTTACCGGAACCGAATCGTCGCTCGCCGCCTGGTTTCCCGAACTGCGCTACGACCGGGCGGCGGCCTCTGATCCCCGGTGGCCCGACTGCATCAACCCGATGGCCGTGGGCATCCGCCTGGCGGACCGAATCCACACGGTGTCGCCGTCATATGCGGAAGAGATCCTGCAGCCCGACCGCAAACCGGAATTTTACGGCGGCGAAGGACTCGAGGCCGATCTTGCGCGGGTCCACGGGGAAGGGCGTCTGACCGGCATCCTGAACGGCTGCGACTATCCCCCGCAGCGTACCGTTATGAGATCGAGCCTCGACGAATTGTTATGGATGATCCGGCAGAAGATCATCGGATGGAATGCCGGGGCGGAAACGGTTTCCGCGGCCCGGTTCATCTCTTTCGCCCGCACCTTTCCGGCGGCCGGCGAAACGAGCGGCCGGCACGGCGGTCCGGAGATCCTCCTGACCGGCGTCGGACGGGTGGGGGAGCAGAAGATGCTGCTGCTGCGTCATGTTCTATGCACCGGAAAATCGGCCCTGGAGGCCATTTTGGAAGGCATCGGGCCCCGGGGATATTTCATTCTGCTCGGCAGCGGCGATCCGGCGTATGAACGGTTTCTGACGGATGTGAGCGCCCGCCGTGAAAATTTCATTTTCGTCAACGGCTATTCCAATGCCCTGGCGGCGGCGCTGTATGCCTCGGGGGATCTCTTTTTGATGCCCAGCTCCTTCGAACCCTGCGGGCTCAGCCAGATGCTTGCGATGCGCGACGGCCAGCCCTGCGTGGTGCATGCCGTCGGCGGCCTGAAAGACACCGTGATCGACGGACGTAACGGTTTTGCCTTCGGAGGCGATACGGTGGCGGCGCAAGCCGAGCGTTTTGTAGACACGACACTGAGGGCGGCTTCGATGAAGCGCGACCACCCGGCCGCGTGGCGGAAGATATGTGAAAACGCCGCCGCTGCCCGCTTCACATGGGCGGATGCCGCCCGTCGCTGTATCCGGGAGCTGTATGCATGATGTTAACATCATCACGAGGAAGGAGACGACGCTTAGATGAACATCTTGTTGCTGACCAACGAGTATCCCCCCCATATCTACGGCGGCGCCGGCGTCCATGTCGATCATCTGGTCCGTGAACTGGCGGGGACCGACGGCGGCCGCCATCGGATCCAGGTGATTTGTTTCGGAGATCAGACGGGAGATGATCCTCGCGTTTCGCTCACCAGCGTCGGCTCTTCCAAAGCCCTGGCCGACATGGCGCTCCGGCATCCGAAGATCATGGACACCCTTTACCGCAACGTTGTCATGGCGGGCCTTGCCGAAGAGGCCGACATTGTCCACTGCCACACCTGGTACACCCACCTGGCGGGCTGCCTGATCAAGCAGCTGCTGCAGATCCCGATGGTCGTCACCACCCATTCCCTGGAGCCTCAGCGCCCCTGGAAAAAAGAGCAGCTCCAAAACGGCTATTACGCCGCCGACTGGCTGGAAAGAACGGCGCTGGTGAACGCCGACCGGATCGTCGCCGTATCCGAGGCCATGAGGGATGCCGTCATGACCCTTTACGGCGTCGCCGCGGAGAAGGTGCCGGTGATTCATAACGGCATCGATCCTGAAATCTATCGAAAGACCGCAAACGTCCCGCTGATCCAATCCTACGGCATCGACCCCGAGACCCCGTTCGTGCTCTTCGTCGGGCGAATGACGCGCCAGAAAGGCATCATTCACCTCCTGAACGCGCTTTACCATCTGCCGTCCGCGGTTCAGATCGTGCTCTGCGCCGGTGCCGCGGATACGCCGGAGATCGCACGGGAGATCGACGCCGCGGTAGCCGCGGTGCGCGCCGGCACCGCGCATCAGGTGGTCTGGATCCGGGAGATGGTGCCTGTCGAACGCCTGATCGTTCTCTACAGCCACGCCGCCGTGTTCGTCTGTCCTTCCGTCTACGAACCGTTCGGGATCATCAACCTCGAAGCCATGGCCTGCAATACGCCGGTGGTGGCCTCCGCGGTCGGCGGGATTCCCGAGGTGGTCGTTCACAAGGAGACCGGGCTGCTCGTGCCGTTTGCGGCCGCCGGCCCGGCCGACCCCGAACCGAAGGATCCGACGGGGTTTGCAAGGGATCTGGCCGCCGCCATCGACATGATGATGCGCGCACCCGATATGCGCGCCGCCATGGGAGCGGCCTCGAGAAGGCGGGTCGAGGAGCGCTTCAGCTGGGAGAGCATCGCCCGAAGGACGCTGGCCGCCTATGCGGAGCTGACCGGCGGTACGTGACGATGGACGGAAACGGGCGGTTTGAAATCGGACCGTCAATCGACGGCGCCGGCAGGAATTGCAACATCAATCTATTTCCATCGGTTCGATATGTCACTGAAAAACAAGATTCTCGCGGGCTATGGCACCGCCTTTCTTCTCGTCGGTCTCGTGGTGGTGTGGACCGTGGCCAATCTTGTTTCCATCGGCAGGACGTCCGAGGCGATCCTGCGCGAAAACTATAAGAGTATTCTGGCCGCCGAAAATATGATCGATGCGCTCGAACGGCAGGACAGCGCCATACTGCTCATCTATCTGGGGAGTGTGGAGAAGGGAACCGCTCAGTTTCGGGGAAATGAAACCCTGTTTTTAGAGTGGCTGACCCGTGCCAAAGACAATATCACCATCCCGGGCGAGGCCGAGCTGATCGAGGCCATCGCATCCGATTATGCCGTCTATCGGCGTCAGTTTTTCACATGGACCGATGGTCGGGACAGCGCAGCCCGGTTATCACCTTCTTCGCTCTACCAGGAAACGATCTATCCTCTTTTCATCAAGGTCCGCGATGCGTGCAAGAGCCTGCGCCGCCTGAATGAAGAGACCATGTACACCGCCAGCGTCACCGCCGGCAACGCGGCCAGGCGCGCCTTCTGGTCCACATCGATCATCGCCGCGTCGGCATTGATCGCGGCGTTGATTTTCAGCCTGCTGCTGGCCGAGAAAATTGTCCGGCCGATCAGGCGCTTCATGGAGGCATCACGCAAGATCTCGTCAGGGGATTATGGCGTAGAGGTATCCGTGGACACCGATGACGAACTGGGACGCCTGGCAGGGGAATTCAATAAAATGGCCGCTCGGTTGCTGCATTATCACGAGATGAACATCGAACAGATCATCGCCGAGAAAAACAAGGGAGAGGCGATTCTTTCAAGCATCGCGGACGGATTGGTGGTGTTCGATCCCGGGCTCAAGGTGACCGGCATCAACCCTGCCGCACGCCGGATCCTGGGATTGACCGCGGCAGACACCACCGCTTTGCCGTGTGCCGATATTCTTCCGGGGTCGGCTGTCTGCGGTCTGATCCGCGAGACGGTCGAAGCCGGGGCGCCTCCCGGTGTTCCGGACGAAGAGCGTATTGCCGTCCTCCCGGCGGACGGCGGGTCCAGGCATTATCTTTATTCCGTCACCGCCGTTCGCGGCAGGGACCGGAAGCTCACGGGCATTGTTCTTCTGCTCAGGGACGTGACCCGCCTGAGAGAGGTCGAGCGGCTCAAGAGCGATTTCGTCACGGCGGCGTCTCATGAGCTGCGAACCCCCCTGACGAGTCTCGGCATGAGCATCGATCTGCTCCTGGAGCATGCGGACAGCGCGTTTCCTGAAAAAGACCAAGATCTCCTTCAGGCGGCGCATGAGGAGGTTCATCGAATGAAGGCGCTCGTCAACGATCTGCTCGATTTATCCAAAATGGAAGCCGGCCGGATCGACATGGCGTTCGAAAACGTTCAGGTGTCGGTTCTGTTCGACCATGTTCGGACGATTTTCAAGGGTCAGCTCGACATCAAGAACGTCGTGCTGACCGCGAAAACGCCCCCAACGCTGCCGAAAGTGCGGGCGGACGCCAACAAGATCACCTGGGTATTGTCCAATCTGATATCGAACGCGCTTCGGTATGTGGACCACGGCGGTCACATAGAACTCGCGGCCGACAGGATCGGTCCGCACGTTCATCTCTCCGTCCATGACGATGGGCCGGGAATTGAACCATCATATCACACCAGGATTTTTCAGAAATTTGTACAGGTAGAAGGCCGGGAGTCGGGCGGAACGGGACTGGGACTCGCCATCTGTAAAGAGATCGTGCGGGCGCACGGCGGTACGATCTGGGTGGAGTCGTCCTCGGGCAAGGGCAGCACCTTCACCTTCACCCTGCCGATCGGCTGATATAGACTTCCATATAAAGGTTTTGGACTGCGTTATCGCGCGTTGACGTATGACTGATACGATTGCCTCGCAGGTCAAAATCTTTATCTGAAGGCCTAAAGGAGGATCCAATGGAAAAAAAACCCATACTGGTCGTGGATGATGAAAAAAACATTCGCTTGACGATGTCCCGCGCGCTGCAGGAGCTGGACATACCGGTGAAAACCGCCGTCAACGGCGAAGAGGCGTTGTACAAGCTGAAGGAAGAGTCTTTCGGGCTGGTCTTTCTCGATCTGAAAATGCCCGGCATCGACGGGATGGAGGTGCTGCGCCGGATCAAGAACAGCCGGCCCGCGATCCGGGTGATTATCATCACCGCCCACGGGAGTGTTGCATCCGCCGTGGAAGCGATGAAGCTCGGTGCCGTGGACTTCATCCAAAAGCCCTTCAGCCCCGCCGAGATCCGGGAGCTGGCGACGCAGGTGCTGGCGCGCGAGATCATAGACGAAGAAAACGCGGTCGATTACACGTCCTTGATCGAGTTGACCAAGCGCCATATCTCAGACCGGAATTTCGGCGCCGCCCGAGACGTCGTCAGGAAGGCCATTGCCGCCGATCCCGCACAGCCCGAGGCGTACAATCTGCTAGGCGCATTACTGGAAATCAACAATGACCGCCTGGAAGCGCTCAAATTCTACCGGGCCGCCCTCGATATCGATCCCACATTCAAAGCGGCATGGGCGAATCTGGAGCGGGCGACATCCCTGCACAAACTCGGCAGGATCGATTTCGGACCAAAACGGAAGCGGGACGATACCGGAGATCAGGGTGACGGAGGCGGGGATGAAAAATAACCGGTATATTATCATCGTCGGATGCGGGCGGCTGGGCTCATACCTCGCCAATTACGTCAGCCGGGCCGGCAATTCGGTTGTGGTGATCGATAAAAACGAGTCTACCTTCAATGATCTGTCATCGGATTTCAGCGGCTTTCGTATCGATGGTGACGCCACCCACATGGCGGTCCTGAAGGCGGCCAAGATCAAAGATGCCGATGTCCTGATCGCCACGACCCACGAGGATAACGTCAATCTGATGGTGGCCCAGGTCGCCCGGAAGGTCTTTAAAGTGCCGCAGGTACTGGCGAGGGTGTTCGATCCAAAAAGAGAAGAGGTCTACACGCAACTGGGCATCGACACCATATGCCCCACATCGATCGCCGCAGGCATGTTCCTGCGCGCCGTTTCCCATGGCGTTGCACCTGGGGACGGCGCACAAGATGAAGGAGCGCGGCCATGAAGGTCATTATTGTCGGCGGCGGAAAGACCCTTTATTTCCTTTGCCGCAATTTCACCTCCAAAGGATATCAGGTGGTCATCGTCAGTCAGGATCATGATGAATGCATTCAACTCGCGCGCCAGCTCTCCGCAACCGTGATCTGCGGCGACGGCAGTGATGCGGAGGTCCTGATGGAGGCGGGGGCGATGGGGGCCGACGCCGTTCTGGCCATCACCGCGAACGACCAGGACAATCTGGTGATCTGTCAGTTGGCCGCCCTTAAATTCGGCGTGCCCAGAGCCGTCGCCCTGGCCAATGATCCGGACAACACGGAAATATTCGAGAAACTGGGAGTAGCCGCATTTTCGACGACGCACATCGTCGGCAGTCTGATTGAACAGCGGGCATCCTTGGAACAGATTCTCAATCTGCTGCCGGTGGGGGAAGGGCGGGTAAACGTGACCGAGATCGTACTTGACGCCGATTCTCCCGTCGCCGGAAAGCTGCTGAAGGATATCGAACTCCCCGAGAACGCCTTGATCGCCGTGGTGATCCGCGACAACCAGCCCATCGTCCCCCGCGGCGCCAACGATCTGCAGGCAGGCGACCGCGTAGTGCTGATCACCCTTCCGGAAAATCATGGACCGGTACTCAAGGCGCTCACGCGCGAGAATCCATGATCTTAAGAGGAGACAAGCGTTGCGGGAAAAGGAATATCTCAAACATCGCTATGCCGCGATCCTCTCATCCATCGGCGTGATCCTCCTGCTGGCGAGCGGCGTGATCCTGACGCCGCTGTTGATTCTGATATCGAACCCGGAAGAAGCCGCACACGCCTTGTCGTTCTGTCTTCCCTCCGGCTGCCTCGCGCTGATCGGGATGGTTCTGTGGCGGCGGTTTCGGTCCGCATCGGATGAGATCACCCTGTCGATCGCCGAGGGCGGCGTAATTGTTCTCGTCAGCTGGATTGTGGTCATCTTGTTTTGCGCATGGCCGTTTATGTCCGTTCTGGGGCTTCCATTCTCCAGGGCCGTGTTTGAATCGGTGAGCGGGTGGACGACAACCGGGTTGTCGGTCGTGGACGTGGCCGCCGCCGGCCCGATGATTCTGTTCTGGCGCAGCGCCATCCAGCTGGCCGGCGGGGCGGGGCTGGCCATTATCATGATGTCCGCCATC
>AMWB02031738.1_pt1 | contig 10821 bp, 12 predicted proteins | sample 200311 | NCBI WGS metagenome assembly AMWB02 (sample SAMN02737377, study PRJNA173069) | bioreactor metagenome | biome: anode biofilm in microbial fuel cells | place: USA: California | collected 2010-12-16 | reverse complement strand
GGGGCGCGAATTTTCCAAGCCGATAAACAACATTCAATTTAACGCAGGCAGGTACTCCGTTAATTTTGACGGCTCCGGTTTATCCGCGGGAATTTATTTTTATCAACTTTCGACAGAAAACATGCAGTCGGAAGTGCGGAGGATGATACTAATCAAATGATACGGAAATATTATCATGGTTTATAAATCATAGTGATTCCGTTCACGATCAACTGCACGGCTATCGAGAGAATGAAGAATCCCATAATCTTGTTAAGAACACCGATACCTGTTTTGCCGAGCAGTTTCATCAAAGGATACGAAAGAAGTAAAGCCGCATATACCGTGAGTGCGGTCAATACAATCCCCGCGCAAATTCCGAAAGTATATTCACCCTGATAACCCTTTACAGATAGCCCGATTGCGGCGCCGATGGAGCCGGGACCGCTGAGAAGCGGCAATGCCATCGGGGTGAAGGAGATATCTTCTTTTGTTTGAACCTCCGAGTGTTCATCTTCGGATAGTTTACTTCTGTTTACGAGCAGTCCCCATGCGGTATGCGCGACAACCAGTCCGCCCGCTATTTTAAGCACGCCGAGTGAAATGCCGAAAAAGTCCAGTATGAACTCACCAACAAAATAAAAGCCGATAAGAACGGCAAGAACATTCAGTGATGTTTTCAGTGCGGTTTTTTTTCTGTAATCGGAAGTGGAATCGGACGTCAAAGAACAGAACACGGGAATCGCTCCTACGGGATTAACAAGAGGAAACAGGACTACAAAAGCGAGAGCAACGGCAGATGAAAAATTTTCCATAATATATAATTGAAAAATCTGTTTGAATGATAAAATCAAAATAACAAACTTAAATCATTTCTTTAAGTGTAATTTCCGGCAGAGATGCGAAACAGAGCATTCAGTTTCTATATTTATTTTCAGGGATATATTAAATAATTTCCGCTTAAAGCACGTGGCACAGTTGGCAGCGCAATAAAATTTTTGAACGGGAAATAATTTTACGATAATTTAAATCCAGTCCTATGAAAATATTTCTTGAACTTCCATTCGTAGTTTCAATAATAATTCTATCGGTTGCAAGCATAGCTGTCTTTTTTACGGCAGAGAGAATATTTAGAAGAAAAATACCGCATGAATTGATGATTGAAAACCACGAGGTCGGTGGTTTTCTATATAACGCAGTGTGCGTTATTTACGCCGTCCTCATGGCATTCGTTGTGTTTGTAATTTGGAATAATCTTGAAGAGACCAATTCAAAGATTGAAGGGGAAGCGAACAACCTAATGAATCTTTATTATGACGCGGTAATTTATCCCGATTCCATTAAAAAAGAGATTCATTCCCAAATCCGTGAATACGTTAAACGGGTTACAAACGAAGAATGGCTTGCACTGGGTGAAGGTAAAAGGGATGATGAAGCGCAAAAGATTTTCATAAGGCTGAACAGAATATTTTTATCCATCAATTCCAGCCAGATACCAAACAGCGAAGTCCTCTCGCAATCCGTAAAGAACCTGCACGAATTGAGAGAGTTCAGAAGGCATCGCCTGCTGGCAAGCAAACAGAGCATGCCGGATATATTATGGCTTGTTTTGATAGTGTCGTCCATAATTCTTGTCGCTTTTACATTCTTTTTCAGCACTAAAGTTAAATTGCATCAGTACATAATGACGGCATTTCTGGTTTTAGTATGCGTGCTCGTGCTGTATCTGATTTACGTGCTGGATCATCCGTTCGTAGGAACGAACGCGATCAAGCCTGACGCGTTTCAGCCGTTAATCGATATTGTCAACAGAGCGGCCAAATGATTCCATTAAGGATTAAAATACCGACGAGAAAAGAACCTGAATAATATTCAATGTTCTGATTATTTCAATAAAAAGTTTTCATAATTCAAAAAATCCGGTGTAATGAATACGAAAGAATTCAGAGACATAATATCTCATCACAGGGCGCTGCCTGTTACCGAGGGCGCGGGAGTAAGGCTTCAGAGGGTATTCGGGAACGCCGCGCGGAACATTACCGACCCGTTTCTTTTACTTGACAATTTCGGTTCGGATAATCCCGATGATTACATCGCGGGTTTTCCCTGGCATCCGCACAGAGGAATTGAAACCGTGACATATATGCTTGAAGGCGAGGTCGAACACGAGGATTCACTGGGCAACAAAGGCGTCATCAAATCGGGAGACGTGCAATGGATGACCGCGGGCAACGGTATAATACATCAGGAAATGCCGAAGATAACAGACAAATCGCTGCGCGGATTTCAGTTATGGGTGAATCTTCCCGCGAAAAGTAAAATGATGAATCCGAGGTATAGGGATGTCAAATCGACAGACATACCCGTTTACGAAGACGGCGAAGTGAAAGTTAAAATCATATGCGGACAATACGAAAATCTCAAAGGACCGGTGAAAGACCTTGAAGTCGACGTTCGGTATCTGGATTTCGAAGTCAAAAAAAACATGGTCAAGGATATCGGAACCGATAAAGACCATAATGTACTAATCTATATTTTCGAAGGTTCGGCAGTGTTCGGGGAAAACGACAAAACTGTTTACAGGAAAGGACAGTTTCTAGTTTTCGGCAGCGGGGAAAAAATCAGGATTAAGACGAGAAAAGACGGAACAAGGTTCCTTTTCATATCGGGCAAACCGCTCGAAGAGCCCATTGCCTGGTACGGACCGATAGTTATGAACACGCGTGAAGAACTCGAGACGGCGTTCAGGGAATATTCAAACGGAACATTTTTGAAGATACAATAATAGCAAAGCCGGTAAATGCAATTCCGGCTTTGCTGATAAATACGACTATTTCATCGGAACGTCCATAAGCAGCACCTCGGCATCCTGCGATTCCGCAACTAAATTTATTTTATCCGTGTCCCAAATTCCCATTCCGTCTCTTTCGTTAAGAGTTTTTCCCTCTATACTGAAACTTCCCTTAATTACAAATGCGTAAACACCGTTTCCTTTTCTTTTTATTTCATATTCGGATGCAAACCCCTCATCAAATTTTCCAAGATGGAACCAAGCGTTCTGGTAAATCCATACTCCTTCGTCGTCCGGATTCGGTGAAACTACCTGCTGAAGCCTGTTCAGGCGGTCGTTAGTATTTAATGTTATCTGGTCATATCGCGGAGTCACGTCTTTCTTATCGGGAAAAACCCATATCTGCAGGAATTTTACCGGTTTATCTTTATTCTTGTTATATTCGCTGTGGTAAATACCTGTGCCCGCACTCATAACCTGTATGTCGCCGTGATTAATTACCGTGACATTGCCCATGCTGTCCTTGTGTTCGAGGTCCCCTTCGAGAGGGATCGATATTATCTCCATGTTATCGTGCGGATGTTTTCCGAAACCCATTCCCGGACTGACTATATCGTCGTTAAGAACTCTCAAAACGCCGAAGCGCATGCGTTCAGGATCGTGATAATCGGCGAAGGAAAATGTATGGCGGGTGTCCAGCCAGCCGTGATTTGCCCTGCCCCGCGTTTCGGATTTATGTATTATTGTTTTAGACATTTTTATACCTTTCAAGAAATTATTTTATTAAAAGCGAAGTCATTGAAATTGAGCCCATGACGGTTTTATCGTTGAAGAAAGAGATGCTTTCTTTTTCTTCTTTGAGAGCAAGAACGTAGAGCAACGGAAGATAATGCTCGGGTGTAGGCACGGAAAGTCCGACTTCCTTTCCCAGTTTTTCATATTCAATCAGGCTTTTATGGTCGCCTTCAAGCATTAAATTTTTAAGTTTTAAATTTGCTTCTTCAGCCCAGTCATATCCCGCTTCTTTATTTTTCCAATCAATCATTCTAAGATTATGAACGATGTTGCCGCTTCCCGCAATCAACACACCCCGCCTTCGCAAGGATGATAGTTCTTTGGCAAGGTCATAATGATAAGCGGGGTCCTTCGTATAATCAAGACTGAGTTGAATTACGGGTATATCAGCATCGGGATACATGTGTCTTAGAACGCTCCACGCTCCGTGGTCAAACCCCCATTTATCGTTCGGTTCAACTTTCGTTTTCCTGACCGTATTTTCCGTGTATTCTGCAAGTTCCGGACTTCCGGGCGCGGGATACACGACTTCATATAGTTCGCGCGGAAATCCGCCGAAGTCGTGAATGGTTTCGGGATAAGCCGTCGACGTTACGCGGGTGCCGTTGGTTTCCCAATGCGCGGAGACGCAGAGAATGCTTTCGGGTTTCGGTAATTCGCCCGAAATCCCGCGCCATCCGCGTGAGAATTCAGTATCTTCAATTGCGTTCATCGGACTGCCGTGTCCTACAAAGAGCACGGGCATTACAGTCGAATCGTTTTTTATTTCATTCTTTTTTGTTTTCATATAATAATGTTCGCGTTCCTGTCATTAAGTAATGCAACAATCATATCTTTTTCCGAATTCACATCAATCAGCCGCACTTTACTTTTGTTTCAGAAGTTCGACGTCAATAATTATTTTTACGTCTTCGCCGACGAGAACTCCGCCCGCTTCAAGAGCCGCGTTCCAGGTCAGTCCCCAGTCTTTCCTGTTGATTTTACCGCTTATTGAAAAACCGGCTTTTTCATTTCCCCAGGGATCTTTCATAATGCCGCCGAATTCCACCGAAAGTTTTATGGGTTTCATTACATCTTTAATTGTGAGATTACCTTTCATTTCAAAAGTATCATCACCGAGGTCCACAATCTTCGCGTCCGAAAAAGTCAGTTTAGGATACTTTTCCGCATCGAAGAAATCGGCGCTTTTCAGATGCGTGTCCCTGTCGGCTATTTCGGTGTCGACAGATGCTGCGTCAATTGTAAGTTTGATTTCGGCGTTCTCAAAATTATCGCCGTCCGTAAGGACTACGCCTTCAAACTGCTTGAAGTTGCCGAGAACGTTGGATATCATAAGGTGCTTAACCTTGAATCCTATTTTGCTGTGTGTCGGGTCTATTACCCATTTTGTTTTTTCCATTGTCTTTTTATTATGATTTAAGTTTATAGTTCAAATTAGTTACTATACAAAAATATATGTATCTACATATAAAGCGGTAATACTTTTCGGAAAATGAGTGGTACTTTTAGGCAGAAATTGCAAACGATTGCGACCTGAATTGTGACGGCGTAGAGCCGGTTTTTTCCCTGAAAACACGCGTGAAATATGATTTCTCGTTATATCCGAGTTCAAAACCTATTTCTGAAACGGATTTTTCGGTATTAAGGAGAAGGCGGCGTGCTTCTATGAGTTTGCGGGTTTCTATCAATTCCCTGACGCTTTTATTTATTAATTCCCTGCATATGATGTTGAGATTTCTAATCGACATGTTGAGTTTCTCCGCATAAAATTCGACTCCGACAGGACGGCGGAAATTATCTTCTAGGATTTTCAAAAAGTTTTTAAAAGTAACGGCGCGGTAATTATTCCGGTTTTCTTCCGGCAGAAGTTTATTCAGTCCGAGAGTTTCAAGTTTTGAAATCAGTGCTTCAAGAAGGTGTTTTATCGTATTAAAATCCGGTGGTTTCAAATCGAGTTCGCTTTTCATAAGTTCACAGAGTGTTTCAATATTATCAAGGCAGTAGCCGGGATTTATCATATATTCCACATTATCGATAAAACAGGAATAGTAATGAAATTTGTTTTCAGGAATAAATCCGGCTTTATAGCGGATAACCCAGCCCCGCGCGCCGGATTGCGGAACAAACTTGTGCACTCTGCATTGAGCGACGTATATCACCGAAGGAGCCGACACCTTCTCTTTTTTGAAATCTACAAAATGTTCCGCGTTTCCTTCTGTAAGAATTATCAATTCTTCGTGGTCGTGCCTGTGCGGCACCGGAGGAAACTTCTCAACTTCTTTTACTGTCTCCTCTGTCAGTTGGAATATATTAAAAGACGATGTCATATTCAGAGTTATTCTACACGGTACAATATACCAAAAAGCGGAGCGATTTGAAATAAAACAAGCGTGTACCGAAGAGTGTGAATCAGGGAATGAGATTGCCGTTGAAGAAGACGTAAGAAATGAAGATAAGAATCAAGGCACTCAAAACGTTTACGAGAGGGAACAACGACACTATAACCGCCCACTTATATTTTTCAAAATAAAAAAATATCCAGGACGTGAAAGAAATTAAAATTACAAAAGGAAAAGAAAGAAACACTGCGTATAAAACAAGAAGAAAAACGCTTTCTGTCGAGCCGGGAGAGTCAAACAACATCACGCCTGACATTGCTATCCAGAATGCCGGAACGAGAATAATTCCGAAAAATCCAGATGACACTATCAGCGTAATAAGAGGCTTGATGCTGCTTTTTTCTTTGTTTTCATTCATCGGTTTTATAACAACATACGGGGTAAAAAGGTTTTCCGTTTTTAAAAATCCGTTTACTTCCCGGGCAGTCATATTTCCCGCTTCAGGAATAATATTCAAGAAAACAATTAATGTTCTGTTCAGCCCGCGTGAAATGCGTGCATCGATATAAATCCGACAATGAACACAATAAGAATTACAGCCAATATGGCTTCTTTGCTGACGGCTACAGTTTTTAATTTATGAACATAATTCAAAAGCACGCGTCTGTTCAGATAAATGTGAACAATTGAAAACGCTGCGAACAGAATTGCCGCAACGTCGTGCACCGACATCCAGAAATGGCGCGCTGTCGTAAGCGTTTCGAACTGCAATATATGGTTCATGTAGCCCGAGAACGGCAGAGCGAGAAGAGATGTGAACATCGCGACGGAAACAAATGCTCTGGTGTTAAAAGATTTTTTTATTTTAGTTTCCATTATTGTAATTTTATTTTATTGTAAATTAGTTTTCATGTTCGCGGCGAACCAGGCAAAAGCAGACAGTATGTAAACATTCTGATTCAGGTCGTCCTGAGGAACGCGGTCAAGATAGTCCATATTTGTATGATAGGTTCTCATATAGTCAAGCGGGTCCTGAATGAAGGCGAAACCAGGAAGCCCCGCGTCATAAAACGATTCCTGGTCGGAATTTTTGACGATGCTCAAACAGACGGTCTTGAATTTTTCATCGTTGAGGGCGGAAATCCAGTCTTTGAAAACCGACGCGGCGCGAACATTTTCCTCGGCATATATTCCTCTAAATCTGCCGACCCCGAAATCCATATTAAAGTACGCGCAGAGTTTTTCATTTCCGTTTTTGAAATGTTTATCGATATGATACTTTGAGCCGACAAGACCTTCTTCTTCAGCGCCCCAGAGCGCGATGCGGATTGTTCTTCGCGGCTGAATGCCGAGCGATTTAATAATACGCAGGGCTTCAATGCAGGCAACAACGCCCGTTCCGTTATCAACCACGCCGTTTGCGGAAGTGTAGGAATCGAGATGACCTCCCATCATCACGATTTCATCTTTCAGGTCGGTGCCCGGTATTTCCGCTATAACGTTAAATCCGTCTGCCACACCGTTTTTCTCGACCTCAAGATTCGCTTCAATCATTACTTGAATATTTTTCGACAGCATATCGATGATTGTATTGTATTGCTCCGTTGAAACAACCATCTGCGGAAGTGATTCCGGTATATCCGGATCGCCAGCATACTTAATGAGGAAATCAAAAATATCGTTCGGCATTACCGCTGAAATATTTCCCCAGGCGATATTAGTTCCGTACTGTCTCGCGCCTGCGTCAAGTATAAGCGCCGCGCCTTCTTCCTTGCAGAACGCTACTTTCTTCGAGAAGAATGAAAAATATTCCACATAGAGTTTATTGTTCTTTTTCTCCTGTTCCTCCGCTAAAAGTTTTTCTTCTTTTGTCGGAATCGTATAGTTTGAAAGCGCGTTGAGTGTGTCGTCGTTAAACCGCGACACCATTGGTCTCATTGCCATTCTCTGAGGTATCGGGTCGGATATGAGCACGATCTTTCCTTTGAGTTTGCCCCTGTACTTTTCAAACTCTTCGGTTTTCGAAGCCTTGAAATACACCGCTTCGCTTTTTATGGTACCCTGAGTTCCCGGCGACCAGCATTTCGGATTTACAATCAGGTTCATAGAATAAGGTTCGATTACGGAAACGTGATATTTCTTCAACGACCAGGACTTTCCTTTCTTGTTTATGTCCTCAAAATAAACATCGGGTACATTCCATTCCTTCAGACCGGATTCAATCCACGCCGCGGCTTTTTTATATTCGGGAGACCACATAAGACGGGGACCGAATACATTGCAGAGATAAGAAAGTGTTTTGATAGCCTTCGGATTATTCAGAGCCTCGTATTTTATGCGGCCGAGCCCTGATGTATCAACGGGTGCCGTCTGTGCCCGGGTGACTGACAAAGCAGCCAGCAGAAAAAGCAGAAGAATAATGTTTTTCATTTTTAAACAATTGAGGTTAAGAACAAAACGGGTAACAGAAATTTAAACAGGGAAAGATTATCCGTTTTTGTTTATATACGATGAAATAAAAACGCGTGTTTCAAAATATCCGCATCATTTATTCAATAATGTGAGGCAATTATCAGATGTTGGAATAAACAAAAAAATATAATAAATTAAGAAGAATTAACATTTCATAAACCAAAAACTACGTCAATGAAAAAATACTTTGCTGAGTTAATAGGAACTTTCACGCTTGTATTGTTCGGATGCGGCACCGCCGTTGTTGCGGGCGCCTCCGTAGGAGTGCTTGGAATCGCGTTTGCTTTCGGTCTGGCTTTAATAGCGATGGCATACGGCATCGGTCCGATTTCCGGATGCCATATTAATCCCGCTGTAAGTCTCGGAGTTTTCTTCGCCGGTAAGATGACGGGAAAAGACCTTGCGGGTTATATAATTTTTCAATTCATAGGCGGAATACTCGGAGCCGCGGTAATTTTCCTCATTATGACGGGTAGAGCCGGATACGACGTTACCGTAAGCGGTCTGGGACAGAACGGCTGGGGACCGGGATACATGGGCGGATACGCTCTACAGTCGGCGATTATTTTTGAATTCGTAGCGACGTTTCTTTTTGTCGTAGTGATACTCGGCTCTACGCAGGACGGAGTTCACACGGAACTTGCGGGTCTCGCAATCGGCATAACACTTGTAGTGATTCACATATTCGGCATACAGATAACTGGGGTATCCGTAAATCCAGCAAGAAGTTTCGGACCCGCGATTTTCGCAGGCGGAAAAGCAATCGAGCAATTGTGGCTGTTCCTCGGAGTTCCGAGCATAGCGGGCATTCTTGCAGGAATATTATTTAAGATAAAAGCCTTAACAAAATAACAATTTCGGAAAAACCGAAATCAAAATATTATCTTATGAAAAGAGCATTACTACTTTTAATACTCGTGTTCACGGCAGCGCTTTTATCCGCGCAGGTTGACACGTCGTTGAAATACGGCTGGACGCCTCGCGGCACCGTAGCGCTAAACCTGAGCCAGATTTCATTTTCAAACTGGACGCAGGGAGGCGAAGACGCCGTGGCTTTCGCAGGGCTGGGAAATTTCGGCGTTCTTTATCACAGCAAGAAATGGGATTTGTACAACAGTCTCAAACTAGCTTACGGAAAATCCAAGACAAGCGGCTCGTTCAAAACGACTGACAACGAACTAAGGCTGAACTCGATTCTGATAAGGCATCTCGGCTGGGTCGTCAATCCTTATTTCAGCAACGAAGTCCGTTCGAGCATTTCCAACGGATATGATTACAGCGTATCTCCCGAAATTCAGACGGCGGCTTTCTTCGACCCGGGCTACATAACGCAATCGCTTGGTTTCATCTACTCAAGGAAGAATTTTTCGACCAGACTCGGCGTAGGCTTGCAGGAAGTTATCACCAGCGAATTCACGAAATACTCCGACGACCCCGACACGCCGGATGAAATCGAAAAATTCAAACTCGAAACAGGCATCGAATCGGTTACCGAAGCGAACGTTGACCTGATGCAGAACATACTTTACTCTTCGAGATTGAGATTGTTTTCCCGTTTCAACACACTTGACGTCTGGGACGTTAACTGGGACAACATTATTACTGCGAAAGTCAACGATTACATAAACGTGAATCTCGGCGTCAACATTATTTACGAAAAGAAGGCGTCATTCAAGACGCAGATAAAGGAAGCGCTTCAGGTCGGGTTTTCATACGTTATATTTTAATCTTTCACAACAATATTTCTAAACTGTTTACGGTCTTTCCGTCTCACGGCGGAAAGACTTATTTTTTATACGCATCATCCGAGATTCAATAAAGGAAGAAGCAGTCTTAGAATGAACCAAATCAGGACGCCTCCGATAATATCGAAGAAGACGCCCGACCTTATCATTTTCGTAATCGGGACCATTCCCGAGCCGTAAACAATCGCGTTCGGGGGCGTCGATACCGGAAGCATGAATCCCCAACTCGCGCCGAGCGTCGCGCCTATGGCGGGCGGAACGGGATTGATGTTTCCCGCGATGCAGATTGAAATCACAACGGGAACAATCATATTTGCGGACGCGGTGTTCGAAGTCGCTTCACTCACGATAATTGCGATGAATATTGCCGCGAACGTAATTCCCCAAACCGTATCAAGCCCGCTGAAGTTTATGAATGATTTTCCCAGATAATCAGCGAGTTTAGTTTCAAACATCAGATTGCCGAGCGAAAGCCCGCCGCCGAAAAGAATCAGCGTGCCCCAGTCGATGCGCGTGACGTCCTTCCAGTTGATTGTATACTCCATTTTCTTCCTGTCAACGGGTAGAAGAAAGAGCAGCGACGCTCCGATAAGAGCCGCAGCGGCTTCAGGCAGATGGTTGTTGTAATTTTTAAACACGCCGGATTCGGTGCCGTATATGACGGCTATGAATCCGGGAATTATCCAGAGCGCGACGGTAA
>AMWB02016400.1_pt1 | contig 10822 bp, 7 predicted proteins | sample 200311 | NCBI WGS metagenome assembly AMWB02 (sample SAMN02737377, study PRJNA173069) | bioreactor metagenome | biome: anode biofilm in microbial fuel cells | place: USA: California | collected 2010-12-16 | reverse complement strand
CCGCCGCTGCACCGGCTGCGACCACAACCTTATAGCCGCGCCAGAAGGTATTGTGCTTTTCGTTCAGCAGGTTCGCCATCGCCTGACAGGCGGCGACGTTCGGCAGAAACCAGAACGCGTGCTGGAGGTACGGCAGAAGGCGCACATCCGAATACGGAAACGGCGGCCGTGTTCCGGTTTTGAGGCTCTCCACCGTTTGTGACACGTACGAGCCCCGGATTATATCCAGCCACTTCTGCACATCGCTTTTGTGTCCAAACTGCGCGCCAGCACCTGTACCGGTGGCTGCAAAGAATTCGTTGAGGTCAAACTCGTCGAACTCTCCTCCGCTCGCAACCGCCAGCAGTTCGTCTGGCATTTGATAAGTGAGCAACCGTAACTGTGGGAGTGCACCGTAGGGGTTCCATCTCCCTGGGTTCCTTTCAGCAAACTCTTCCTTGGCTCGCTGTTCATCGGTATAGGTCCAGTTGAAAATCTGTTCCTCGATGAACTCCCCCGTAGCCAGGGCCTTGAACGGCGTACCGGAAAGGTAAAGATACGCCCTGGTCGTAATCGGAAGGAACTCGCTTTCCTTCTCCGAAAGCACACTGAGGTCTTCGTTCACCCCTTCCAATCCGGCGGCATATTCAAGCTTGGCTTCCTTTTTGGCAACAGCATCGTCCTCACCTTCGAACAGTTCCTTGGCGGTCTCTCGCCACGCACCGAAGTGGTATTCGTCGAAAACGACAAGATCCCAGTTCACCGCGTGGAGCCACTCATTCTTTGGTTTGATGTTCCCTGCATCATCACGGCCGAGCAGGTCCTGGAAGGAGCCGAAATAGACGACCGGTTTCTTGCGGTCAATCTGCGTCGGGTCGCTGCCGGTCGAGCGCGAGAGGTACTGCCAGCCATTAAAGTCAGCATGCGACTCGAGATCCGTCTGCCAGGCATCCTCGACCGCAGGCTTGAATGTCAGCACAAGCACCCGCCTGGCTTTAAGCTTCTTTGCCAACTGATAGGTGGTGAAGGTCTTGCCGTAGCGCATTTTGGCATTCCAGAGAAAACGTGGGGCCGCCTGCATCTCCTCATTCCAGATTGAGTGGAAGTAGTCGAATGTCTTGCTCACTGCCTCGGCCTGCTCCCAGCGCATCGGGAATGTCTCGTGATGGGTGCCGGTGAGTTTCTGGCCGGTGCGAAGTTCGGTGAGCACAGTCTTGACATCAGCGGCCGAGCAGCGCATCCACTCCAGTGTCGAGTTCACGAATCCCTTCTTGACGAGGGCGGCGCGCACGTGGTGATCGGAGAAGATCGTGCCATCGTCGCGCACGGCTGACTCGTCCAACTCGATCTTATAGTTCTTAATGGCGGCGGTCTTCACCTGTTCGGAAATTCGCTGCTTCACGTCGCGCGTCGTCTGGCCGACCTTGAGGATGCCATTGTGCGCCTTGTCATTAATCGAGTAGGCGTAGATACGCGGCCAGGCCTCCGGCTTGGGCGAGAGGATTTCTTCGATGGCCTTAGTCATCTTCAGAGGCTCCACTGAATTTCCATCGGGCGGACAACCTGCTCGATGAACGCGATCTCACTAGCTGAGATGCCATACTTAGCGTAGAGGTCTTCGTCCGTCCATAGCCTCGTCCACTCCTGGGTTGGCACGAAGGTGTATACCTTGCGGGTAGTGTCTTGAGATGGTTTATGCAGGAGAATCAGGAGACGCGTTAGCCGACAGGAGAGGTAGGACAAGGCGCTTTCCGCCGCACTCTTTGAGTCGAACGGTCCGATGCAGAGATAGGTCTCCGAGGAGATGGAGCCCGGCTCCCCGACGAATGGTGTGCTGATGATTTTGTGTGGGTAGGTGTCTCTGTTGCCAGTTCCAGGAGCTGCCCGGCCAACGTAAATTTTCCACTTGTCGATGAAGTGAGTACCATTCGAAATTGAGCTTCTCGCTACGTATCCTGTACCGCCGTTCTGATATACCAGTACGTCACCGTCGCCCTTGGCAACTTTGCCCTTGAAGGTTGTCTCTAGCCCGAACGGCTTTCTGGAACTTACCAAGCGGTCGAAACGGTTGCTTTCAGGCAGCGACAGTGAGTCGGTTTCTCCACTCTCCACGGCAACGACTTTCTTAAGGATCGACACCCCTTCATTGAAGCGGATAAACACGTCCGCTCCCTCTTCGAGGAGCTGGCGACTGGCCGTCGAATCATGCCAGTCCTTGAAATGAGTGGATACGCGGCACTGGCCTGGATTGTCTCGATCCCAGAGGAAGTAACAAACGCCACCCTTGAGACCCACCCCTGGAAAGACGTCCGACGCACTGAGATAGTCGTCAATTGAGCGCAGGCGATCGTCGGTGAGCATCGACTCTCTGAACTCATCCAGCCCCTTGCCACCAGCGAACCAACGGGCAGGGATGACCATCGACAGGTAGCGTGGCTCCAAAGCCTTTGCTTGCTCTACGAAGCGGTGATAGATGGGTGCGGCGCTCGTGCCGTATCCGCCATCGTTCAACTGGTACGGCGGATTGCCGATGATCACGTCAAACTGCATATCTCCTCCAAATAACTCGGCCATCCGAGTCTTGATGTCGTCGGTGTGAATGAGCGCATAGGCGTGGGTCTCAAGACCTTCGCCCCGGTCAAGGGTAGTCTGGCTTGCGCCGCAATACGTGCATTTAGCATCGATCCATGTGTGCTCGGTACGCTCAAACCAGATGTTGCCCTGGTCACTGGCGAAGGATTTGGCGATGGAGTGCTCGCCCTTTGCGTGCTTTGAGCAATACAGACTCCGGCGTGCCAGCAGACTGGTGAGATGCGTGATGCCGATACCGAATACCTGCTTGGTCAGGATGTGATTGACGCGATCATCAAGGCTTGGCATCTCGGTCGCCAGACCTTTAGTGAGACGGCTGGTAATCTCCCGAAGAAAGACGCCTGACTTTGTGAACGGGTCGAGAAAGCGCACCGAACTATCTGCCCATATATTCGCGCCGTTGTGGGCGGTCGCCCATGCACAGGCCAAGGTGTCCAGCATCCTGCCCGCAAACTCGGGAGGCGTGAACACCTCATCGTTGGAGAGGTTAGCAATACACGTCAGCACATCAGGATTGCGGCCACGGATCGAAAAGCTTACCTGACTACTCATACGGACTCCTTCTATGCAACGGAGGCAATCTCACTCACCGACATCGGCGGGTAGGTCTTGGTCGGCTTGAAAATTTCGTGTTTGCCGAGACACGCGAAGAGCGGGTTTTTCTCCATGTAGGCCGACATCTGAGTAAGCATTTCCAATCGAAAATCACGACGTTGGAACTTCCCCTTGCCGAGGTAGCCCCACTCAGCGAAGGTGATCGGTTGGTCATCCCAGGTTCGCATCTTCAAGGCATCACCGTGGACGAGATTTTGCGAAAACACGTAGGAAGCGGCTCTGTAAAGGTCATCAGATGCCTCAAGGTTCAAGTAGTCGGCAAAGATCTCCAGCATCTTCGCTCGGCACTCGTCGATGTTGTCCGTCAGAAGTTCGATACCATAGGTACACATCAAAGCGAGAAGGGCGTAGTGCTGCTTCTCAAAGCCGGACTTCCCAAACTTGAGTTCTACTGCGGCGAGCTTGCGCCGCAATACCTGGACAAGGAAGTTTCCGCTCCCGCACGCTGGCTCCAGAAAGCGGGAATCAATCCGCTCGGTCTCTCCTTTGACAAGGTCAAGCATCGCCTCGACCATCCAAGCGGGGGTGAATACCTCCCCGTGGTCAACAACGCGTTTCTTGGACTTGACCAAGTTTATGGGCCGATGCATTTTGGGCGATGCCTCCTAGTAGTCATTGCCGGCTAACATGTTTTTTTTTGTTTTCCGGTACTTCTGAGAATTCAATAATTATGCTGACACCCAATTTAACAAGATAGGCACGTTTCGGCTAGATGTATTGATCGTTTTACCTACTATTGAGAAACTGCATTCCGTCAACTTTACCTTATCCTTATGCGACACAGATGTTCATGTTGTCCACCGTTTGATAAGTATGCAAAATATACTCAGCAATAGCCATTTTCATTTGCAACTGCGCTAAATATTGTACTTTGTAAATACAATTGCTTTCTTTGTCTCAATGCAAGTCCTAGATAAGACAACTATTCTGAAATTCTCTGGTGTTACTTAAATATCAAGTATTTACAACAACTGTTGCCTTGTGTTACAATATTTTCGAAACCGGGCCATCAGGCTCAGGCGCATCTTTTAATCGATTTTCCAGATTTTTACCGGCAGGATGTTTTGCCGGAATACCGTATACATTGTATAATTATGAGTTTGACCTCGACAGACAGCTCTATTCGGTTTTTGGATTTATTTGCTGGTGCTGGCGGGCTTTCTGAGGGGTTTATCCGCGCTGGATTCTGTCCTGTAGCTCATGTTGAAATAAATCCTTCCGCCTGTTTTACTCTTAAAACCAGGCTTGCATATCACTGGCTGAGTAGCGAGGGGCGATTAAATGAATACAACCGTTACCTCAATGGTGATTTAACACGGACTCAGCTCTACGACCTTGTCCCCAATATAATTGTATCATCAGTTATTAATGAAGAAATCTGCGAAGAATCGATTGAAAGGATTTTTGCTTCTGTTGATCAGATGCTCAGAGGCAAGGCTCTCAACCTGATTGTAGGCGGGCCACCTTGTCAGGCTTATTCTATTGTTGGCAGAGCTCGCGACAAAAACGGGATGAGGAATGACAAGAGAAACTACCTCTTCGTCTATTACGCCAAATTTCTAGAAAGATATCAGCCCGAATATTTTGTGTTTGAAAATGTCTTAGGTCTGCTTTCTGCAAAATCACCCGAAGGTATTTCCTACTTACAAAGTATGCGAAATGTATTCCATGACCTTGGATATGAGACTGAGTACCGTATGCTATCAGCAGACGAATATGGAGTTCCGCAGACCAGGAAACGGATATTTATTGTTGGTCATCGTGGCTCAGAAACCGGGTTTTTCCCGGAACCCGACAAGTGGCATCCGGGAATCACAGTAAACGAATTGTTGCAGGATTTACCGGCAATTGTGGCCGGAGAAGGTTCATTTTTGCCGTGTGCTATGACAGGTTATGATGGTCAATATCTTTACCGCGCAGGCATCAGGAATGACCAGGTTGGAGTAACCTGGCATGATGCAAGACCTCATTCTGAACAGGACAGGAAAATATACCGGATTGCAGTCACTAAGTGGAATGAGGAACGACAACGGCTGCAATACCAAGATCTTCCCCCAGAGCTGCGTACCCACAAAAACACTACCTGTTTTACTGATAGGTTCAAAGTGGTAGCCTCCGATCTGCCGGCAGCCCAGACAGTAGTTGCCCACATATCGAAGGATGGTCATCATTATATTCATCCGGATATTAATCAAAACCGTTCTCTCACTCCCCGTGAAGCTGCTCGTCTCCAAACGTTTCCTGACGATTATTTCTTTGAAACTGCATCGGGTATACCGGGAAGAACTCCCGTCTTTCATCAAATCGGCAACGCGGTACCGGTTGTATTAGCCGAAAGAATTGCCAGAAGCCTACAGGACATATGGATATGAACACGCCAGTATTTAAAGCCAGAGCAAGAGTTCTGAAGCAGTTGGGGGAACAGCTGATAAAAACTGAATCTATTGCCTTGCTCGAATTGATAAAAAATTCATATGATGCTGATGCTTCCTATTGCAAAATATTAATGCAACACCCTGAATCTACATCTGATGGCACAATTACAATAACTGATGATGGAGACGGGATGCATTATGAAACTCTTGCAAGCACATGGCTCGAGATTGGAACAAGTTTTAAAGAGGATTTGCAAAAAAGCGGAAAAGCCAGAACGACAAAATTCAAAAGAGTCAGGCTTGGTGAGAAAGGAATTGGGAGGCTCGGCGTTCATCGCCTTGGAATGGATATTGAAGTTATTTCACGTGCAAAAAATTCAAAAGAATGTGTACTGAAAATAGATTGGAATCAGATAGATAACTGTAAATATGTTGAAAACATTCCTGTTGAACTTTTCGAAAGACCACCTGTTGTTTTTGAAGAAGGTACCGGAACAAAGATTGTAATAAAGCAATTGAAAGCAGGTTGGACGAGAGGCACTGCAAGGGACTGCGCAAGAGCAATTATGTCTCTAAACTCACCCTTTAAAAGCAATGACAGTTTCAGAACAACTTTCACAATAAAAGACAAAGACTGGTTGAAAGGTATAATCAGTTTTAAAGATATTCGTCATCTTAAATTATTTGATTTCGATATTACAATTGATGGGAATGAGATGACAGAATTTGAGTATAATTATACTCCATGGGAAACATTAAAAAAGGCAAATCCTCGTCGTGTGACAACAGAAAATAAAAATATCAAAGTGCTCAGTCGTATGGTCTATGGGACAGGCGACAACAAGGAAGAGATAAACCTAAAAAGGAATAATTTTAAGATTGGGAAAGTTCGATTCAAAGGAGTTATTTTTGATCAGGATGCAAAGATACTATCTCTTGGTGTAAATGTTTCCGATAAACGCGGTTTTAAAAGTTATCTTAAAAATAACGGTGGTATTCGTGTTTTTAGAGATAACATGAGGGTCTTTAATTACGGAGAACTTGGAGATGACTGGCTGGACCTTGGTGGACGAAGAGTTAATATGCCAGCTAAGAGAATTAGTAATAACATTATTCTAGGGGCTGTATATCTGGATAGAGTGGAAAGTACAAGTCTGATTGAAAAAGCTAATCGAGAGGGATTTATCGAGAATGACGCTTATGTTGAGCTGGTTAAAGCAATTCGTTTTGCCATAGACAGAATAGAATCCCTCAGAAAAACAGATAAAGACCTTTTAAGAAAGTTTTATGGCCCGCAACAAACAAAGATTCCTGTCATAACTTCGCTTGGCGAGCTAAAAAATATCGTTGATGAGCAGGTTAAAGAGGAGCCACTCAGGAAAGAAATTAACAGATATTTGGATAGGATCGAAGCTGATTATGATTCTATGACTAATAGTCTGATTAAAAGTGCCGGAGCTGGACTTAACCTTATCATTGTAATTCATCAAATCGAGAAAATTATCAAAGAAATAAAGGTGATGTTGAAATCAAGCTCCTCGAAAAAGATAGTCGAGGAGAAAGTCAGTATACTATCCTCGTTGGTTGAAGGGTATAGTATTCTGATAAAGTATTCTGAAAAGAAAGTTCGCAACCTCAAAGGGGTTATAGAGAACTGTATTTTCGGGATGCAGTTCAGATTGGAGGATCATTCTATATATCTGGATGCAGCATTCAGAAAAAGAACAAAAAACATTGAGGGGATATGTTCTGAAAGTCACGTTTACAATGCTCTTCTAAATATTTTGGATAATTCAATTTGGTGGATGGACTACGCACAGACTGAAGATCCCTCAATATTTATAGATATCTCCGGTGAATATCCTGGCTATACAAGTATTGTGATTGCCGACAATGGTCCAGGGTTCACCAAATCAACAGATGAAATTATTGAACCTTTTGTCAGTGACAAACCTGATGGTATGGGGATAGGACTTCACCTAACGCATCAGATAATGGAATCACTCAATGGAGAACTCCTTTTCCCTGAATTGGATATTTTTTATATCCCTGAAAAATATAGAAATGGTGCCATAATCGCCCTTGCTTTCAAAAAGGAAAAATAGAGATGCAATATTCAAATTGTGGGCGAGTTGTTGTAGTCGATGACAAATATGAAGAAGCTAAGCCTTTGCTACAAGCTTTTTCAAAGAATGGTATCCCCTATACATATTTTGATGGAGATATACAATCACTGCCGGAAAGTCCTTTTGAAGGCATCCGCTTCATATTTCTGGATATCCAATTAAAGGCCGGGATCCGGGAACAGAAGTCTATTGCATCCCATTTGGCGTCAGTGCTTAGGAAGATAATTTCTAAGGATAATGGTCCATACGTTATTTTATTTTGGTCAAGGCATAAGGAGATAATAGAGAAGGTTGTTGAAAACTGTTTAAAAATTTCGACCAACTTGGTTAGCTGGTTAGATCTTGAAAAACATGAATGCTTGACCGCAGAAAATTCATATGATTTATCGGTGATATCACAAAAGCTTAAAGAAAAATTATCAGAGCTTGGAGCATTTCAGTTGTATGTTGAATGGGAGAATACAGTCAATGATGCATCAAAACAATTTGTTTTAGAATTTTCTAATCTTGTAAGAGATACAACTGGAAAAAAATGGTCTCAACAAACATCTGCCCTTTTTTACAAATTATATAAGCAATATGTAGATAAGAACGATACGAACGAGCAACAAGAAAGATTTAAATTTGCTGGTCATGTCATGAACAAAAGCTTTTACGATACCCTGCAATCAAAAACTTATAATTCTCTGAGTATGCCTGAAGGATTTAAGATAAATGGAGGGGATGTTCGCAGCCTTGCTGTTTCAAAAATAAATACTTCACTGTTACTCGACCTGCATGCTACTAATCCTATTAAATCTGGAAGTGTTTTTTTGTTAAACAAAACAAAATTGAAAAATGACTTAATCTCAAGCATTTTCGTAAAGAATGATTCTTTAAAAAACACAAGACTTTTAGAGTTAATAATAACTCCTGAGTGTGACCTGGCACAGAGGAAAACACTTAAAGAGGTAACTAATAATGATGGCAATAGAGATGAATCAACAATTCATCGTGTTTTGTATGGATTGATGTTCGAAACCTCTGAAAATATCAATAACCTAAGAAATTCAAATGGTGCGTTTTTTGAGATTGGAAAAGTATGGTATAACAAGAAAGAGAAATACATAATAATACATCTCGCAACTATTTCCTTTAAAAGCGAAAAAGACTTCACCAAACCAGTTTTTGCTCTTAAACGTGATTTGCTTTTTGACCTTCAGTCAAAAGCTTCAAATCATGTTAATCGTCTTGGAAACATGCAGATTAAATAAAATAGAAGCAATTTTCTATGGACGTTCATTCCCCCAAACAACGCAGTTACAACATGTCCCGTATAAAGGGTCGGGACACTAAACCCGAGATCTTGGTCAGAAAATGGCTATGGTCCAATGGGTATAGATACAGGCTGCACTACAAAAAACTTCCCGCCAAACCTGACGTTGTTTTTCCAGGCAGAAAGAAAGTTATTTTTATCCACGGATGTTTTTGGCACAAGCATGACTGTCATTTCTTTAAATGGCCAGCAACAAATGTTGAATTCTGGAAGGATAAAATCAACACCACTGTTGAAAGGGACCTCAGTTCTCAAGAAGCACTTACAAAATCGGGCTGGAAAATCTTAGTAATATGGGAATGTGAAACTAAAGCAAACCTTGAAGATCTACGGGAGCGTATTATTAACTTTGTCGAACTGTCTTGACAACCACACCTAACCCGAATCAACAATCGAATGATCACTCGATTTGGTCAAACTGATCTTCCCACCACACTTCACATGCGAGAAACTCTGAGATTACGATTTTGATCCTGACTCCTCCGGAATCATCAATTGCATGGTACCTGTAAATTCCTTTCTGTACGTCCACCCAGTCATTAACAATATAGCTGAGTGGTACCAGATCGCTTTCCGGGGATACCAGTGTGACCTGTGTGACAATAATTCGCTGCATCCCACGAGATCCGACCTCGCCGAATAGCTCTGCGAAATGTGGCGTTTCGAATGAATCTCTCTGGTCATCGGTCATGAGCGACAACGGCCACCAGTACAGGGAAGTGGGTTCTTCTGCAAAGGTTCTGCTTAGTTCAAAAGCTGCGTGCCCTTTTGCAAGTTTGCAAACTATACTCGCTACGCGCTCCCCTTCGGCAATAAAGACAATCTTTTCGTCAATTTCTTTTTTGGAACTTTCAATGCGTGAACGTAGGGCGGGGCTTCTTCTAAGGGCACTTGCCACCCGCTTTTTTCGTATATTATCAGGATTGGCAGAGCCCGCTATTGCACACTCGATAAGACAGGCAACATATTCCTCGTCTTGAGAAAAACCGCTGTTGCATTTCTGGCACGCAGGTACAACTGGGAGGTTTTCCGGGAAAGGTTGCTCCAAAAGCACTTTAGAGGGAACATGATCTCTTGTTTTTGCCACGCAGCCGCAGTAGACGCATCCTTGCACCAGCCTGGCATCTGCTAAGTCCTTCAATTGGTCCATATTGGCTGCCTTCGAATTTATGTGGTAAAGCACAAACCGGGGACAGACCGGGACAGACCCCGGTTTCCTTGAAAGTCCATATATTCCAAATTATCTGGACCATCGTCACCCATCAATTACAAAATATGCACTAACGGGTAGATGACATGACCGTAATAATAATGCTACCACCACGACATGGTAGTGTCCCCTGCGATTACTTGACGCTATACCGATACCACCTATTATCTGTTATTACAATTAATTACTCAAACTAATATCATGAGGTTGTCTGTCAGATAAGATTACAATCTAGGAACTCAACTTGTCAGCAACTTCCAAACAGCGAGGTTTTGTGTATTTGCAATCTTGATAGTTGATTGTGCTTTTCCAACAACAAGAAACAATATACCTTGACTTATTACTTTGAAATAGTCTAATCACCCTTGACTTTTCATCTTCCACGGCAGTAATATACGGCTGTGTTGTACGCTCTGTACTAACACACATAAAACAAGGGAGAATATTGCATGCAGCGATTGGCTGAACAACAGATTGCAGGCTGGAAAGATTCCTCACGTCGTAAGCCTCTTATCATTCGTGGGGCGCGCCAAGTTGGGAAAACATGGCTAGTTGAGAATGTTCTGGCAAAACAATTCAAGAGCTTTGTCAAAATAGATCTGGAAAAACG
>AMWB02080305.1_pt2 | contig 10823 bp, 11 predicted proteins | sample 200311 | NCBI WGS metagenome assembly AMWB02 (sample SAMN02737377, study PRJNA173069) | bioreactor metagenome | biome: anode biofilm in microbial fuel cells | place: USA: California | collected 2010-12-16 | reverse complement strand
CCCCTTTGCGCTGCATTTCCAAAAGCCGGACAAAAAAACGATGAGCATCCTCGACGTTCTTTTTATCCCCCATGATCTTCAACCGGTCATTACGGGCCACGATTTTGACGCGATGATCTTTTTCGGCCTGCCGGATATTCTGGTCCAGATTACCGTAAAGGGCTCTCGCTTCTTCGTTCGAATGCAACTTAATAAGTTTTTGCAATGCGAGTTCCTTTCTCAATTATGCTTTAGGACGTTCGATCCACATGCGTTTGGCGTCGAGGTTGAGCTCTTTGAGCTGACGCTCGGTTGCAGGAGACGGCGCATCGGTCATGAGACATGTCCCCTTTTGCGTTTTTGGGAACGCAATGACTTCGCGGATCGATTCGCGGTTCATGAGAAGCGTGATAAGCCGATCCACGCCGATCGCCAAGCCTCCGTGCGGCGGCGCCCCGAAAGTAAGCGCCTTGAGGAGGAACCCGAACTGGGCTTCCGCTTGCTCCGGTGTAAAGTTCAGGAGCTGAAAGATTTTGGACTGCACGGTGCGGTCATGGATACGGATGCTTCCGCCGCCCGTTTCAGTGCCGTTAATGATCAAGTCATACGCCCGGGCACGGGCCTTGAGCGGTTCCTTATCAAGGAGGGGCACATCTTCCGGCTTCGGCGATGTGAATGGGTGATGGCAGGCGTCGCAGCGCTTCTCTTCTTCATTCCACTCAAAAAGCGGGAAATCAACGACCCAGAGAAGTTCAAACTTTCCTTCCGGGATCATTTTGTATTTTTCCGCAAAGGAACACCGAAGCGCTCCCAAAGCGGCGACGGCGGTCTTGAATTTATCGGCAATGATAAAAATAATATCTCCGGCTTTTGCCCCGGCGGCTTCCAAAACCTTCTGGATGCGTACCGCGTCAAAGAATTTCTGGATCGGGGATTCGGCCTGACCGGGCCCTGTCACTTTAAGCCATGCGAGCCCTTTGACGCCGTAATCCTGCTGAAGCCATTTGGTCAGATCGTCAAAATCCTTCCGGGAGAATTCCACTCCCGTAGGCGGCGTGAAGCAAAGTCCGCGAATTTCGCCGCCTGCGGCGATCGTTTCATCAAAAACCCGGAAACCGCTTTTTTCAAATGCTGCGGTCAGATTCTTGATCTCCATCCCGTAGCGAAGGTCTGGCTTGTCGCAACCGTATTTATCCATCGCTTCCTGATAGCTCATGCGGCGAAGCGGCAGCTTGATGTCGATCTTTTTGGCATGCTTGAAGATATGCGCGATCATCCCCTCTACGGCACCCATGATGTCTTCCTCGCTGATGAAGGACATCTCGAGATCGATCTGGGTATGCTCGGGCTGGCGGTCTTTACGAAGGTCCTCATCGCGAAAACAACGCGCGATCTGATAATAACGGTCGTAGCCCGACACCATCAGGATCTGTTTGAAAAGCTGCGGCGACTGCGGCAGAGCATAAAAAGTCCCAGGATTCAAACGCGATGGCACAAGAAAATCGCGCGCACCCTCCGGCGTGCTCTTGGTCAGATAGGGCGTTTCAACTTCAATAAAACCCTGTTTATCCAGATATTCGTGTACAAGTTTAAGCACGCGGTGACGGAACGTGAGGTTTTCGACCATTTCGCGACGGCGCAAGTCAAGAAAACGGTATTCGAGGCGGAGCTCTTCCCCCACGCTCTTTTCCTCGAGTTCGAAGGGCAGCGGCTGACAGGTATTGAGGATCTCTATTTCCTCGGCAACAAGTTCGATCTCGCCGGTCGGGATCTTCGCGTTCATAGTGCCGGTGGGACGAGCTTGAACCTTTCCTTTGACACGGATCACGAACTCCGAACGCAGAGATTCCGCTTTCTTGTGCATTTCAGCATTCATCTGCGGGTTGAACACGACCTGCGTAATTCCATAACGATCGCGAAGGTCCACGAAAATGAGATTGCCGTGATCCCGGCGGGTGTCCACCCACCCGGTCAGGATCTCTTGTTTCCCGACAGAACTTTTATTCAACTCACCGCACGTCACTGTTCTTAACATAATCTTAACGCCTCTTCAAATTTGGATAAAAACTGATCCTTTGGAAAATTTTCTTGTTTCCTTGTATTGAGATCTTTAAAAGCAACCACGCCTTTCGCTGCTTCATCCGAACCTATGATCACCATATAACGAACCCCGAATTGGTTCGCTTTTCTAAGGTGAGAATCCAACGCATAAGTGCCGGGCGTTGTTATACAACGATGACCTCGTTTTATGAGCTCGCTTACAATGTCAGCAACATAGCATTCGACTTCTGGGCTATTTGCGATCGGAGCAATATAACAATGTTTTTGAAAAATGATCTTTGAAAAATCAGGGTTTGATTTTTCCAAAGAGGCGATCAAACGCTCCACGCCTAAACTAAAACCGGTCGCGGGAGTCTGTTTTCCGCCGATGGATTCATAAAGTCCGTCGTAACGACCGCCGCCTGCGACCGCATTCTGCGCGCCAAGACCTCCGGCCGTTACCTCAAATACAATTCCGTTGTAGTAATCCAGTCCTCGGACCAGCCGGCGGTTGACCTCGAACGGAATGCTGCATCTTTTGAGCTCCTCAGAAACTTTTTTAAATGCCTCGCTTGCAGGCAATGCTTTTTCCCAAGGCGCTTTGTCGATCACGGGCTGGCACTCCGGCACTTTACAGTCCAGAATGCGGAGGACGTTTTTTTCAAGCCGCCACTGGCAGTCTTTGCAGAGACTGGATTTTTGCGCAGAGAAATAATCCTGCAGAACCTTGCGTGTGTTCTCGCGAGATCCGCTCTCGCCAAGGTCGTTCAGTTGAAGCTTGATGTCTTTTAGTCCCACATATTGAAAAAAACTATGGACGTGGCGAAGGAGTTCCGCATCAACGGTCGGCGCGGCTTCGTTGATGATTTCCACACCGATCTGGTGGAATTGCCGCTTGCGACCTGACTGAGGACGCTCGGCGCGGAACATGGGACCCATATAGTAAAACCGGAGAGATTTCGCTTGGGTTAGAAGACCTTTTTCGATCACGGCGCGCGCGACGGAGGCCGTCATCTCGGGCCGGAGCGTCATCGAACGCTCACCACGGTCTTCGAACGTATACATTTCTTTATGGACAATATCGGTCGATTCACCGATCGTACGGGTAAAAAGTTCGGTGGGCTCCAAAATGGGGGTCCGAATCTCGCGATATCCGAAGGATTCGAAGAAAATGCGCGCCTTTTCTTCGATCCACTGCCACTTCTCGATCTCGCCGGGGAGGATATCATCCATCCCGGGGAAACCCTGGAATTTTGCTGTCATAAACTGTGGTAGCGCAGCCCTTTCGTTCTGAATGATCGCCGCATGCAAGTATTTATCATACTAAAAGAAGAAGCGCATTTCCACAACATGGAAATACACACTTCTCCTTTGAAGCAATAACGGAAGAACTTTTGCGGAAAGAGCCCCTTTTAGAAGCTGAACTTGCGGGACTTGGACATGCGGGACTTACGACGCCTCTTTTCGCTGGGCTTTTCGTAGTTCTTCCGCGCCTTCAGGATCTTCAGGATCCCTTCGCGTTCCATCTTCTTTTTCAGGCGCTTCAAGGCCCGCTCAAGCGGCTCGTGATTTCCAACGTCAACTTTTAGCACTCGTATTCACCCTCTCTCGTGTGGATTGAATGAGGGCGGTATTATACGGAAAACCCGCTATGAGGCAAAGGAAATAACTCCCTGAGCATGAAGAATGAAAAATGCCTTCCCCCTCCGTTTCCGTCCGCCTCTTATTCTGTGATACAATGCCGCATGATCGGTTACTATACGGAAGCACTCATTCGCCTTTTCTACCCCGCCTCGTGCGAGATATGCCATGCTACGCTCGACCTTGAAGAAAATATCCTCTGTCAGAATTGCGCTTCGGACCTGAATGGCCTTGCCTGGCCGATGGAAAAAACCTTGGCTGATGGACATTTTGAACATCTAGACCATGTCTGGGCTGTCTACGCCTACGCATCCCCGCTCAAAGAGCTTCTGCACGGCGTCAAATATACGGGGAAGGATTATCTTCTTAAAGCATGCCGGCAGAAAGCCATCCGACTCGCCCAGGCCGTTACTTCGGACTTTTGGTACGATGCGATCCTTCCCATCCCGATCGATCGCCTTAAACTTGTCAAAAGGCATTTTAATCAAACGGAGATTTTCGCCGAGATGATTGGCCCTTGGCTCACACCGCCGGTCAAGCCGTCTTTTTTGATCAAACATCGCCCCATTCCGAGCCAAGCTTCCTTGAGCCAACACGAGCGCGCGATCAATGTTTACGGCGCTTTTAAAGTGCTGCGCTCTGCAAAAGTCGCGGGCAAGTCTTTTCTTCTTTTGGATGATGTCCTGACCACCGGCGCGACCGCGAATGAAGCGGCCCGGCTTTTAAAACTCAATGGGGCAAAACGGGTCGACTTCCTGGCACTTGCAAGGACAGTCCCAATACCAATCAATCGAAGCAAAGCTGAGATTGGGGCAGTCCTGACTACCGTTTATTAAATGAAAATCAAAGTCAGGGCTGTGGCGCCCGAGGAAAAAAACAGGATCCTAAGCGTCGCCCTCCGGGCTCCCTTAGGACGTGGGGACATTGCAAACAATGCGCCCACGCAAAAATAATTTGAGATTCGCACCACACGAAGATAAAATGCTAGCTTCTTAATGTAATTCCAAAGGAGAAATTATTTTGAAAGTCTTAGACCGGTATCTTGTGCGGGAATTGATCTTCCCCATTGTTTTCTGTTCCCTTACGCTCGTCTTCCTGATCCTGGTGGCCGATCTTTTCGACAACCTCGATGAACTCCTGAAGAACAAGACGCCGATCCTGATCATTCTCCGCTATTACTTTTCGCTTATCCCGATCTCGTTCACGCAAACCATTTCGTGGGCCGTTTGGCTCGGAACTGTTTTCCTTCTGGTCCATCTCGGGCTTCACAACGAGCTTATGGCCATGAAAGCCGCGGGGCTCAAGATCCTGACCATCGTCCGCCCGATGATCTTCCTGGGACTCCTCTTGGGGATCATCACTTTTCTCGTCGCCGACCGCCTCGTTCCGACGACCTACCGAACGGCTAATGAGCTCCTGGAGATCTATATCGAAAAGAAGAAGGGTAAAGAGGACCGCAAGATCTTTAAAAACGTCACTTATTACGCTGGGGGCAATACGCTTTATTATTTTCGGAAATTCGATCCTAAACCCAAAACGGTCGAAGATGCCGTTATCATCTGGCTGGACCCTGTGACTCACCGCACCACACAGAAAATCTTCGCGCAAAAGGGAATTTGGATCGACGATCATTGGCTTTTCGACGGGGTCACGGAATATCAAACAGATGTCGAGGGAGGCGTCCTCGGAAAACCCCAGATCATCCCGCAAAAAAGTTATACGGACATCACGATCACGCCACGAGACCTCACCAACACGGCAAGCGACAGCGTTTTCCTTTCCTATCATGAATTGAAATATACGATCGAAAAACTCAAAGAAAATGGCATCTCTGTATACTCTGAAAAAGTCGACCTCTATAGCCGCCTGGCCGCGCCATGGAAAGGAGTGGTCATGCTTCTGCTCGCCATACCTTTTTTGGGTTCCGTTCGGAACCGCAAAGCGATCGCTATGAGCGTGCTGATATGCGCGGGTTCGGTGTTCGCATTCCATGTAAGCGACGCGGTACTTCTCGCTTTAGGAAAGGCCGGAAGGCTCTGGCCTTTTTTGAGTGCTTGGGGTGGGAATATGATCTTCGCGACGTTTGCTTTTTTTAAGCTCGAAAAAGCAAACTACTAAATCCCGTTCGTTCCTGACACTGCGTCCAATTCCCTTTGCTGTGCTTCCGCGAGGGACTCCTCACTGACCTCTATCTCCGAACTGTCAAAAGAAGGAAGCGCTATAGTTCCACCCATATGTGGAAGACTCGGCATCGTAACGCCTCGACCGAAAAGAGAAGCCATTGTAGCTTGAGCTTGCGCCGCTTCCTGCCCGGATTGTTCCGCTTCCATATCCTGAACAGCCAACCCCAAAGGCACTGCGGCAAAAAGGACGCTCGCAAGGAAAAAGCATTTCTTGGTCATGCGGAATTTTTTATGAGATAACATGAGATTTGAAACCGCCTTCTGGAACTGCGTTAATGCTGACTTTATGGGGCCGCAGTACTTGCCCTAACCAACTCATTGCTTAAAAAGATTGAGGCTAGATCTTCGTACCGGACGGGATGTGGGCGCCTTTCGGGATGATCACGATCCCATCGCGGATATAATAATGGTCCCCGTCTTTTTCATCGACCGCTTTGAGATTCGTAATACTGACCCCATCCCCGATTGAAACATTCTTGTCGATGATGCAATTCTCGAGAATGCAGTTCTTGCCGACCCCGATCCGGTGCTCCTGGTTCTGGTCAGGCCATTCGTAATAGTCGTTACCCATGAGGATACTTCTGCGGATCACTGTCCCCTGGCCTACGATCGAACGCAAACCCACGACCGAATGCTGGATCTTGGCACCGGTCAGAAGACAACCTTCGGACATCAGCACATGATCTAGTTCTGTTTCGATGATCTTGGAGGGAGGCAGAAACCTCGGACGGGTAAAAATGCGTCCTTCCGGCGACAGGAAACTGAACGGTGGATTCGCATTTGTTAATTCAATGCTCGCCTCATAAAAACTTCCGATGGTCCCGATATCGCGCCAATAGCCGGTATAAACATGGCCGAAAACCTTGTAATTCTGGATGGCTTTTGGAATGATCTCCCTTCCGAAATCTTTTTCTTTTCCGGAAAGTACATCCAACAACACATCCCGGTTAAAAACATAAACCCCCATAGAAGCAAGATACATGGGGTTTTTTGCTTTAACGCGATAAAGATCACAAAGAGGTTTCGGCATGACAAAGGAATCGGTGGCATCGCCTTTGGCCGGCTTTTCAAGAAAATCCGTGATCTGCCCGTCCTTTTGGAGCTTCATGATTCCGAAACCTTTGATAAGCCGTTCCGGTACCGGAACGGTCGCGACCGTCACATCCGCGCGCTGCATTTCATGGAATCCCAGGATCTCCTTGTAATTCATCCGGTATAAATGATCTCCGGAAAGGATCAGGAAAACATCTGTCGCGGCTGTGCGATAATGAGGCAGACACTTGCGGACCGCATCCGCGGTGCCTTGGAACCAATCGGTATTTTCGGTCGTTTGTTCGGCCGCAAGAAGCTCCACGCTTGTTTTCGTGAACGCTTCGTAAGGATAGGTCCGGTGGATGTGCCGGTGGAGCGAGGCCGAGTTGAATTGCGTCAGAACGAAAATACGCCGTAGCCCTGAATTGATCGCATTTGAGATCGGAATATCAACCAGGCGGTACTTGCCACCGATCGGGACCGCAGGTTTGGAACGATAACTTGTCAGCGGAAAGAGTCTCTTCCCTTGTCCACCGCCAAGGATCAGGGTCGTTACGCGCCGGCTCATATTAGATTCGCCCCCAGGTTTTCTCGTTCAAATTGTTTCCAAAGGACCTTTCGGAAAGTATCGTTCTCTTCCATAAGTACGGTGAGGCGTTCCCTTAGTTGTCCGACAAGCGTCGCACGGGATACATGGTTCTCGTGATTCACAAAGAGATCGATCCTGCGGATATGCTCATCGATCACGGCCATATTTTTCCGGATCTGGCTTTTAATGATACGCATTTCTTCTGACGTAAAGGCCGGAGATTCGCAGTCCAACGTCTTTATTTCGTTAACAGGAAGTTCATGTCCTAAATGCAGGATCATACCGCATACCTCGTAATCAGGTTTGATAGTTCCCTGCCGAATTCTGTCTTCATATAAACCCGGGAACATCCGGCTTTCTCAGCCTCAGGCTTCACCATGACCTTGGTCTGCGTCACAAAACCCACCGCAGGGACACTCTTTAAATCGGCATTTTTACGTAATTCGTTAAGCGCCCGGAATGCCTCGGCCTCGCATTTCTCAAGATCAAGAATCACCAGAAAAGGTTTTTCAATCGCAGCTTGTTCGACCAGTTTTTCAGCCTTGTCGAAATTTCTTACTCTAATATGAAACCCAGCCGCACATTTAGCGATCTGAGTTGCCGCCGCCATGTCCCCCACAAGAGCGAAAACACCCCGTTGCGTCTTAATTACTCTTACATCTAAGGCGTCGCGCCCCATGCTGCCTTTCTTTGGAAGCTTAGTCGTTTTTTCCAAATGAATCAAGCATTTGCGGTGCCATTTTCGCTAAAATTGAAACTTTCTGGATTGCATCTTGTTGCAGCACCGGCGGCCCCTGGATCGACCCGAGCGTTTGGATCGCCTCTTGCCATTTTTCCCCCCGGATCTGCTCTAAGGCCGACCGATAAATTTCCATGGCGTTCTTCGTATAGGACTCCGTGAACGTTTCGAGCACTTCTTTTTTCTCGACCAGATCCTGCTGTAGCGGCTGCAGGTCGGCCGTGGAAGAAGGAGCCGGTGTCATCAGATCCATCAAGGGCCGCTGGAGATCGGCGTCGATCATCCCGAAAGACGCCGGATAAGGGGGAGGAACTTCTTGAGGGTTCACATTTTTGCGTAATGATTGGATCTGTTGGATCATAGGGTCAACCACGACCAAAGCCTCCTGCCATTTTTTCTGGGCGATCAAACCGCCAAGCTTCTGGTATTCCCCGCTCAACGACCGCTCCTTGGCCCTTTTTCCGCTTTCAACAAGACTTTGGTTCATAGCGCTGACCTTTGAAAGAGTATCATTGATGAAAGGCCGGAGCATCGTGAGCGCGACCGCGCGGTGTTTTTTAAGGTCTGCGGAATAAAGAGGGAATGCGAGTGATTCCACCCAAAGGTTCCGCGCCATCAGGATATCCCCTTTTGTGAAGGCATCCGCTGCCACGAGATATTTGCTTTTGAAGAGTTCCTCCAGCTTTTTTTTGTAACTTCTGGCGAAAGGCATTTTATAAAAAGCTTCCTGGTCCGCGATCATTTTTTGGTATTGCTCAAGCGTCCACGCCCCGGATGGCAGTTTTTCAATCTGCCCCGTCTGGAATGAAACGACCCGGTCCAGGATCTCTTGTTCCATCGCATCAGGCGCACGATCCACCGGAATCGTCACTTCGCGATAAAGCGTTTCTTTTTCCTGAGGCGAAAGAGAAATAATTCCCGGAGCGGCCACGGCCCTGGAAGACTGCTCATTGTCTTTTTTGGATTCAGTTAAAGAGATCTCCAAGCCTTGGGAGGAGGAAGAAAAGAATGTTTTGTAAGCCCTATAGGCAAAAAATCCCACCATGACAAAGATGGCGAGGAAAAATAATGTCTTTAAAAGATATTTTAGATTTCTTGAAAAATTCCCCGAAAAAACCTTGCTGCTTGATTTCGGAACGGCCTCCTTAGGAGATACGGGAAGGATCTTCTTTTCCGAAGCTAGTTGGTCCTGTCGTTTAACCGATGAGGTCCAAAAACAGAAAGGGCACTCTGTAGCTTGGGGAGTTTCGAGTTCAAATTTTTTCTTACAATGATCGCAAACAAACCAGTAGGACATAGGCCGCCGCTATTCTCTTTTAAAAAGAAAATCAAAATCTCGATGCCATTATGGCTTTTTTTGAAGAAAATTCCAGAGAATCTTAGGAAAGGATCTTTTGGACGGCATCGCTCAAAAGAAACGGCGAGATGTCATCGGCAGGGATCGGCTTGCTGAAAAGATACCCCTGGATAATATCGCAGCCCTGAGATCTTAAGATCTCGAGTTGCTCCTTGGTCTCCACCCCTTCGGCAACGACATCCAATTTCAAGCTGTGTGCCATGGAAATAATAGCCTGAGTAATGGCCCGGTCATCGGAGTCAGTGGTCACATCGTTCACGAAAGACTTGTCGATCTTGATCGTGTCGATGGGAAAGGTCTTCAGATACATCAGCGAGGAATACCCGGTCCCGAAATCATCGATCGAAATGTGCGCCCCCATATTCTTGAGCCGCCTGAGGGTCAGGGTGGTCTCTTCCAAGCGGTCCATGATGGTGCTTTCCGTCAGTTCGAGGTCCAGGTCCTTTGCATCGATACCGCTTTTTCGAATGGTGTCCCCGACTATGTCCACCAGATTGGCATAGTGGAATTGACGGGCCGAAAGATTTACGGAAACCCGAAAAGATTTAAAACCCTGCTGATCCCAAAGCTTCTTTTGCTCGCAAGCCGTCTTGAGGACCCACTCCCCGATCGGATGGATGAGCCCCGTCTCCTCCGCGATCGGAATGAACTCCAGCGGCGGGATAAAACCCAGGTCTGGATGCTGCCAGCGGATCAAGGCCTCAGCCCCGATCACTTTCCCGGTGTGAAGGTCCACTTGAGGCTGATAATAAAGCCGGAACTCGTCGCGCTCCAAGGCGCGGCGAAGGCTGTTCTCGAGAACAAGTCGCTCAAAGCTGTTGTTCGCGATCGAAGACGAGAAGAGCTGAAAACGGTCTTTGCCGCGTTCCTTGGCGATATGCATTGCCGCGTCCGCATTCTTGATCAAAATATCGCTCGTTTCTCCATCGCTTGGAAAAAGCGCGATCCCGATACTGCAATTCGTAAAGAGTTCGTGCTCGTTGATGAGAAAAGGAGATTTGAAAGCCATGAGGAGTTTGTTGGCGACATTCTCCGCGTGGTTTGTTTTCGTGATTTTTGGTAAAAGAATAATGAAAGTTCCGCCACCGATGCGTGTGACCGTATCGGAGTCGAAAAGAGTCTTAAGAAGACGCACCGAAACCGCCTTGATCAACTGGTCCCCGATAAGATGACCCAGCGTATCGTTGATGCGTTTAAAGTGGTCCAGGTCCAGAGCCAGCACCGCGCCCGTCTCTTTCTTGCGCCGGGCTTGGCCGATCGCCT
>AMWB02062670.1_pt2 | contig 10829 bp, 6 predicted proteins | sample 200311 | NCBI WGS metagenome assembly AMWB02 (sample SAMN02737377, study PRJNA173069) | bioreactor metagenome | biome: anode biofilm in microbial fuel cells | place: USA: California | collected 2010-12-16 | reverse complement strand
CGCCGTCATGGGCCGCCTCGTTCCCCAGGACGCGAACGACCCGCCCGCCAGTGAACTGCTAAAAGAAATCGAAGCCGAAAAACAGCGGCTGGTGAAGGCAGGAAAAATAAAGAAACCCACCCCCCTGCCGCCGATCAAGCCGGAGGAAGTGCCCTACGAACAACCGCAGGGGTGGGAGTGGGTGAGGTTAAACGATGCTCTCGACGTTCGCGATGGTACCCACGATACACCAAAATATGTGGACGTTGGTTATCCTCTTGTTACTAGCAAGAATATCTATACGGGGACACTCAGCCTAGAGAATGTCAAATACATTTCCAAAGAGGACCATGAAAAAATAGCTGAACGTTCTAAGGTCGATAAAGGGGATATTCTTTTTGCAATGATCGGGAGTATCGGCAACCCCGTAATTGTTGATTCTGATGTCGAATTCTCGATAAAGAACGTTGCACTTTTCAAGTATCTCTTGGTCGGAAAGCCCTGTAATCGATATCTCCACTATTATCTTGTCCATGCCCAAGATAATATGAAGGCCATTTCTTCTGGCGCTGTTCAGAGTTTCGTCTCTTTGGGTTTCCTTCGGAACTATCCGTTCCCACTTCCACCTCTTCCCGAACAGCACCGCATCGTCGCCCGCATCGCTCAGTTGATGGTCCTGTGTGAGACGCTTGACCAGCAGATTGACGCCGCCAGCACCAAACAGACTGAACTACTCAACGCTGTCATGGCGCAGGTATAGGGAGATGTCATGCGTCTGACTTCACTCTATATCGGCCAGTACAAGAACCTTCGGGATTTTACCCTGAGCTTCGATGGCAGCAGCTTTATCGATGTCTTTGTCGGCAAAAACGGCACTGGTAAATCCAACCTTTTCGAGGCGCTCATCGAGATCTTCCGCCATATCGTCGAGTTTGACCGCGATAAGGCTTCTTGCGATTTCAATTACCGCATCGGCTTTGAGATCGACGGTAAGGTCACCGAAATCGGCTGGAACTCCAGTACTCTGACCATTAACGGCAAAGAGCGGAAAACCATCGGCAAGACGCCGTTGCCGGATAATGTGCTGATCTACTACTCCGGCCACAACGACACGGTGGCGGGTCTGGTCGAGCAGTATGAAGAGGCCTTCCGCAAGCGGATCAAGCGCGCCGATTTTGACGAGGCCCGCTATTTCATCGGCATCGGCCCGGAATACAAGGAGCTGTTGCTGGCCGTGCTGCTGATGCAGCCCGACACCTGCAAGGCGCGGCAGTTTATTTGCCAAAAGCTCGGCATTAAAACCGTTGGCTCTGAAGTGCGGCTGATACTGAAGCGGCCCACCTACGCCACTGATTCTCGTTTTGATATCGAGTTGAACGACGAGACCGATCGTTACTGGCAGCCGGAAGGAATCACCAAAACCTTTCTCGACCGGCTCCATGGCTGCATCAACACCGCTACCGGCAGCCCGGTGCGCTCCGAGGGATATTTTGCTTCCGACGACCGCTACATCCTCTATTTCGATATCGCCAAAATCCGGCAGGAATTCGCTGAACTTAGCCCCCAGGAACTGTTCCGCCAGTTCGATAACCTGAAGACGCTGGGGCTGCTGGCCGAGATCACCATCCCTCTGCAACTGACCGGCGGCGTGGACGCCACCATCGCCCACTTCAGTGACGGCCAATTCCAGTCAGTGTACATCTACTCCATCGTCGAGCTGTTTAAGGATCTCAACTGTATCACCCTGCTCGACGAGCCAGATTCTTTCCTCCACCCGGAATGGCAGTTCGACTTTCTCAAACAGGTCTTCGAGATCACCGACACCACCGCCAAAAACAACCATGTGCTGATGAGCAGCCATAGTGCATCGACGATCACAAATGCCAATGAGAGCGTAATCAACCTGTTTGAATTTGACGGCTCCAATGTCATTTCAAAGAAGGTCAAGAAAGCCGATGTCATTAAATCGCTCTCTGCAGGATTGATCTCGTTTTCAGAGAGTGAAGCTCGCTTGAATATTCATCACGTTCTCAAGAATACCACGGGGGCCGTCTTGTTTACTGAGGGGATTACCGATGAAATGATTCTTGATGTCGCATGGTCGAAGCTTTACCCGACCGAAAAGCGCAACTTTGAAATCCAAAATGCGTTTAGTTGTGGATTCCTTCGTAATCTTGTTAAAGACAATACGCTTTACCAAAATCATCCAGGCCGAACCTTTTTCTCTGTTTTTGATTTTGATGAGGCATACAACGACTGGAACCAGCTTGGCCAGAATGTGCAAATCGATCCATGCCAGTGTTTGGTGAAAAAACATAGTACTCATGAAAGTTACTCGATGCTTTTACCCGTGCCAACCAACGGGCAGATTCGAAATCAGGTTATCAACCCACATACCGGCGGTAATTATGGCAATAGGTCATTACTTACCATCGAGTTGTTGTTTCATGGCGTACCCGGTTTAGATCAATACTTTGTTGTCGATACCGATCGGACAGATGGCTTTATAAAATTTGTCAGCGATGCCCAGAAAGTAACATTTGCCAAAGAGGTCGTGCCCAGGCTTGACGCGGACTGCTTTGAAGTCTTCCGCCCGCTATTCGAGGTCATCAAATCGAAATGCGAAACGGTAGAAGAGAGAAGGTTGCCATGTCTCTAATTATACTCAAATTGGCCATTGATAACCGGACGGCCTGAACGAATTATAGCGGGGAATGCAATGACCATTGACCGAACTCCTGAATATCTGCGGAGCCTGCTCCTAGAATTGTGTAAACTCCCTAAAGAGACCGAATGGGTCGAGTTCAAGCACAATAACGATAATCCGGAAGAGATCGGCGAATATTTGTCAGCACTGGCCAATGCCGCCGCGCTGATAGGTAAGGTGCATGCCTATTTAGTCTGGGGAGTGGATAATAAAACCCATGATGTGATCGGTACCGTTTTTGATCACATAAAGACCAAGATTGGCAATGAAGAGCTGGAAAGTTGGTTGCTGCGGCTATTGAGTCCTAAGATTAATTTCCGTTTTTACCCTTTCTGGGTCGGTCATAAGTCGGTTGTGCTATTGGAGATTGGAGCTGCGTTTCGCCATCCAGTACAGTTCAAAAACACCGAATTTATCCGGGTCGGCTCTTACAAGAGAAAGCTAAAGGATTTCCCCGAAAAGGAAAGGGACCTGTGGCGGGTGTTCGACCGGATTCCCTTTGAGCGGGAAATTGCAGCCGAAAGCGTGACCTTGGAAGAGGTCCTGATGCTGCTTGATTATCCGGCGTATTTCGATCTGCTTTCCCTGCCGTTGCCGGAAGGTCGTGACGGTATTCTGGCGGCTCTGACCGCCGATGAAATGATTGCTGTGAGTAAAGGCGGCAGATGGAATATCACCAATTTGGGCGCTGTGCTTTTTGCCAAGCGGCTCGCCGATTTTCGGTCTTTGCAACGAAAGGCGGTGCGGGTTGTCTTGTATAAAGGCGAAAGCCGCGTTGAGACCGTGCGCGAGCAGGAAGGCACCAAGGGATATGCATCGGGTTTTGAAGGCCTGATTGGCTTTGTCGCCAATTTGCTGCCAAGCAATGAGGTGATCGGTCAGGCATTGCGCAAGGAAGTACCAATGTTCCCCGAGCTGGCCATCCGTGAGTTGGTCGCCAACGCCATCATCCATCAGGATTTTCATCTCACCGGTACCGCGCCGATGGTTGAAATCTTTGCTAATCGCATGGAAATCACCAATCCCGGCCTGCCGCTGGTAAAAACCGACCGTTTTCTTGACAGTCCGCCGAAATCCCGCAATGAAGCATTGGCCTCCTTTATGCGCCGTATCGGTGTCTGTGAGGAGCGCGGCAGTGGTATAGATAAGGTAGTCTTTCAAACCGAGTTCTATCAACTCCCGGCTCCGCTTTTCGAGACGACTGACGAGCACACCCGTGCTGTTCTCTTCGCGCATCGGGAACTCAAGGACATGGACAAAGCTGACCGCATCCGCGCTTGTTACCTGCATGCATGCCTTCGTTACGTGCAGCGGGATTTTCTAAGCAACGCCTCTCTCCGAGAGCGTTTCGGTGTGGAAGAAAAAAACAAAGCCGCTGTCTCTCGCTATATTCGTGAGGCCGTTGAAGAAGGAATGATTCGGCCGGTGAACGAAGACGCAGCACGGCGGATGATGAAATACGTGCCCTTTTGGGCCTAGTTTGATTTTAATTGATGGGTAATTGATGGATGGTGTGAAATGAACAGACAAAATAATGACAAGTAATTGATTTTAAACACAATGAGAAAGTCCTGTTTGATTGATGGGTATTTGACTGGAACTGCTTGTCGAAGGGGAGACCAATCAGCTGGTGTATCGTCTTTAGAGCCCAAATATCGCTGAAGTTACCCCATTGCAAAGTGGATTACATCAGGCATAGAGCGTTTGATAAAGTTCATTATAAGAAGATGGTCCTTTCCTTAATTCAGCAATTTGGCCCAGCTAGTCGCAAGGAGATTGATACGCTTCTGCTCGATAAGCTGTCCGATATCCTGACCGAGGGTCAAAAGTATAACAAGATGCGCAACTTACTGCAGGAAATGAGAAACGATGGCAGTATTCGTCCATTGGGTGGGCGTGGGCAATCAAGTTGGACTTTAGACGACAAATAGTTAATTTAGACAATTCGTTTAGACAATTCATTATGGTAAATTATTGAAATATATGTGAATTAAATGTTTAGAAGGCGGTCTGTCTTCAGGTCGGTTTAGTTAATGTGAGTTTGAAAAGTCATAGATTATCCATAATTAACGGTCAAAATGAGCGGGAAGACAATCTCCTCGGGGCTTATGTCCTTATGCTTAAAACCTGATGATCTGCGCGATGCTGCAAAATATTCTAATCGCGCATGAGCCATATCTTTCTCAATAACATGATTTTTGTCCAACAACATATGCGCTTGTTACCGTGCAAAATTTATGTTACTGAACCTTTTTCTCAGCCTTTTTCTTGATGTCGGCAATCTTGACAAAGGGGGTTGATATTGAGTCACAGCCTGTTATTGAGATCGGATTCCAGCCAGATGCCACGAGTTGAAATAAATTAAAAATGGGCTACATATCTGTAGATCTGGAACATCCGTACAGATTGTTATTTATTGCTACCAATGAGCCGATCACGTATCTAGAAGATGGGGATTGGACTGGAGGGAGGGGCACAGAGATCGAGATTAAGAGATTGTCGACCCCCATGAAGAGTAGGGAGGGTGGCATGGTTAAAGCACAGAAAAAATACGAGTTTGAGCCTGATTACGTCATACCACCCGGGGTTACCCTGGTGGAGTTCATGGCCTCTCTGGGGATCAATCAGAAGGAACTTGCAATAAGAACGGGCTTAACCGAGCAGGCACTGATCCGAATATTTAAAGAAGATCAACCGATTTCCTATGAAACCGCAAATCGCCTGGAGCTGGTGACCCATGTACCTGCGGGCATGTGGAACAATCTCGAGGCTCAATATCACAATCAGATAGCCAAATTGGCAGAACGGCAGAGGCTCGAAGCAGTATCGAATGGTTCCGGTAGCGATGAGGATAGCGGAGGTTAAAGAGAAAACTGTCCGAGAATGGGCCCCGCAAAAATGCTCGTCGGAAGACCTTTTTCTCTTTCACTGGAGTGGTTCAGTGCCTCTTTTTTTGAGCTCAGCCAATGCGTAATGTGAGAAATTGGATTATTGTGTTAGAATCATTGTTAAAAATGACTATTTATCTTCGAACATCAATGCTATTTCGAGAAAATTTTGGGGGTATTTTGGGGGGTACGCTCGAGATTTAACAAATTTAATATTTTGTAAATTTAAGTATTTAATAGTTTTGTTCGATTCCGACCTCCGCACCAATGCCAAGAAGCTGTAACTTACAAGATGTGATGGGTTTACAGCTTTGTTGTTGCTGCTGTTTTACATTTGTTTCCGACCCCCATGCTGTATATTGCCTAAATTCCCGGACTATTGTAACGAGGCAGGTGGCTTAACGCCCGATTTGGTATAGAGGTCTGCCCGCCGTTTCGTCGTATCGCCAACGTGCAGCAGCTGAGCTGGCACTGCGAAGCATTCAATAAGGTCGAACTCGTCCAAAATATCCTGCATTAATCAATGATGGCCCAGAACCGGGATAACATAGAGCAGGATGGCAAAAAAATGCAGACTCGTTCCGGCCAGGACAAAGAGGTGCCAGATCGCATGATTAAAGGGAATGGATTTCTTGATATAAAGGGGTACACCGATGGTGTAGCACAGCCCGCCAGCCAGAAGCAGTATTAAGCCGCCAGGCGCAACAGCTCCTAGCATAGGCTTGATCGCCACCACCATCACCCATCCCATGGAAATATAGAGAGCGATTACAAGGTGCCGCAACCGTGGGGACAGAAAAATTTCAAGGACAATCCCGATAATAGCAAGGCCCCAGATAGTACCGAAGAGTGACCAACCCCATGGACCGCGGAGGTTTACCAGGGTGAACGGAGTATACGTTCCGGCAATTAACAGAAAAATGGCACAATGATCAAGAGTGCGTAGAAGCGGCCTGGCGCTGTGCCATTGGATACTGTGATAGAGGGTTGAAGCCGTATACAGCAGGATCATTGTGCCGCCGAAAATTGAACAGGCAACGATATGCCAAGCGTCGCCATAAAGACTGGCAAAAGCAGTCAGCACACCCAAGCCGGCAATAGCAAAGAGAAGCCCGATGCCGTGGGTGATGCTATTAGCAATTTCTTCGTATGGCGAGTAGCGCAAATTGACGGACTCGATTTGCTTCATCAGTGCACCTGGGCCTTGGGTATAATGAAATAGTTGAAAACTCATAAAATTGCCGCACCACTAAAACAACTTCCATACTATAAGTCTTTTTCAACGTGAGACATGAAATTTATTGTCGACGGCCTGCTAAATAGAACCTTAGCTTTTCGTATAATCTCCCGTGCTATGTTGACTCGGGACAAGAACCATTTTTCTGTCATGGGCAGAATCACTTCGGGGACCTGCCCCGGTAATTAGTCAACTACCGCTACTGCCGGGTGATCTGGCCCGGCGACCGAAGGGTATTCCCATTTTTTTCATTCTCTTGCGCAGGGTCGAGGGCTGGATGTTCAGCAGGCGTGCGGCGCCATTCCCACCTTCAACGCGTCCGTGGCACAGGGCCAGGACCCGGCTGATATGCCGGCTCATCACTGCGTCCAGTTCGAGAGGCTGACAGAGCGTATTTTCGTCATGACTCGGCCTGATGGCAGCGGTCGTTTGCAGTTTGGCATCCAGGTCGTTGAAGGAAAGCAGGGAGCCTTTGCTGACAATTAACTCCCGTTCCACGGCATTTTCCAGTTCCCGTACATTGCCGGGCCAGCTGTAAAGCATGAGACGTTCCAGGGCACCAGGGGCCAGGACGGGAATCTTTGCGGTCTTCATCTCCCGGCATTTTTTCTGAATAAAATGCTGCACGAGAACAGGGATATCCTCCGGCCGCAGACGCAGCGGTGGAATAGTTATAGGAAAGACCCGTAGCCGGAAGTAGATATCCTCCCTGAATCGGCCTTCAGCCAGCATCAGGTCCAGGTTGCGATGCGTAGCGGCAATCACCCGGATATCAACCTGTATGGTCTCGGTGCCGCCGACCCGCTCGATCTCTTTTTCCTGCAGGACGCGGAGCAGGCGGACCTGGGCTTCCAGGGGAAGTTCGCCGATCTCATCCAGAAAGATTGTGCCGCCGTCCGCACGTTCAAACCGTCCCCGCTTTTGCAGAAGAGCGCCGGTAAACGCCCCCTTCTCGTGGCCGAACAGCTCGCTATCCATCAAGGTTGAAGGGATGGCGCCGCAATTGACCCTGATAAACGGACCATTGGAACGAAGCGACAGATTGTGAATGGCATTGGCAATAACCTCCTTGCCGACGCCGGTTTCTCCCATCAACAGCACCGGACTCTTCAGCGGTGCGACCTGACGGACCATTTCCATGACCCTTTTCAAGCCGAAATCGGCACCGATAACCTCGCTGCCCGACAGGGTGCGCAATTCATCCTGGAGGTAGCGATTGTCATCGGCGAGGGTGTCGCGCAGGGTCTGCAGTTCGCGGTAGCGCAGACTGTTGGTCAGCGCTATGGCAAAGGGCTTGTTGAGGAGGGAGAGGAGGCGGACATGGTGGCGGTTGAACGTGATGTCCGGTTCACTGAACATTGAAAGCGTGCCGACGAATTTTCCTTCCAGGGCGAGGTCCAGCAGTAATCCCGGCAGATCCGCAATGCCCAATTGGCGGACAACCGGGCCTGCCACCGCGTCGTCCCCCGAACGTTCCATCAGCTTTGCCCGGTCAGAACGCTGCTCCTCGACCTGGCGACGTCCCCGGGCGGAAAGCGGGGTGCGCAGGGACATGGCCCGGGCGCTGTCGACGGTTGCTACGGCGATGGTCTCGACGATGCCGAGTTCGCGGTCGTAGACATGGAAAGCCATGTTCGTGGCAGGCAGGTAGCGGGAAAGGTATTGCATGCAGTGCTGCATGGCGCTTGCAATTTCCAGGCTGCCGCAGATTCGTAAGGTAGCTTCGCGGAAGAATGTGCTCTCGTCAATCGTCATTGTTGGCCTCCCTGTTTGGCTGGAATATATTCCAGAATAGCCAGTTTCTGGAATATGTTCCAGCCAAAACTGCGCCATAGTGCAGGTGACATGGGGTTGGTCGAGTAACATTTTGGAATTATATAATATTTTATTTGAGCATGGTTTTTGCTGTAGGTAGAGGACCAATTTTGGCAAATGCATGCAGATGCACAGACAAAGGAGTCCTCTATGCGAGATGTAGTAATAGTAAGCGCCTGCCGAACGGCAATCGGCGCCTTTGGCGGAACCCTGAAAAGCATGAATGGCCCGCAGCTGGCGGCAATAACCATGAAGGAAGCGGTCAGACGGGCGGGCATCGATCCGGCAATTATCGATGACGTACGCTACGGTTGCTGCATGGAACATCACGACAACCTCAATATAGCGCGAGTGGCTTCTTTGATGGCCGGGATTCCCGACACGGTGCCCGCCGTCACCATCAACCGGGTCTGCATATCGGGTATGGAGGCCGTCATTTCCGGGATGGCCATGATCCAGGCGGAAATGGCGGATGTCGTCCTCGCCGGCGGTGTGGAACACATGTCCGGTGTTCCGTATGCCGTGCCCAGCGCCCGCTGGGGGGCCAGACTCCAGGACCAGGGTTTTATCGATGTGATGATGCATGCCCTGCACTGCGGGTCACATCTGATGCCTCTGGCTGCAGACGCTCCTCTAGACACAACAAAGGCTCCAGCCAGTCTGATGGTCGGAAAACCCTATATCATGGGACATACCGCTGAATTTGTCGCCCAGAAGCTTGGCATCGGCCGTGCAGAGATGGACGAGGTTGCCCTGCGCAGTCAGAACAATGCCGAACGGGCAACCAATGACGGTTCCTTTGCCGCGGAGATTGTGTCGGTACCGGTGCCGCGCCGAAACAAAGAGCCGCTCCTCTTTGACAAGGATGAACATTTCCGTCCAGGATTGACCATAGATCAGCTGCGCAAGCTGCCGCCGGCCTTCGTTCCCGGAACCGGCAAGGTTACGGCAGGCAATGCCAGCGGCCTCAATGACGGGGCCGCAGGCATGATTATCATGGCAGCAGATAAGGCCCGAGAACTCGGCATCAAACCACTGGCCAGGATTCGGGCCATCGGCCGGGGCGCTTGTCATCCGGCGGTGATGGGACTGTCGCCGGTGCCTGCCGTCAACGATCTCCTGAAACGCAGCGGTTTGGCGATAAGCGATTTTGAGCTGGTGGAGGTCAATGAGGCTTTTGCCGCCCAGTATATCGCCTGTGAGCGTGAACTGGGATTGAAAAGAGAGCTTACCAATATAAACGGTTCTGGAATAGGTCTTGGCCACCCCATCGGCGCCACCGGCTGCCGGGTCATGGTTACCCTTCTCCATGCTCTGAAAAAACAGGGCAAAAGTCTTGGCCTTGCTACCCTGTGCGGCGGCGGCGGCGTGTCCATGGCGTGCGCGGTGGAGATGGTCTGAGCAGGCAGAGTGCGCGGGCGATCTTATCGCTGCGGAGCAAAAATTTCACTCCAGCGTTTCAGTAAAAAACAAGAAAATAATCTGTAAGGCACTAACTATTCCATATAAGGAGATCGTCTATGGACTTTCCATCTGTCAATTATGAGATGTTGACGCCGGTGAACTTCATCAAGCGCAGCGTCGAGGTTTATCCCGACAAGCTTGCGGTAGTCAATGGTGACAAACGTTATACGTACCGGGAGCATTACGCCCGTATCAACCGTCTTGCCAGCGCCCTGAAAAAACAAGGCATTGGCCGCGGAGACAAGGTTGCCTTTATTTCACCTAACACGGCCCCCATGCTGGAGGCCCATTTTGCCGTGCCGATGCTCGGAGCCGTCCTGGTGACAATCAATATCCGCCTCTCCGCCTCCGAGGTCTCCTATATCCTTAATCATTCGGATACCAAGATCTGCTTTGTCGATAACGAGTTTGCCGGTACGGTCGTGGCGAATCTTGGGGAATTGCCGAAGGTGCGTGCCTTTGTCAACATCTGCGATGCCAGCAATGACTGTCCTTTGACCGGGACCGACTATGAAGCACTGCTCATGACCGGCAGTCCCGAGGCGCTTGACATTGCTATCGATGATGAACGTTCGGTCTGCTCCCTCAACTATACCAGTGGCACTACCGGCAAGCCCAAGGGGGTCATGTATCATCACCGCGGCGCCTATCTCAACAGCCTCGGCGACTGCCTGGAAACCGGTCTGACCAGCGAATCGGTTTATCTCTGGACCCTGCCCATGTTCCATTGCAACGGCTG
>AMWB02164198.1_pt1 | contig 10831 bp, 19 predicted proteins | sample 200311 | NCBI WGS metagenome assembly AMWB02 (sample SAMN02737377, study PRJNA173069) | bioreactor metagenome | biome: anode biofilm in microbial fuel cells | place: USA: California | collected 2010-12-16 | reverse complement strand
CTTTCGGAATCGAGGAGGTTGCGAAGGCGCGAGATTGCCTGAACCGCGAGATCGTCAAATTGAGCACCGAGGGACGCCACTTGATCGGTCCCTTTTTCAATGACTTGATGGCGAACGTCCTTACGAATATCGTCCATGAGCGATGTGAAGTCAGCGTCGAGGCACTTCAAGTTATAGAGGGTGCTCTTGGAATAGCCGGTGAGCCGGGAAACATCATCGTAGGATCTCCCGAGAACAAGGTAATATGCCGCGAGGAACCTGCGATCATCCATGATAGGTGCGCTGCCAACAGCCATTTCCCTTCCCCTCTATAAACGCAAAAATAAAATAGTCCTGTGGTCAATAGTTTCGCATGGGGCGGGTAATAGTGTCAAGGATGTTGCAGGAAATTTATTTTCAAGGAATTTTCGGAACGGTATTGACGTGAAATTGAAATGTGGTATCCTCCGGCGTAAGCCGGGGTGAATGGTGACGCAGCGCCGCATCTACTCTCCCTTTGAAGTCGCATATAACTTAGCATTGGAGTCTTTGTACCACGCGCGAAGAAAGTCTTGGGCACTGGAATGGTACATCTTCTTCCCCTTCTGCTGACGCTTGAGCCATAGACGCAGCATACATTTATTGAATACTTTGAAATATGTCGGCCATCGGCTATAATATAATTGATGCAAGCGCTCAGTGTGATTAGGGCAAATAACGCACCCTAACCGATCCCACCCTTCATCGTATAAAGAACAATAAGATAAACTGAAATATTCGATAAACTCCCAAACATCCGCCATGTTCCAAGAGAGTATCGGATACAAATGGAATAGCTCTATTTTCTCAAAGTAATTGACACGCTCATAGCTAGACCTTCTGGAGCTTTCTTCGGAGCGAATTCCCACAATTACGACTTCTCCACCAACTTTATCCAATATTCCATGTTTAAGCGACTCGCAGCACCAACGAATTCTACGAGATGGGGGGCCTTTAGTGTCTAATAAACTGAAGAAACTTCTTCTGGGCCTTAATATTTTAACGTCTGGGTAATCCTCCCGAACAAATTTCACAAGTTCTGGGGGATCGATACCTGTGTTGCTGTAATAGGAGGTATGCTCCACTCCCGACAATTCAACAAGTTTTTTTATTACTATACTGTCTTTTCCCCCAGAAAAGGAACAGCGTACCCCAATAGGACTTTCATAGCGTATAAAACGTATTGCTTCGGATATTTTGTAAAGTAAACTCATAGGGCCTCCCGAGACAGGCACCGCAACCAGATATCCTTCAGAAGTTGAAACTGTTTGTCGGTCAGATCCCGCCCGTTGTCCACCCATTGCTGGAGCGATTCGATGATCTCCGTCTCCTTGGGGAAGAGCTGTGAATAGGTGAGGGTTTCAAAGAGGTGATGGGTGAGGGATCGGCGGGTGTATTTGGCTTCGAGGTCACGGAGGCGCTTCTTAGCGGCGTCGGTGATGGAGGTACGCATGACGTGGCGCATGAGACAGCGCGAGACTTGGGAGCACCAGACGGAGAGATGCCCAATGAAGGCTGTCTCGTATTGGCCGCAGCGAGGGCCGATGCAGAACTTCGGGCGCTTACCCTTGATGTGGGAAGGATCAACGGGTGGAGGGGGTTGGTAGAAGAGGTCGCGGGAGAGGTCGATGGCGCAGTGCCGGAGGTCGTGGTTCGGTATATCGCGGTCCTCGCACTCTTTGGCGATTCTCCCCGGCCAGGATTCGGTGTAGGGCCAAGATTCCGGCGCGAAGGAGGCGGAAGGAGACGCTGCCCGGAGAGAATCGTTCGGGTTGTGTAGTTTATGTGGAAATTGTGTGTTTAGGTTAATTTGTATCATAATGCACAATCCCGAAGCCCCTGCCTATTAGGGTGTGCGGCTGTAAGATGTGAATCTACCACATTTTAGAGAGAACCCAACGGATCGTTGTGTACAGGCCGATCCACCAGATGGCACACATACAGGATAGCCCAAGCCATGTCTTGAGTAATTCCCAATCGGCGCTGCGGAGGCGTAATATCCACAATTTCACGATATTTCGGCACTCTTGCGGAAGGAGTCTACCAATAATAGGCATGGATCACCTCCTGAAAATAGCCGCAGGACGAAGCGGCGTAGTCGTCGAAGCTCTCAAGAAGGGCGTTCCAGACGGTGAAAGGCGGTTTCGGGTAGGGGCAGGCATCGCGGAGCGTCAAAATCGTGGCACCTTCGCGCAGTTGCGCCTTCCATCCCGGCCAAACGGTGTTTCCGACGATGTTGAGGCACGATGCGGGGTCGTTTCGATCAGCGGCATGGGCTCCCCACCAACAGGATTCCCAGAATTCGCAGCGACAGCTAGGAAGCTCCCTTGGCCAAAGCAGCTCCGTCTCCTCGGGATCAGGTTGCTCAGGGAAGGCTGGACCATAGGCGGGAGTGAGGAAGCATGAATGCGCGACTATGGATGGCGGATTGGATAGAAAAGGAGGTAAGCAGATATCGCCTGTGGGGTACGTTGCGGTGTGGGGTGGTATGTTGATATGTTTTGTGCCTCGGACGGGTTTTTCGGGCTTCTCAGACTGTAAAGATTGTTCATGACGAGCGCGAGCTTTACCGGCGCAAGACTTGCAGCGGTAGGTTCCTTCGGCGAGGGCCTTGACGTAGCGGTAATATTCACTGCGAGATACCCAGCGGTACTTGTCCGGGCAACAGGAGTAGTGAATCTTGACGAAATCGGAGAGTACCTTGGGGCGTCCTCGGGGGTTTCCTGTGCGGGGTGTGCTCATTTTTGGTCCTCCTTCAAATTATTTTCCAATACGTCATATACATCATTGACTCAATGTGGTATTTCCTGTATATGCCGGGCGTATATATCTACTATATAACCAATGTCCCCTGTGGTCCCTCCTTGCTCTCCCAGTTATCACATTCCTTGGTGCGCCACACAGGGTCAAAAAGTAGTGGGTACATAAACCATCCCCTGCGGATACCATGAGGATCGCCCGTCATAGCGGGGTCCGGTTTGGCGCAGCTAATATGCGTATTTCCTGGTACATTGCGCCTATTTACGCAGTTATAACAGCTTGTTTGAAGGCCCATACTAATCTCCTCCTTCTTGTTATGCGCGTAGACTGTGATGAATAAACAAGCACCGCCTCTTGATTGTGACCCACCCAACACTCGGCGCATCGGAGAATCATTATCGGAGGTAGGGCGGTGCTTGCTTCGTTTTCATTGTCGCCTATCCTTGATGCTCAGCTACCTACGCTTCAACGGCGGCATCGACTTCTTTGTTGGGGAGCTCGGGCTCGGCCACTTCCGCTGCCGTGTCCAGAGGCGTTTCCTGATGCCCCTTTCTCGCCCGCGCCTTCCTCTCCCCATAGGCGAGCCCCACCCGGACTCCTTCAATCCCCTCCCGTGTCTCCTCCACCACCCGGACGATAACACCCTCCACATTCTCCAGGCGCTTCTTCATAGCGGAGTTGGCGGTGCTGTAGAACGTCTTTGCCTTCTTTCCGGGGACGAAGAAGGAGTTGGCCTGCACCGTGCCGTCCTCGGCGGTCTGAATGAAGAGCTGATCCCACGGATACGTGGAAGTAAAGCCGCCCCGATGCTGGCCGGGAGGCGGGACCGCGATGTCTTCAAGGATGAAGGCGGGGGGTGTGGTTGCGGCGGTTTCGGCCAAGGTTTCGACTACTGCTTCGGGTGCTGTCTTCTTCTTGCTGTTCATGTTCTTGCCCTCCATTTAAGGATTCAAAGGATTCAATCGTTTAACTGTGAATTTCACACTTTCCTGACGTTCACCAACACTACCTACACCTTCTCACCTTCTCATCTTACTGCACCTCCTTTCTGCGATTCTGAAGCGTAGAATCCTGACAACCTAGATCTACTTAATCGGACGCCTCACGGGAACCACCACGAGATGGCACCCGACAAAATCCTTCGCCCGAGGATTGTCGTGCGTCACAAAATGGACAACCGAAAACTTGGATTTATCGGCGACCCACGCCGTCTGGTTGATGAGCTTCCCCCCCTTTCGGCCCGTTCTGTCCTGACTCGTTCTTTGGCCGTTCACTTCAATCCATGAATAAGCATTCGGCGGTGCTTCTTTCACTACGGCGTTGATGTAGAACAGATCCCCTGGACGGCATTCCACAGACATACTGTTAGGTGCCCACAACTCGTACTCACCCGCGCTTCCCACAGTAATTTCGTTCTGCCCTTCGTACATATCTGCCAGCAGAACACTTGGCGGGTAGAGTATCGCAGACACCATTACGGCCACCAGCAGCACGGCCACCAACAATCCCGAAAACCTTACCACCTTTCGCGCCTTCATGTCACCCTCCTGTAGTTACTCACCGTATTGACGATACCCACGATACTTACTACCACTACGCCGCCGCCTTCCTTTGATTGAACTTCCTGCTCGCGTGTGCGATATCCCGCAGCCTCCTTCTCTGCCGCACAGCCTTCGCCTGCATCCCCTTCCTAACCTGCACACCCCCACCACCAGCGGTGCCCCTCCCCCACTTCTGGCCCTTCGCTACGCCGCTACCGATTTCAATGCGCGAAGTGCGCCGCCGAATCTTGAACAGTTCTACGAGTCTTTGAAGAAACCTTACCGCGCCGAACGTGATACCTTTGTTGATGATAGGCATGATGTCCCCTCTTTGCGTTGTGCCATCTATTTGATATTCACGATACCGGCAGTGCCACCGCTGCCCCACTTATTGCTCGCCAAGTACTCCTCCTCCACCTCAAATTCGCGGACCTCGTGCCAGCGGTGGACTTCATTGGGAAGTTTTGGCGGCTCGATTTCGTGGGTCCACACAACGTATTCACCGTGACGGCAATGAGTGACAATAAACCACCGAGCCAATTTTTGCTTCACCATACGCTTCGGCGGCTTGGGTTCTATCCAGTTGGGACGAACTTCGCCCCAATGCAGCGACGGGCGGATGGCCAAATTGTGAATACGCCCATCCAACTTGAATGCCTCTGTCCGTCCGGAGTCAAACTTAACGTACACTGGGTACGCAATTGTTTTGTCTGAATCGATCTCCATCACCGTTGCATCCCCAAACACATCGTCAAAAACCTTGTCCCCAATCCGTGCTTCGCTGAAATCCGGCATGACCATACCCTCCTCGTTGAGTTGTTGTAACACATCTTACCATCCACAGCCACCATTACCATCACTGTTACTTTCCACATACCCCCGCACCCACCAGCATGTCAAGCATATTTTGCATAGCTGTACCGATTATTTTCATTGGAGGATGGATGCGTGAATGGGTAACAATCTACGGAATACCCTCCAAGTACGCAAAAATATTATAAGATTGTTCGGAGACCTTCCGGCTCCGTGGCCAAACCGCTGGGGGGCCTACCCCCTCCCGACTCGGATCGGTGCCCGCCGACACGCATCCCGCCACGGTTTTTCGGCATGTTAAACACGTCCGATAAGATGCATTATGTAAACTACTTGATAGCTAGGCGCTGTAGATCGGCCACGGCTCTACGTTTACGGGATTGCATATCTCGTAACCTTCTCCGAGCGCATACACTGACCAAAAATGATTTGGCTCCCAGCAACAATCCGCACACTGTAAATCAGCTAATCCCAACCGTTTCGTCGCCGATCTGACTGTTCGTGATGGCTGTAGGCTGTGATTGCCCATAGTTTGGTTGTCATGTTTGCACCAGATTGGGAAGTCCCAAGTGCGTGTGTATAAAGGTGTGTGTTTCTTTATTTGAATTTTTTTTTTTTTTTTTTAAATACACCATTTTGAATGCACCCTTTTTGACACATATACACACGCACATGGAAGTACTCAATTACGTCGTATCATGCTAGGCAATGTGGCAGCTATCACACCTTGCGGATGCGACAGCCTGTCAGATCGGCGACAAATCGGCGCGAATCATCCCCTAGCTTGTGTGGGGTTGCTGCACTATGTGATCTAGCCAAGCTTTATGTTTTACCTACTTTTGGTCAGGATATGCGCTGAAGTAATGCTTCGGAATAAGCTTGCATGTTCGAGCGATTTGGTGTATATTGTGAAAGTCCAGTATTTATCACACTTTGCACGTATTTATCTATTGAAAGGAGAGCATCGAATGAGAGGAGACAAGGGAGCCAGGAAGCCTAAAAGTCAGAAAGTGTACGCCTTTCATCTACAACGCAACCGCTTCCGCGCAGAGGACGAATGGGCGCGCAGTGACGATTTGCTGTATGTCATTAACTCTTTGCAACGAGAAATCAAGCGCAGCTCTGGGGAACGCCGGAATTACCTGCAACAATTTTTGGCTTGCTGCAAATCGGATCACAAACGTCTGTCGGCGCAACGTGCCGCGAATAAGGCTATCAAGCGCATTCGTACCTTGGCGCGTCAAGAGAGGAGAGACAAAAAACGCCAAAATACTTTGGAGAGTTATGCACCATTGGAAGGGGATCAGCGTATCGATATGAGCCACTTGTTTTTGGATCATTGCCAAACGTCACTCATTAATCCGCTACTGTATGTGCCGGACGATTTACTCTCTGGAGACCATTGTGAATCGTCCATTGCCGAAGATGTGAAGGCTGAGAAGATGACGGCAACTCAGCGGAAAGCATCGAAACGTGAGGATGATGAGAAGGCAGAGCGTCTGTGCCTGGAGGATAGAGCTGCTAAGATCCTGGAAGAGCAGCTTAAAATGGAGCTTGCAGAAGTGGGATTGTTGGAACGTTATTATGAAGGAGACGATTAGGTGGTGAAGGAATTGAGGGTGCATAGCAGAAAAATATGGTGCGGATGCGTGTTTGTAACGATTTTTTTGTTGACAAGGCGGAATGGGTGCATTAAAAGGATAATCAAGACAATGTGATTGATGATGTGCACAGACACCAAACGCGGGAGGAGATTAAAGATGACATACACGATCGTCAGAGCAGGATATGAGCCGGACTACGAAGATACCAACAAGCGCATAGCGCTTAAAATGGCGCGAGAGCTGGCAGGAGACTACTCCTGCACGGTATCGGTCTATGCGGGCGACGAATTGATCGCCCAATGGAAGGTGAACAGCCAAGAGCAGGTGTATAGGGCTCAGGTTTAACACCACGACCGAGCCCGGACGGTCAAGCTGGGCAGGAGGAGGATCGAGTAATGACAAATAACAGCATAGAGGAGCGCTTCATTCATTTGATACTCGCGAAGCAAACCATCGAGCAGATTCGCCGACTTGCCGCTAAGCATCATGGACATGATGAGGAGGATTGTCTAGGGTGCCATGCTATCAAGTGGTTGACAGACTTGGAGCGGTACGAAGCTGGAGATCTATCGGTGTTGCCTGCATGGATGCGGGAACAATGGGAGCAGCGCACAAGGGTGGATTATTCGTTGACAGCAACAATTCAGAATGGCGAGGAGGAGGAAGATTAGCTATGCTTGTCAAGATACTGAAGAACTACTTCGATTACATTTCGCAAGACGTCCCAGACATTCATGAGAAGCCTTGGACGAAAATGGCGATGTGTAGTCATGCCGGTATGTATTATCCTGAATTGATTATGGCAGAAATTGAGCAGCAATGGGATAGGTGGTTCAATAATCTGCAACAACAAGCCGATGTACAGGAGGATTAAACTGTGATCACGAAAGAGCTCGCTATGCAATTGAGGTATAATCAATTGGTGCATTACACTGGCAAGCACCAGTGTACTCGCACTATTGGCCCCCGTGGCGGTGTGAAGGAACATATCACATGCTGCCGAGTATCAGGACAATGCAAGACATGGAAACGTGATCCGGCACGGTTTCACATCCCTGTCAAGTATGGCCTTTATGAAAGCGGGTACATTGACAACTATAACTGCGACGATTGGCATTTGGCTAGCGAATGTCCGCTATTGAAGAGAGAGGAGGTATGCAGTCAAAGCTAGAATCGTGGATGGAGACGACGGCAGGACGTACATAGCTGAATTGAGCATATACGGCTTCATCAGCATCATGAAGGGCGACATGAAATTCCAACATGAGACGATTCACGCTGACGATCCACGATATGCTGATGTCCTGGCACTGTTCAACTAATTCCCAAAAAGGAGCATACCACATGGACGATCTATTGCTCCTCCTTACATTGGCTGCATGTATCCTGCTAGACTCGGATATTACGCTGTTGCGGTATATTAGCAGGGGATATCTTATCGGAATGGTAATGATGCTTTAATTTTCATCAATGTGGGAAAGGAGAAAAGGCTATGAATTGTAGAGAATTTCTTAGACAAACAAAAGATTCCTATGCTTGGCCCGGAGGATATCCTCGTTTCGCCATTTGTGATGATGGCGGAACACTATGTTTTGATTGTGTCCGATCTGAACGCAAACGTATTTTGCTATCCATTGCCACGAATTGCGCCGATGGTTGGAAGGTGGAAGCGTTTGACATAAATTGGGAAGATGCAGGTCTGTATTGTGCTCATTGTGGAAAGCGGATTGAGTTGGCTTATGGAGAGGATGAGGAGGAGGAGGAACTCTCATAATGACAACCAACTGGAAACTAGGACGATCAAAGTATTATCTCCTCCTCCTATTCGATGACGGGCATAAGGAGGAGAGGGAAGCCGGGATCGAATACAGCACGGCGCAAGGATTAGCAGCGGTTTGGCGGGCTCAGAAGGCCGTGAAACAAGTTATTGTTAGGAATCGATAAACTTTTAACCGTATCCGTTGTCAATCAACTTGAGAGGGGATAAATCATGAAACGGCCAAGAGTTGAAAACAGGCAGAGCAGCAAAGGCAACGACGTTCCTAAGCAGTTCTGTATCTTCACTGACGAGGGAACATATTTCCAGAGCTATTCAACAATCATCGCATTCAAGCCGTTTGGCGCAGACAAGAAGATCCAGCTTGACCGGGATAAATGGAATTACTCAATGACAACCGGGAAGTACCGAAACCAGTTCTTGTGTGAAACCAGGAAGGAAACCGAACGCAAGATCGCGACTGGAGAATACGAGCTAGTTGACCTGAACAAGTAACCTAGAGGGAAAACAGCAAGCCCACAAAACACAAAGCGCCCCTTCCCGAGAAGTAGGGGCGTTTCCTTTTTGCCCGCTTGGCACAGCTCCCAGCTCCTCAGGGCTCACAATCGGCGCCGCAAAGCATCCTTATATTACGATCTACACCGGGCATGTGCCATAGATACCACGTCCGGGCAATCTCGTATAGGACGTTTCCTGATTTATTTTTCAGCTCCTTCATTATCCTCCATTCCGCCGGTCCTTCCATTTTGCATCCTTCCCAGCCCTGATCCGCCTAGAAACATACTTCCCATTCTTGCCCCTGTGCCCTTGTCGCTCCTCCTCCAATACAATCTATCATCCTCCATTCCGCTATCCTCAAAACGTCCAAAAATGCCCTTATTTCACGTATTAACACAATTCCCAACAATATCAATACCTTGAAAAATATGCAGCTCCTAGCCGAAAACCCCTTGACCATTCCTAGCTATGCGTGCTATGCAGTAAAACACGGTCACGGGAGGGGAGCCGCCGACACCTGGCAATCAAATCAAATCGCCTCCTATTAGGTTGAGCAAAATTCCGAGATCGAATTTTCAAATCGAATCAGCGCTGAGTCAATTTTCAAATGCAAGGAAAGGACGCCGCAATGCCTTCTGTTGATTTTAATAAACCCTTACAAACGAACTGGTCCACTAGATCAATGCCGGTACAGCTGCTTGACCGTCTGCGTATCGTTGCCGCCGTGCGCTCGCGTGGGGGTGAGCCAGTGCAGATCCAGCAGGTACTATTCGAGTGCTTGGAATTGGCACTGCCCGAACTTGAAAAGCAAATCGGGCTGCAATTACCTCATAGCCCTAATGGAGAACATTAATGAGTACCGGCTTCAACCCCGACGGTTCATTCACGTTCTCCAATTCATCGCTGTCAACGGTGTCCCGCTGTTCCCTCAGGGCAGCACTACGCTATGCACTTCGCGTCCTTGGCGGCGACAAATCCGCACCGCTCCTCCTCGGCGATCTAGGGCATCAACTACTTCATCTACACTTCCAGGGTGTACCATTTGAACACGTGATGTTGAAGTTTGATGAGCTATGGCAATCTCTAAACATCGAACGCGCTGTGCAAGCCACTGGCGCGCGCGACCGCGACAGGTTGCAGCAGGAAAACGTCCGCATCATCATTGAACAGTATCTTCTGACACGCACCCTCGATCAGTTCCCCTTCATCGTGCCACAAGGATGCTTGGAATGGCGACGCGAGATCCCTTTTGACACCGCACAGGAATTCCGCTTGGAAGTAGTGCTCGATGCTATTGTGCAAGATCGTCAAACAGGCGCTCTCTACATCATGGACCACAAATTGACGCGCAAACTCAGCGAATGGTGGGTGAATAAATGGAAGCTCGAAGCGCAAATCAGTGCGTATCTATTCGCCGCCAAACGCCTCCCCGAGCTACAGGGCTTTTATATCGCAGGGTTTTACGTAAACGCGCTCGAACTATCCTTGCTCCCCGGCTTCAAATCATCCTCCACCCGGAAGTGTGCTCGCCATAAGGTGCCTTACGCTGAGTGTCGCCACGCTCATTGCAATTACCAAATGGTGGGCACGCACCGCGAACCGTGGGCTCTTGACGCTTGGTATCAGACGGCATGGTCCCAAGCAAATCGGCTGCGCTGGATCGTGCAGAATTGGAGCACCGCTGATTCCCTCCCCTACATTCCAATGGAAGGAACGATGAATGAGAGCTGCATGTTCTGCGATTATTCGGAGTTCTGCGGTGCAGGGAAGCCTCTCAACTGGATTGGTACGGTGTTGCAGTATTCGCCGGAGGTTATTGC
>AMWB02129983.1_pt1 | contig 10833 bp, 16 predicted proteins | sample 200311 | NCBI WGS metagenome assembly AMWB02 (sample SAMN02737377, study PRJNA173069) | bioreactor metagenome | biome: anode biofilm in microbial fuel cells | place: USA: California | collected 2010-12-16 | reverse complement strand
AAATTTGGGTTCTCTGATAGAAATGGTAAATTTACTAAGTATTTTGAACCTTCAACTAAAGAAGCCTATGAATCCCAGTTTAAGAAAGATAAAAAGTTTAAAAATGGAGATTGGCTTGTTTACATTAAACATTGTGGTTTTAGTCCAAGTTTACCAATTAAAATTGGTGATGTAAGACAGATGATTAGAGGAAGTTTTGGCACACTTACTATTTATGGGGCTGAAGATTTATCACAGTATTTTAGAAAAGCCCTTCCACACGAAATTCCTGTAGAAAATAGTGTTAAACAAAATCCTTGGGTATTTGAAGAGTGCAAATTTCCTGTAGATATTGAAAAATTTATTATAGGAACAGATCCAATTGTAGTAAAAGGTACAGGAGTAGTTCTTCCAGCAAATATTAAGAAAACTCCAGATTTAATAGATAAATCTAAGGTAGAAGTAAAAATTAAAAGAACAAAAGTAAAACAAATTAAACTTTAATTAACAATAAAACAATTAAAATTATGGCAAAGAAAGAAGAAACTAAAGTAGAAAAGGTAAGTGCAATTACTTGGGCAGAGAAAGTATTAGCAAAATTAAATCTTTCGGATAAAGGTAAGATTGGATTGTTTGGAGATAAATTAAACTCTGAATGGTCTAAACAAATTAGGAATAAAAAGAGAGAGATTGAGGTTCTTAATACTCAAATGGAGGATGAACTAATTGAAGCTAATGAGAAATTAGTAGATATGAAAGAAGATTATCTTGATGCATTCCTAAATGTAAATACTTCTAAGATTGAAACTTCTGATGCTAGAACTGCTTATGTAGATGTATTTACTCAAAACTTAGTAACTAAAAAGAACAGAGTATTAGCACAAGAGCAAGAGATTCAAGATATTAAAACTTCTTATGAAGAAGATATTAATACTTTGAAAGAGCAAATTGAGTTATTGGAAGAATTTAAGAAGTATATTTAATGATAGTAAAGTTTAAGAAACTATCACCATTAGCAGTAATCCCTAGGTATTCAAAACCTGGGGATGCTGGCATGGATTTAACTGCTACATCTAAAATTTCAAATACAACTTTTCAATGTACTTATGGAATAGGTATATCTGTAGAAATACCAGAAGGATATGTTGGGTTAGTGTTTCCTAGAAGTTCTATTAGAAATACAGAATTAATTCTTAGTAATTCTGTAGGAGTAATAGATTCAGGATATAGAGGAGAAATTCAAGCAACTTTTATTAAAACTAATGGATTAGATAGTTGGGATTATAAAGTTGGGGATAGAATAGCTCAGTTAATAATTATTCCTTATCCTCAAATAGAATTTGAAGAAGTAGAAGAATTATCTCAAACTGAAAGAGGTACAGGGGGATTTGGGTCAACAAACAAATAATAAAATAAATAAAATTAATGGCAAGCATAGCTGTTGTAGGTAAGAGTGGTACTGGTAAAAGTACTAGTTTTGGACAATTTCCAGAACTTAATATTAAAGGACTAGATCCTAAAAAAACTGTTGTAATTAATGTAAGTGGTAAAGATTTACCATTTAGAGGATGGAAGAAATTATATACTGGAGCAATTTCTGCAGGTGGTAATTATTTTGAAAGTTCCGATGCCTTGCAAATTTCTAAAGCAATTGAATATGTATCAGCAAATAGATCTGATATAGATAATATTGTTATAGATGATGCACAATATATTATGGCATTTGAATTTATGCGTAGGGCAAAAGAAAATGGTTATGGTAAATTTGCTGATATTGGTGTAAATCTAGGCAAAGTAATTGAAGCTGCTAGAACAACTAGAAAGAATTTAAAAGTATATTTTCTATGGCATCCTGAGCAAGATAGAGAAACTGGATATAAGATGAAAACTGTAGGTAAAATGGTAGATGATTATCTAACTTTAGAAGGTTTATTTACAGTTATTTTATATACCAGAGTAATTAAAAATGCTGAAAATAAAATTCAATATCAATTTGTAACTAATAATGATGGAGAATTTCCTAGTAAAACCCCTATTGGGTTATTTTCAGAACTCTATATTCCTAATGATTTGGGTTTAGTATCAGAAACAATAGATAAATATAATGAAGGAGAATAATAATTAAAAAGAATAATAATATGAAGAATGTATCAATTAAGAAAATTAAGGAACAATTAGAAGCAGGTATGTCTAGAGAAGATATTACCAAAGAGTTGGAATTAAATCCTAGAGAGGCTAAAGTTCTATGGCAACATCCAGATTTAAAAGGTATTAAGAAAGCAAAGTATAAAGTAGAGTTAAATTTTGTTGAAGATGAACCTGTAGTAGAAACTTTAAATGCTCCAGTACAACAAAAGAGTATTGATTTTGAGTTATAATAACAAGCAAAGTAAGAAAGATTAAAGCAAATTAAATTGATAATAATAATAAAAAGAAAAGATTATGGCATTTGGAATTAATAGTTCAGAAACTAAACATTTTAATGAGACAATCCTATATACAGGAATTAGTAAGGTGAATATTGTAGCAATCAATCCTACACTAGCACAACTTAATGATATAGGATTTAAGTTTGAAAAAGAACCTGAATATCTCTCTACAGGAGATGATGGTACTAAGAAAGTAAGGATTGATGTTATTGTTAAGAATGATAAATTCAAGACAAAATTTGCATTCTTCCTAGAGAATAAAGACAGAGCAACTAAAAATGGAGACAAGTTTGAAATTGTAAATGACTTTGGACAAAGTACTTGGGCAACTTCCATTGATGAAGCTGTTAATAAACTAGGAAAGAATGACAACAAATGGTTTAAACCAGATGGTGCAAGAATTGCCAAAGTAGGGGAAGTAGCATTAATTACTTTCCTAAGAGATTGGGCAAATACAGGTGTTGAGGAAGTTGGCAAGATTGATAACTTTACAGCACTATTTAATGGTAATTTCAAAGAATTACAAGATTATGTTAGAATACTAAGTAACAACACAATATATACACTAGCCACAGTAAAAGAAGGTAAATATCAAGGAATTTATACAGGATGTTTTGTAAGAACACAATTTAGTATTAAAACTGCTGAGAATAAATTTGCTGATTTCTTAAAGAAACAAAAGGATGCAGGTTATCCTATCAAGGAATCCTATAGTTTAGAGTTCCGTGAGTACACTGGAGGAGCTATTGAACCTGATAAGGATGAAGCCCCAGCATCTACCTATAACAACTTAAATAACCAGTTCTAATGTTCATACCAAGAGAACCTCTAACCAAGGAGAATATATTTAAAAGAATCACTAGTTATGATATATTTAAGTACTACTGTTCAGGGTTCTCTAAGGTTGGAGAATTATTTAATTCAGAACTTAGAAAGGATAGTAATCCTTCATGCTGTATATCTAATATAGGAGGAGAGCTCCTATACACAGATTTTGGAGAAGGTAGTTATAGAGCAATAGATTATGTAATGGCGAAGTATCAACTAAGTTTTGTTGAAGCGTTACATAAGATAAATGCAGATTTTAAGTTAGGATTAAGTGCAACAATACCATTTAATGCTGTGGGGGGATATATTCCCCCTACAACATATGGTAAAGTGCATTTTAAAGAGAAAACTCCTACTATAATTAAGATTAAATCTAGAGATTTTACTTCAAAAGATTTACAGTACTGGAATGAATACTACTGGACTGAGTGGATGTTAAAGGAATCAAAAACAAAATCTTTATCACATTACTGGATAAATGATAATATTTTCTATGTAGATAGAGAGGAATTATGTTTCTCTTATGATTACTATTACCATAGCAACAGGTTTCAAAGGAAGCTATATTTTCCCGAAAAGACAACCTTTAAATGGATTTCTAACATGGATAATACTATTGTTCAGTTAGTAGATGTAGCACCAAAATCAGGAGATATTTTATTTATAACTTCAAGTAAAAAAGATGCTGGAATATTCTGGAGAATTCAACTAGAAAGTATGTTTCCAGATTTAGTAATACATGGAGTTGCACCTAACAATGAAGGAGCATTTGTTCCTGAAGAATGGTTCTATAAAATGAAGGAAAGATGGAAAAGAATAATAATTTGGTACAACAATGATTGGAATAAACCTACAAATACAGGTGTAAAGAATGCTGCAAAATATGCTGAGAAGTATGGTATAGAGTATTATTTCAATCCAGATAATGAACCAAAAGACCCATCTGACTTTGCTAAGAAATATGATTTAAAAGCATTCAAAGAACTATTAGAAAGTAAGATTTATTCAGTAGATAAAGAAATTATAATAGATAATAATGAAAAAGAAATTCCCTTTTAAGAGGAATGTTAAAACAGCAAAACCAGAAAATAAAAAAGTAAAAAATGCTCAAGTAACAGATTATGATGGTATAAGTTTTAAAAGTAAATTAGAGGTATTTTGTTATAAAAAATTAAAGGAAAATAACATACCTTTTGAATATGAGAAACATAAATTTACTTTATTTGAAGGATTTAAACCAACATTTCAATGTTACTTTCCAAATAAACTTGGAAAATTGGAGTTAGACTTAACTAAGTTAAGAAGTACTACTTATACACCTGATTTTGTAGGAGATTACTGGATAATTGAGACGAAGGGAAGGTCCAACGACTTATACCCTGTTAAGTTAAAGCTATTTAGAGAATTAATAGAAAAGGATGTTAAATATAAAAACTATAAACTTTTCATTGAGCCGCACAACCAAAATCAGATATTACAAGCAATTGAACTAATAAAACAATATAAATAATTATGGGATTAGATATGTATTTAACACGTAAAGTTTACGTGGGAGCAAATTATGAACACAATAATGTAAAAGGAATTATTAAATTAACTAAAGGAGAGAAAGATACTCCTATTAAAGTTAATTTAAATAAAGTAAAATATATTGAAGAAGAAGGTGCTTATTGGAGAAAAGCAAACAGTATTCATAAATGGTTTGTAGATAATGTTCAAGATGGAGAAGATGATTGCAAAGAATATTATGTTAGTAAAGAGCAGTTAAAAGAACTTATTGAAGTATGTAGCCAAGATATGAAATATTTGGATAGTTTAGAATTTAAATACTCTGATGAACAAGAAGACTTTTTTACAAAAGAAAAGTTTAAATATAAAATTTATCAAAATATAGAAGAAGGAAATTTAAATCTTCCTACAGAAGGTGGATTCTTTTTTGGTTCTACTGAATATGATGAATATTATTATAAAGATTTACAAGATACTGTTAAAATGTTAGAAGAATTGTTAGTAGAAGATTCTAATGAAGTAGAGTATTATTATCGATCAAGTTGGTAGAAAAGTATTCAAAATAAAACTTTAAGTAAGTGTGAAAAGAATATATGAAGTATTAGAAGGAGTATATACTAATGACTCTTTAAGAAGAACTATTGTTCCTCTATTTGTAGGAAATCCTGGAATAGGAAAAACTGTTATTATTGATAAATTTGCAAAGGATAAAGGAGTAAAAATTGTAGAGTTAATTACTTCCCAAATGAGTCCTTTTGAAATCTCAGGAATTGCTTATCCTGATAAGGATTCAAAGAAGATGGAATATTACAATTTTGATAAATTAGAAAATTTAGTAGATGGGGATATTCTTTTCTTTGATGAGTTATTAAATGGAAATCCTGTAGTATTAAATGCTTGTCTAACTATATTAGAGCAGAGAAGATTTATTTCAGGTAAACCTCTTCCTAATATTATGATAGTTGCTGCAGCAAATCCTCAAGGAATGGCTCCATTAACTCCTCAAATAAAAGAAAGATTTGTTTGGTATGATGTAAAGTTTAATCCTGCAATGTGGGCGGAATTTATGTTTAATAAATATGGATTAATTAAACCTATTGCAAGTAAACTTTCCACATTAATACAAAACGAGAAAGATTTTAATGGAAACAATTTCCATACTCCTAGAAGTATTGATAAAGCAGTCAATATGATAATTAGAGGAATTCCTACCCCTTATGAAGCAGAAATAAAACCAATCCTAGAGACATTAATTGAGAATAAATTAAATAAAAATGTTACATTAGAAGAGGGTAAGGAGATGGTTCCTAATGAGCAGATGTCTTGGCTACAATTAATAAGAATTAAAAATGGAATTATTAACAAGTAAAAAATTTAAATTACCTACTTTGTATTTTCTTACAAATAGGGAAGAAATAAAAGAATTGCCCATAGGAATTCCTTTCATTATGGGAAATGAAACTGATAAAGCCTATTTCATTCAATTATTAGAGTGGGAAGTTCTTTATCAAAGAGCTATACAATCTGGATTACCTTTCAATTGGGAAAAAATATTAAAGGATAATGGGTATAAACCTGTATATGGGCCCCAAGGATTTCCAGTATTCTTTGACTACAAAGAAAGTGATGTAGATTATGATAAAATAGAGGCTGATATTATTGATTTATCTTCAATTAAAGAAGATAATGGAGATTTTAAACAGTATATTAATGACTGTACTGCTATTATAGATACTAATAAATTAAAAGATTTAAAAGTATTTCCAGTGTGGTTAGATAAGATAGAAAAAGCTATTGAAACTAATATCCACAATTTTGCTATATACAATCCTAATATGTACAATAAAAAATTAGAAGGAATGTATGGGGCACTAGAATTTACTTCACCAAGTAGAAATCTAATTATATGTGATATTTCAGGTTCAATGACTAAATCTATTGCTACTTTTATATTATTGTATAGTAAAACTATGGCTGAAACTTTCTATGCTGATATATTAGTTACTGGAGGAATAAGTGTAGTTTATCCTTATGAACTAATTCATACTTTAGATGTAGATAAAGTTTATACTGAAGTGGGAAGAGGGAATGAAGGAGATATATTTAAAACTTTATTATCTGAAGAAAAAACTTATAAAACAGCAATAGTATTTGGAGATAATGACCACCCTGGAGGTTATGCTAGTAGAAATATTTCAGATGCTGATGGAAAGAAACTATGTAAATGGAAAATAGATAAGGTAATTTCATTTCATAGAACAAGTAATACTGATTTAGCAGGATATTCTAGATGGTTTACCCCAAAAGAAGTAGAAAAAATTGCAAATTGGGTTAAATATTTAAACTAATTATAAACAATTAAAACAATAATCAAAATGAGTAAAATTTTTGTAAAGAAAGAAGAATTAACACTAGTTAATGGTGGTTATGTAGTAACAGGTAAAAATGAAACTCCTGTTTACAATGAACAGTTTATTACAGTTCAAAAACATGCAGAATGGGTAGTAACTTTTGCTGAAAAAGCAAAGGGTAAAGATTTTGTAGGTAAAGTTCCAGATTCTATTGAGAGTGTTAAAGAAGAAGTAAGAAAAGCTTTATCTAGTAAAGGAGTTGAGTATATTAAAGCTCCTAAAAAGGTAAAACAAGATTTAACTGAGAAACTCCAAGAAGAAGCTTTAGCATTTATTAAATATCAAGGTGAATCTTCAAAGACTGAAAAGATTAATAAGTTCTTACAACAATTCAATATTATTCAAGAGTTTGAAGAATTTGGACTTTATTTTGAAGAAGATATTTGCAAACTAAACAAAATTTATACCATCGAAGAAATTGTAGCAGCAGTTACAGCAGTAATTGATATAATTGACTAATGTTTAACTTAACCAGGGACTAGTAGAAATATTAGTCCCTTTATTATACTATGAAAGAGCATATAGATTATGTAATAGAGTATTTAAAGAAACAACCTATAAAAGGTTGTATCACAGGTAGCTGTTTATTAGGATATTTTGAAAACCAAGATGTAGATTTATTTGTGTATGATGAGAAATCTTTCACTAAGATATTATTTAACTTGTATTATAACAACAACTTTCTTATTCTAGATCCTCTAGAAAAATGGAAATTAGACCAATATTTAAATAAAGAACATGGTAAAGCATCTTTTGGAATTACTACAATTAAATTTGTGTATAATACTTGTATACCAGTAAATGTAATATTTAAAAAAGGATGTATAAATGCTTTTTCAGTACTTGCTAGTTTTGATATTGATATAATATGTAAAGCATATGATATAGAAACTAGACAGTATTTAGATTTATCAGAAAACTTACCTAATAAACAGGCTACTTGGAATAAATGGAATACTAATTTCTATGACCCTGAATTATGGCAAATTGGTAGAATTCTTAGACAATTAGAAAGAGTAATTAAATATCATAAAAGAGGATATAATACTGATGCTGTATGTATTAAATATATTGAATTAATTGATGAAGTACAAAAATTTCAGAATATATTTAATTCAAATAATTTTAGTGAAAAATTGGCAATAAGAAAAAATAATACTAAAGTAGTTAAACAGATATGTGAAGTTTGGTTGAAAACTCATGAAATATCAGATGAGCAGTTAGAATTATTAAAGGAAAAAATTAAAGAAATATAATATGAGTGTAACAATAGATGATTTATTGAATTCTTTGCAAAATCCAGATAAGCCTAGTAAGTTAGAAAATACTAGAGAAACTTGGAGTAGAATTGGAAATAAAGAAAAGTTTGAAGAACTTGGATTAGAAGGAAGTGAATTAGATGATTTCTTAGCAGAATGGATTAGTGAAAACCCTTATAATAACCTATAATTATGACACAAGTAGAAATAGTTAAGAAGTTTATTGAAGATAATAAACTAGATTTTTCAGGTAGAGGTAGTGAATTAAATGGTAATTGTACTACACTAGCAGGATTTATTTGTTATGTATTAGATAAAGACCCAGATAATTATCTTAGTAGTCATGGATATGAAATCATATCTGAATTAGATATTAGTACTGACGCTGCTGTTGAATTAGAAAGAGTATTTGAGTATGCTTATAACAATTATTATGAAGAATTCTGGAAAACTCCAGCAGCAAAAAAAGAATATATATTTTAGTTATGCGTAGTTTTTTATTAAAAAATAAATCCCCCATTGTTAAGTGGGGGTTAATTCCCGATGGTGTGATGTATCAAGGTAAAATTCCAGAAGGGTATAATTTAGCAATTTCACCTACTCCTGGAATTATAATAGTAGATGTAGATGTAGATATAGAAAAAAATAAAAATGGATTTGAAAATATACCACACAACTTATTAAAAGAATTAGAGACTACATTTAATTATTCTACTAAAAGAGGTGGAAAGCATTACTGGTTGAAATATACGGGAACTAAACATTTGGGGAATAAAACTAGTAATAAAAGTATTGATCTTAGGACTGAGAAAGGCTATGTAGTATATTGGCATACAGAACCTATAGAGAATTGTTTAGGTAGAATTAAAGAAACCTCTGAACAATTAAATGAGTGGATAGAAGGATTGTTTTGTTATAAAGTTAAATAAAATAATGATTAATATAGAAGATTTAAATAAAATTCAATCTCCTGATAAAACTGCAACTTATATACCAATTTTACATAAAGATTTAGCAGAATTAGTATTGGAAGAAGGAGATAAACACGGATTTAAAATAAGAAATACTGACTATAGTATTGCAAAAGAAGGCAATATTATGAGAGGTATTTTTGCATTTATAGGGGATGATCCTGCAATGGATATGCAAGTAGGTATATTAAACTCTTATGACAAAAGTAAAAAGGTTACAATTGGATTAGGAAGTCAAGTATTTATTTGTCAAAATGGAATGGTTAGTGCTGATTACACAATGAAAAGAAAACATACAGGAAGTGTTGAAGATGATATTAAATACATGATTAGAGAAGGAATGAAAAATTTGTATGATGAATACAGAAGAAATATACAAGTTAGAAATAAGTTATTTGAAATAGGGGTATCTAAATCTAAATATGCAGAATTAATTGGTAGAATGTTCATAGAAGAAAATATCATTACTCCTACACAACTTGGTATAGTAAAAAGAGAATTTAAAGAATCTAAACTATTTCCAGAACCTACAGCTTGGAGTATGTATAATCATGTTAGTCAAGCATTAAAGTTTGGGCATCCTGCTAATTATATTGAACAGCATATAGGATTACACAAATTTATGTTAGAACATTTTGAATAATGAGTAAATTAGCAATTATAGATGGAGATGCTTTAACGTATCATTCCAGTAAAGATTCTATACATGAATCTATAGAAATTATAGATGAGAAAATTCAGAATATTTTTATTCAAACTGGAGCAACTCATTATGTACTTTTTATTTCAAATAGTCCCTATTTTAGACACCAAATATCCTCAGAGTATAAATCCAATAGGAATAAGTATAAAATTCCTTTAAAGTGGCTTAAAACACTTAAATCTTATTTGATTGAAAACTGGGGTGCTCAAAGTATGAATCTTGTAGAAGCAGATGATTTGTGTGCATATTGGATGAATAAAGACTTATGTATAGCAGATGATGATAAAATAGAACCTAGAGAAGTATTTCAGGATGCTTTAGATTATTGTGTGCAAATGAAATTACCCACATTTAAATTTGAATCTATAGAAAAAGTTCTATGTGCTGTAGATAAAGATTTATTACAAAGTATTCCTGGTAAACACTTCAATTATACTTATAAATTAGAAGATAAGACTAAACCTGAAGATGTAATTAAAGGTTGGTGGGTTGAAACTAAAGTTAATTCTGCTATGAATTTTAAATTTCAACAACTTATTTGCGGGGATTCTACAGATGGGATAAAAGGTGTTGAAGGAAAAGGGCTTAAATACTTTGAATCTAAATTTGCTTCTTGGGATTTATGTGAAGTTTTTGAAGAATATCTATATAAATATGGACAATCCAAAGGTATATTTGAGTTTCAAAAGAACTATAGACTTCTGCATTTACTAAGTACAGATGAAGATTTCCTTAGAGAAGTTC
>AMWB02052398.1_pt4 | contig 10840 bp, 17 predicted proteins | sample 200311 | NCBI WGS metagenome assembly AMWB02 (sample SAMN02737377, study PRJNA173069) | bioreactor metagenome | biome: anode biofilm in microbial fuel cells | place: USA: California | collected 2010-12-16 | reverse complement strand
CTCAGTCCATGAATAAGTATACGGCGGGTTTGGTGGTGAGATTACTGTGATTGTTGTCGATGCACTTGATATCGGCACCAACGGGGGCAATACCCCGTTGCATGTGGCGTCATAATCCACATACGAGATGGTTAACGAGTCGGAGCCGGTATTGCCTCCGTCTGTATTGGCTATCGGATAGATCGGAGTTCCCTGGTTATTAAAAGAAGTACCCAAACCACACCCGGCCATTCGAATATCCCTCTCCAGAAACATTTTGGCAACGCGAATGTTCTGCTGCAGAGTGGCCATTTCATCCTGATGCGTGTAAGATCGGTTGGCGGTCCAGAATATTTGTACCAATCCGGCCAGAACAAGTCCGGAAACAGCGATGGCGACCAACATTTCGATGAGTGTAAATCCGGGGTTGGATCGTATTTGGGGAAGCTTTTTCACGCTAGGTTCCAGTTTGTGCGATAATGGTTTGAAATACGACGGGTCTTGGAACTTTATCCGGCCAGGAAACGCTTACTGTGATGGTTTTGGAGCCAGGAACCGGCGTACTGTCCTGTACGGTAGTGGTTCGCGTGAAAATACCCCAGGGATGTAAGTTTGTTCCCGTTTCAGTTGAAGAAGAGGACGGAATACCGTCGTAAATATAATTCTTGTAAGTCTCGATTTGATCTTCCGCCAGCAAAACCGCCATCGAATGTTTGTTGGCCTTGGCAGTTCCGGAGATGGCGGTTGTCTGAAGTGCAGCCAGCGCCAGCAATCCGATGGCAATGACCGCAATTGCCATCAAGGCTTCAATCAGCGTAAACCCCTTTTCATCGGGGTAAGTTTGCATTGTGTCCATCAGCATCGCCCTATCCGATCATTTTATGATGATTTTACTCTGCCTGAAACTGAAACCACAACCTGTGATGTGTGTCCTAAATCTTCGAAGGTAATTGTCCCGCCGTTGCTCGTACCGTCAGGATAAAATTCTATTATTCCTGGGAAATCTGTCATATTGATCCCGGAATAGGATGAGATGTTAGTTGCTCCGTGAGGTATGTCATCTGTTGCCCCTGAACCGCCGCAAACATTATTCGGCCCACAATCCACCACCACATAGGTTGAAAAAGTAAATTCAACTGCCCACCGAATGTTCTGGCGAATGGCGTTCATTCGGGCCTTCTGAAGAGTGGAATACAAATCTCGGCTGGCGCTGCGAAGTTTCATCCCGGCAGCGTAAGAATAAATATTGGGAACGGCGATGGCGAACACAATAGCCATAATCGCAATCACCACCATCATTTCGAGCAGCGTAAAACCCTTGTCTTTTCTCATGTAGAATACACCCATCCAGTCCTCTTTTCAGCAGCAGATCCTATTTATCATGATTGCTCGTAAAGGTCATCGTTTTCCTTGCCAGGGAAAGCCTACTGATGGCCAAAAGAATACAAGCAATAAACATACCAAAATATACAGATAAATAAATTGTTCAGAAATCCTTTGGAAAGCGAGTATCGGAATATTTGAAAAATCTATTCAAGGAATCATACTGCGCAGGCATTTAGCTGCTGAAGGCGCGTCAAATGTCATCGTCAGTGCTGAAGCGATTTGATCCAAAACGCCGGGCACAAAAAAGCGCCATCGACAAAAATTGTAAAATTTCAAACGATTTTTTGACAAATCGGATTTTCCCCGGAATGGCATTTCTTTCCAGGAAAATGGATAATCCATGACAGGCAGTGTTTAGTGGGGGGCATCACAGCCGCAATTTGGCTATCTCATAAACTTTAAGTTTGTCTCGCTTGTCTACGGTGATGACGGCCACGAACACCATGTCATCATCCACGCGATACACCAACCGATACCCTGTGGAACGCATTTTGATTTTGTAGCAGTTCGCCATACCTGACAAGGCAGCAGAAGGGACACGAGGACTTTTCAGGCGTTCAGCCAGTTTTTTCTTTAATGGTTCTCTTACGCTGCCATCAATTTTGTGCCATTCATCGAGGGCGAGTTCGTGAAAACGAAGCTTATAGATCATTCAAATCAATCTCGACAAAAGGGCCGTTGCCACGTTCACGCACCAGCGTGGCATCTTCCATATCCTCGATATACGCCATCAGCCGTTCGTAGTGAGACGCAGGCAACAGATAAGCCTCTGGTCGATTGTGATTGAGAACTGCTACCGGGCCGTTGTCAGCCTGCTTGAGAATGCCGGCGAAATTGCGCTTAAGCTCGGTGACGCTCACCGTGATGTTTGCCAGAACAGTATTCATTGCGCCTCCCACCAAGTTATGTTCAGATATTGATGCTTTTTTTGATGTCTAATATAGATCATTTTTGAGTTGGATGTCAATCTATTGCCGGGGTGACCGCCTGACACTTCGAAGCGGTTGCTAGGCAGCAGCGTATTCACCTTTTTTTGTTGCTCTTTCAATCCTCTATGTCAAGACAATCCGGCATACCTCATCCGGTGTTCTGCTCTGCGCCAATAAAAGTCTCGACATTATTTATTGCTATATATAACGGTATCCATTATAAAATATAAAAGTATCGATTTCAAACCGATGGGGAAGCCTGGTGATCAAATCGTTTCGTGGCAGAGGAACTGAGAATATCTTTGACAGGAAAAATACCCGAGCGGCGCGCCAGACCTGTCCGCAGCAAATCTGGCGCGTGGCGCAACGAAAACTTGACCAACTCAACGGCGTTATTTCCCTGGAATCGCTGAAATTTCCTCCGGGAAATTACCTGGAATCACTTACGGATAACCGGAAGGGGCAGCACAGCATTCGAATTAACGACCAGTTCCGCGTTTGTTTTGTGTGGACGGACAATGGTACGGAACATGTCGAAATTACAGATTATCACTGAATTATGGAGACAGAAGATGGTTCGCATACCTAAAAATGGTCCGCCAACACATCCAGGCGAAATGCTGTTGGAGGAGTTTCTCAAACCCCTGAACATGAAGCAGAGTGAATTGGCGGTTAAGCTTGGGGTTTCCTATCCTCGTGTGAATGAACTGATTCATGGAAAACGGGGGATAACGCCTGATACAGCACTTCGTCTGGAGAAACTGCTTGGCATGGAAGCCCAGTTCTGGCTAAATTTGCAGTCGGCATGGGATTTATATCACGCAAACCACTCATTAACTGCAAAGGGGATAAAGAAGATAAAAAGGTTACCAGCGCTGGATCATGCTCATGGTAAGGGTCACTCCTTTAACTTGACATAAAGGAAAGGAGAGGAGAGGAGAGCAGGATCAATGATAGGCATCGATAGTGTGTCGGTTTTTTATTTTACTGCGATTAATTTTTGGGAAATTGCGCAAGCTTCGATTAATAGCATCTTGTCGACACTGCCCAGCTTTCTGACAAGTCTTTGTTTGTCGAGGCTTCGAATTTGATCCAGCATTATTTTGGAATCATTTTCCAGCCCGCCAATGCCTGCTTTAAGAAAAATTTCGAAAGGATACAACTTTCCGATAGTAGAAGTAATCGGGGCAATAATGAGCCTGGGAGAATACTGATTCATTGCATCTATGGATAAAATCAGGCCGGGCCTGGTTTTTCCTATCTCGGTTTTAAAGACGGGATCGAGGTTGATAAGATTAATATCCCCCTGGTGCATTTAATCCCATCCCTCTTTATCGAGATTTTCCCATTCCTTAAGGGAGGCTAATCGATTTTTGTCTTTTGCAGCCTGTTTAAAAGCTGAAGCCAACGCTTTTGTTTCTCTTTGCTGGTTCAATTTGTCAATTTCCTGTTTCAATAACTGATTGACAATCCGGCTTTTACTCCTTTTAGGCGCCAATGCATCAAATGCACGCCAAACTTCTTTTTCAAGAGAAAGATTGACCCTGATCAATTCCATTTCATTTTCCTTTAGTTGTTTTGATACAGACTATGATACAGAATAGAACCTCCGTCAAGATTCATTGTCAGAGGGAGTTTTTCTATCTGCGCACATCATACCATGACGTCATGACCACATCCCGTGTCAGATATTTGTCCTTCAGTGCCTTGTCGAAATAGAAATCGCCGGGATTTTTCATATCAACCGTTCCGGCAAGAATGGCACCGTAAAGCGGCGCGTGGTTGTCAATCTCGAGGTCGGCATACGGGGCATAAATAACGCCATAAAATGCGCTTGAGCTGGATAACGATATGGGGTCGGCCGTGTTGGAAAAAATGGCCAATTTCTTGGGATCCCCCCCGACATGATCGATGGTTCCGTTTTTTCCATTGAACTCTCCGGACAGGTAGATATGGACCGGTCCTGCCGAGGTGTCAATGTTCATGGACGCACCCGTTTCCAATTCAATTTTCGTAAAATAGTAATTGGCCCCGCCGGATTTTCCACTCAATGTCACGGACTGGCCGGTTTCAAGCGTCAATTCTGATGGAACGAAGCCATTATCTCCGGAAACGCGACAATCACTGAATTTTTGCGCATAAACCCCGGATAGAACACCCAGGGGGTCCGGCTCTGCCCGCCCCACTTGCCGAACCGCTTCGCCCGGGCCATAGATCTGTGGCACGGGACTTCCGGACGGCATATATATGGCAGCGGTCGAATCATGGCTGCCGAGCCCGATATGTCCGTGAATTTCGGTTCCTTCGGACAAACTCACGATCCGGTTTGAACCGATATCACACGAATTTGCCCCGTCATCGCCGGCCGGAGTCAGCGTCACCCTGCTGTCGTACCCATAAAAATGGGACGATACCGGCGCGGTGAATCCCTTGTCGCCAAATGCCCCGAATTTAAAGGCGGATCGGTTTTTGAAAGTCACCCGGATGTCTGCATCCGCATTTTTTGAGCTGTAGCCACGCACCGTAAACTGATACGCATTTTCGGCAATACGGGTTACAACAGGCGCATCCGTCGGCAGGTACGCAAAACGGATATCCGTGATGTCCGGGTCCGACGGCAGCATGCAGGAGGATAAGGATACCGTGGCCCCATCTGTTTCCGGAAGCCTCATCGTGTTTGCCTTCTGGCTTTTTTGAATCGAAGCAAGCGCAAAATGAACGCCGGCGTCGGCACTGTAAAATGCCTTTCTGGACACCTCCAGATTGACGGCAATCGTTGAGTCGATCGCCGTGATCACGTAGGCAACCACACCGAGAATCGACATTATCAGGATAAACATCATGGCGGTGAACATTACCGCGCCCTGATCATGCGCTGATTTTCCCTTGGGATTCACAGCCGTTCCTTTCAACGCAACCCCAGATTGCGGGGAAAAACCGTTTCAACCAGTGTCAGGGAGCCGGCACCCGTGCTCGGAGCAAGGGGGTCTGATTTCACCGTCCTTGCGGTGATGGTGATCCGGATTTTCCGGATCGCCGTGTCGGTTGTTGCCGGGTTACCATTGCCGTCCAGATACATAAAGGAGAATGCTTGAATATTTTCCGCAAATGGCTGAGCGCCGCCGCCGGTATTTCTTCGAATCATCCCGTTGACAGAATCAAAGGAATAGGCGATATGCTCATTGGCATCGTCGGTATCCCCATCTGCGTTCAGATCCGCCAGAATCTCCAGCAGGGAATCTATTGCGGGAATACCGACAAAACGGAGAGCGGCAGCGCTGTCGCGTTGCATGGGAATGGCGTGGTTGAAATATCCGGCCATTCGCACTTCCCGTCCGATCATATCCATTGCGGCCCTGGCAGTCTGCGTCATTTCAATGACCTGTTCCTGAGTGTTGTACGCTTTTCTCTGCAGGATCAGCATCGTGGTGAGTGCTCCCAGAATGATCATTCCGATTGACAGTGCGATCACCAATTCGATCAGGGTCAGACCGCGCGGATTGTTGACAGGAAATTGCGACATTCGGATTTCCTCCGATACGGTTGATACATGAAACGCCGAAGCTCTTTTACGGTAAATCCGGATTGGTGTCGGACAACAGGGACTGGAGCCGTACCCGTTGTTTATCATCGTTCCAGTATACATCTACCGTGATGAGCTTGATATCCGTATCCGGCTTATTTATCCTGATATCGGAAACCCGCCTGTATGACGGATAACCCGCCATGGCGCCATAGGATTCGGTAAGGGTCTGACTTGTTGAAGACAGATGCGGATATCCCGTTGCAATCATTTCCTCCATTTTGTCCTGAGCCAGGGTGACGGCCACCGTCTTGCCGGCGCTGTTTCGGTTAACGCCGACGGTGATGTGGATCAGACCGCCCATCCCCAGTGACACGACGGATAAAATCGCCATCGCGATAAGCACTTCTATCAGGTTGTATCCCCGAATGTTGTCGAGCTTACGCATCAGAATTTTCATTTCATGAAAGATCCCCCGGCGCGATGGATTGAATCGGGATATTTGACGTTTCAAAAGGCAATCCCGGCAATGCTAATTTATCTTGACCCGGCCGGTAATCGCGACAGTAATCGTCTTTAAGCCGCTGGAATTCTGCAACGTCAGCGTGCGGGGGGATGCCGTCCCCCTGGAGTAGAATACAATGGAAGTAAAGTTGAGACTTGTTCCCGGATAATCCGCCTGCAGATTTTCGGTCTTCGCAGGGCCGCCGCCTACGGCTATTTCATACGAATGATCACTCACATGCGATACCACGACGTTAACGTTTTCCTTGACGGATGTCATCCGCGCCGCGATCAGATCGCTCATTACATGTCGCGCCGCACCATTCAGGCGAATTTCCGGAATCCAGGCCCGGTAACTGAAAAGTGAAATGACGGATAAAACAGCAATAATGGCCATCACCACAACGACTTCATACAGCGTGAAGCCATATGTTGTGCGGATAGTTTTAAACTCGGGCGTCATGGGCTCTCCTCAATTCATTGAAAAACGAATATCTGGAGATAATGGGAGCAAAAGAGGGTCTATATCAAGCTCGGGCGTTACTGCAAATTCAGGCGATGAAGGCTTTTCGGGAATCAGGCCGTATCTTTATCCTCATGCGCAGTGATTTGAAACGTCTTATAGCGTAAAATCCGGGGATATTTTTTGGCGGCATACGCTTCCACATCCGGTGCGAATTGATACCCCACCACAAAGGGGGTTATCTCTCCCTTCAGAACGCTTTGCAGGCGTTCCAGCATTTTGTTGAACCGGTCAAAATCCTTTTTCCCCGGCTGCGATTTGCACTCTCCGATCAGATAAAGGGTATGGCCATCTTTATTCCCCTCGGCGTACAGATTGACTTCGTCATACTTGCCATCGGGATAGAACACGTTTCGACGATCCACCATGGTGACCCTGATCCCATGTTCCCGTAATGCAAAATGTTTCAAATACGGTATCAGCCTGTCTTCGATTCCATATCCCACCGCCATGGCAAGGCCGCCGACCTGAGAACGCAAATCATTCAAACCCACGGCCAAAGCCCGTACAGATATTTCAGTTTTCGCCTGAGCATCGGCAAGTTCTTCTACACGCTTTTCTGTGCGACTCTGTGCCTCGGCAAGTTCTTCTACACGCTTTTCTGTGCGACTCTGTGCCTCGGCAAGTTCTTCTAAACGTTTTTCAGTGCGCTTCTGCGCCTCGGCAAGTTCTTCGACGCGCTTTTCAGTGCGACCCTGTGCCTCGGCTAGCTTCTCAAGCCGATGCTCCGTACGATTCTGCGCTTCAGCAAGCTGGCGAACCACATCCTTGAGTTCATCAAAATCGCTTCGACCAACCGCAATAATCCTTGTTTTCTCATCGACTTCCTCCATGAAACACAATAAAACATCTTTCATTTTGGGATCGAGTTCTTCCAGTTTGCGAACCAGACCTGCGCTGAGATTCATGGATGACTTCCTTTGAATTGAATCATATTTTAAATAATGCTATGAGTCGTATATCAACACATTTTATAGAAAATTCAACATTTATTTTTGTATATTGATGATTACTCCATAAAACCAGCCTGAAATTCAGGACAGAAACAGGTAACAATATCAAAAAGGAATTTTGATGATCAATATCGTGGCAATTTATGGCAGTCCCAGAAAAAATGGCAACACGGCCCTGCTGCTGGATCAGGCTGTCAAAGGCGCCAGAGAAACAGGTGCGCATGTTGAAGAAATATTTCTTCGAAATTTGAAGATCTCACCGTGCCTGGAAATCTATGGCTGCAAATCCACCGGGCGCTGCGTCATTCAGGATGATTTTCAGAAAGTCCAGGATCTCCTGCTGGCTTCCGACGGTATCATGCTGGCGTCTCCCATATTCTTCTATACCGTCAGTGCCCATACCAAAATATTCATGGACCGATGCCAGTCTCTTTGGGTAAAAAAGTACTGGATCGATCAGGTTCAATTCGGAAAATGGGAACCGAAACGAAAGGGGCTGTTCATTTCCGTCGGTGCAACCCAAGGGAAAAAACTGTTTGAAGGCCCGCTGCTGACGGTTAAGTTTTTTCTGGATGTGCTGGATGCCGAGCTTTGGCGATCGCTGTTGTATCGGGGACTGGACTTTGAAGGGGATGTGTTGAAACGCCCTGAATGCCTTCAGGAAGCCTTCGAAGCCGGGCAAGCTTTGGCCCGGACGATAGCTCAAAGCGACCGTTCATAAAAATCGCTGATGCCGAACCGGCTTGACAAAGTGCAACACAAGAAAACCCCGGCCGGAATTTTCTGATCGGGTGCCTACGGCAGCAGCATAACCAGGTGTCTCATGAAATGTCATGAATACATGCCGTCAATTATCCCCTGATATTTATTGACCACATTCTTGCGCTTGATTTTCATGGTCGGGGTAATTTCACCGCCGGCAATCGAGAACTCGTCCGGCATCAAGGTGAACCGGATGATCTTTTCATACCCGGCAAGATCGCTTGAACGCGATTCGATTCTTCTTCGATAATGCTCTATGATGGACGGGTGCTGGATCAGATCTTCCCGGCAGGTCCAATGGATCTGTTGGGCCTTGGCATATTCCTGCAACACTTCAAAAGCCGGAACAATCAGGGCCGAAACATACTTACGGTTGTCACCGATCACGGCAATCTGCTCGATAAAATGGTCGCTGCCGATGACGGACTCGATATACTGGGGGGCGACATATTTCCCGCCGGAGGTTTTTATCAAGTCCTTGATGCGATCGGTGATGCGAAGCTCGCCATTGTCATCAAACTCGCCCGCATCGCCGGTTTTGAACCATCCGTTTTCAAACACTTCTTCGGTTTCGGCCGGTTTTTTATAATATCCCTTCATGACCGTGCCGCCCTTGACCAGGATTTCCCCGGTTCCGGATATTTTGACCTGAACCCCGGGCATGGGCTTTCCCACCAGTCCGAACTTGAAATGCCGGGGCTCATGGCAGGTGACCGTAGCGGTTGTCTCACTCAATCCATACCCATAGCAGATAAAAATACCTGCGGCATAGAAAAACTCTTCAATATTCTGAGAAAGCGGCGCGCCGGCACAGGGAAAAAATTTGATTCTGCCGCCGACGATTTCCCGAATCTTCTTCAGAACCAGTGCGTCGGCAATGCGATATCCGGCCTCGAGAAAAAAGGGAACCGGCACCTCATCTTTAATGCAATTGTTTCTCCCGGCCCCGATCCCGATCGCCCATTCAAAAAGCCGTTTTTTAAGCGAAGAAGCCGTCTCCAGACGGTGATGGACCGTAGCATAGATTTTTTCATAGAACCTCGGTACCGCACACATGATGGTGGGTTTAACTTCCTGAATGGCTTCAATAATGGTTTTTGGATCTTCCAGATAGTTGTTGGTCATACCGCGATGCAGGACATAATATGTCCAGGCACGCTCAAATATATGGGACAGGGGAAGAAAACACAGCGAAACATCACGGTCATTGGGATCCAGGAGGCGAATATCATGCGATGCCGCGCTGTGAAACATATTGGAATGGGTCAGCATCACGCCTTTGGGTTCACCCGTGGTTCCGGAGGTATAAATCAGCGTCAGAAGATCGTCCTGGGAGGCATGCTCCAATCGGCGGGATATTTCCGGACCTTTGGAAGAGCTTCGTCCCAGATCCAGAAAATCATCAAAATACATGCTCATCGGATGACGGTTCAGATTGATTTCTTTTCGAAACGCAATGATTTTCTTCAGGCATGGCGAATCGGAAATAAACGACATGACCTTGTCATATTGATCCTGAGTGCCGACGAAAATCATTCCGGATTCAGAGTCATTGACAATATATTCGGCTGTTTTGGCTGGATTGGTGGGATAAATGTATACTGGAACCCCCCGGATACTGAGGGACGCAACGTCTGCGATGGTACATTCCGGCATATTGGGGGAGAAGATGCTGATCATTTCGCCTTCATGCAGTCCCAGCTCCAGAAGCGCCCTGGCCGCAGCATTCAGTTTCTCCCCCAGTGCCTGCCATGTGATTTCCTGCCAGCCGCCATCCCGTTTGCACCTCATGGCCACCTTGTTGCCGTATTTCCGGGTCTGTTCCAGAATGGGAATGGCCAGGTTGTTTGCGGATAATATGTTCAATTCCTGTGATGTATTCTGCATCGGATCATCCTTTTTCTGTCTGCTGTCTTCCGTCTTCCGCCTTTACGGCAACATGGTACCATGGTTCATGAGATTCCGGTGCAGTTCATAACACCGGGTCAGATCATGCCGGATGTGACCGGCACGGGAGTCCCGGACATATTGGTTCAGGTAGTCCCGATACAGGGGGTGAGCACAGTTGTCGATGATGGTCCTTGCGCGCTGCTTCGGGCCCAGCCCGCGAAGATCCGCAAGTCCCTGTTCGGTGACAATGACCTGAACCGAATGCTCATTGTGGTCAATGTGCGGGCACATGGGAACAATGGCGGATATTTTTCCACCTTTTGCAATGGAAGGCGTCATCATCAGGGACAGATAACCGTTACGGGTGAATTCGCCGCTGCCGCCGATGCCG
>AMWB02020641.1_pt1 | contig 10840 bp, 13 predicted proteins | sample 200311 | NCBI WGS metagenome assembly AMWB02 (sample SAMN02737377, study PRJNA173069) | bioreactor metagenome | biome: anode biofilm in microbial fuel cells | place: USA: California | collected 2010-12-16 | reverse complement strand
ATGTACAAAAGGATTAGTGCGGACAAGGGTGAGGTGTATGGCTTCAGCACGCGTTAGCGGGGTACTTTTCGTCCTCTTTTCAGCCACGGGTTTTGGGGCGATGGCTATTTTTGGCAAGGTTGCCTTCGGGTCAGGGGCATCCACCGTAACCGTACTTTTCTTACGTTTTCTGAGCGCTGGTACTTTGATGATTGCACTGATGGCTGTCCTTCGATTGCCTTGGCCGAGAGGACGGGACCTGGTAATTTTGATCACCATGGGTGCATTTGGTTATGCAGGCCAATCTTTTTGTTTTTTTTCAGCACTCCACCACGCCACCGCCGGTCTGACCGGTCTTTTACTCTATCTCCATCCTTCCATGGTAATTATTGGTTCTGCGGTGATTGGTCGCCAAAAAATGACGTTAACGAAGGTGCTGCTTGCACTTGGATCACTTTTGGGTATTCTTCTTACAGTTTCGAATGGTCTTGCCGGAACTCCAGAAGGGATAGCTTTTGGGATTGCGGCAGCGTTGGTATATACAGTCTATATTCTGGTTGGCGAAAAAGTCACATCGCGTACGGGTGCTATAAGTGCCAGTTGCGTTATTATGCTCTCTGCAGCCGCGATTTTCGGCATGGCTATGGTGATTGAAGGTCCGTTTTTTCCTAAGGAAACGGTAGGTTGGCTGGCTGTAGCAGCGATAGCTATATTTTCTACACTGATGCCAATAGTATTCTTCTTTGCCGGGATGCGTCGTATAGGAGCTAATGATGCTTCAACTCTTTCCACTCTTGAGCCGGTTGTAACGCTATTTCTTGCCTATTTCTTTCTTGGTGAGGTTCTTGGGCCGATTCAATCACTTGGGGCTGCCATAGTTATTGTGGCTGTGGTTATACTTACTCGGATTCGATAGCCTTTAGTGGAACTGCTTTCCCGGTCTTTCTTAAAGGACATAATAATATTTATACTCCCTTCAGTATTTTCAGCGACACTTTTTCAACAAGATCCTTAATCTTTTCTCGATATTTAAGCATATGTGGTGATGATAGATATTTGCAATGGCCATCATCATAAGAAGGTTATATTCTGATATTGAGATGTTTCCTGACAATCTAGTTCTTCCAGTTTCAATAGAATTGCCCAGAAATGGAGTAACTGCAAACGAGAGCTTACCAAAGAACATCTCTCATAAGTGCAACAAAACAGCAACGAGAGGTGTTCCTGTAAGTCCTGGTTCTAATTAGCCCAGAGACCTATCAACTTTCATCTTGCCGCCCATCCGAGATGTTCCAGAAAATCAGCCAAGACACTTGCTCCATTGTTATCCATCACCGGCGTTGAGACTACTTTCATCTCTTCCAGTTGAAAAATCCCAAAACATCGACGGAAGAGGATTGAAACCGTATAGTATAGCCCAACCGGATTCATTTGATTCACCCTCCAGGAGAACGACCGGCTGTAGATCCCATCGGCACCAACCGGCATCGGAAAAGGCGTGCAGTGAAGCAGAACCGTTCGCTCGATTGCACTCCACCTTTTTCCCTATTGCCCGTTTTTCATCTTTTGGTATGACACCAAAGACGACCGTAACTGTCTGGCGATCCCACCGGCACCGATCAAAGGTGGAAAGAATCTGGTTGAAAGTCAGTTATGTTCGGTGTGGATAAGATTCGAACAGCGGCTATAATTATTTCTTTTGCTTTTTACACAATAAACTACACAGTGTGTATAAATTGGAAAAACTCCAAAGAGGCTTTATTAAATATCAGTCAGTCAACCACATATGAAAATTACACATTTTTAGTGTATACTCTGGGCTATACCGTTTCAGAAACTTACTCACGTTGCAGTTTCTAAATTCCAGAAATTAACTCCATAGCCTTCAAAGAGTTTGACCAAAACTTACCATATTCCTTCCAGTACTCATACGCCTGGTCAGCTCCCCCGACCGTAACACCATAAGAGTATGAAGATTTGGGTTTTGTGTGGCGTTTCTTCTTAAGTTCCTTAGCGACCAGCGGAAGCTGTGATTTAGCCTCAACAAGCAAAGGCTTGGCCTTTTCAACCTCTCCGGACAGTACCAAAGCCAAAGGATATGTGTACATTATTTCAGGAGAATAATCGTCTGCATGTTTCTTACAATGACGAATTACAGAAAGTAAATCCCCTTTTTCCAGAAACAACTTTGGTAGTAGATATCGAACGCCGATATTGTCATTGGGACAAATCGACAACATATTGTTGAAAACCTTTATTGATTCGTCAACCTCTTTCCTTCTTTCCAACCACAAACCAAGAGTATGGTAAGCCCTTAGAAAGGGCCGATTATCAAGGTCCGTCCAATGAATTTTTGAAGATCCCCAAGAAAAGTCATCGGGAATAGCCGACAAACCAATTCTTACAGCCTCTCTACAACAAAGATACGCTTCGAAATCTCTCTCAGTGTCTTCGTAAATCAAAGAAAGGTGATGGTATGCATCTATATGGTAGGGGTTTTTTGATATAATATTTTTTAGGCTAAACTCAGCAGACCCATATTTTCCAGAGTGCCAGAGGTCTATTGATTGATCGAGTTCGTCGTGGGTCGAAGAATTGATTAATTCGTCTTCAAATTCCCACTCGTCTTCATCAATGTTTATTAGCTTGATCATATGCTCACTCAATTATACCGCCCTGAACGCTTTCAATTTCAATTTTCCCATGAGAAAATCCATGGCTAATCCCGCATCGCTTTTTCCAAGAATCTTCTCAATTGTCTTGTCCTTATGTTCTTCGGCAATTGTCAGAATTGATCTATTTATCTTCTTAAGTTCAACCATTTGCCCTTGGAGACGTAAAATTTCATCGAGTTGCACTGTTTCCAGATCGGGGGAATGTAACCATCTCGCCAGCTGTTCTTCATACATCCACTCATCCTCAATCTGTTGACCGGTAACTTCAAAAATTCGTTTGATTGTAAAGTTGTCATGAATCTTGATTTGAACAACAAGAGGTCCGCATGTCTCATTAGCGGCATCCAACATACCATCGATCATTTCCGCTATCTGCGGAAGGAAAGATAACGGTTGCCAGGTAATGTGTTTTTTATTTTCTTCCATAGATACGCTTCGTTGCGGTGATCCGTTCAAATGCCCCCGCTGGTCCTATTATTAATTCAACCGTTGTTCACTTCGTCACCAATTGCCTTACCAGCTTTAAATTTGACAACAGTTTTTGCGGGAACGTTGATAGGTTTTCCGGTCTGAGGATTTCTGCCCGTCCTGGCGTCTCTTTTGGAGGTAGAAAAAGTACCAAAACCAACCAGGGTTACTTTATCATTATTCTTGAGTGAAGTTGTAATTGCATGAAGAGTACCGTTCAATGCATCTTCGGCTTGAGTTTTACTCAGATCTGCGGATTTTGAAATGTAGTCAACAAGTTCTTTTTTGTTCATGTTTTTCCTCGTTGTTTAGGTTCGTTGTTTTTGGTGTTAAATAGTATCACTTTTTTAAAAGGAAACACAACCGGTCCGATTCACGTTCCAGTGCTATTTATGGTTATGGCCTTGCCGCAGTTTTGATTCACCCTTGATCCCCGAAGGGCTATCGTAATACCAAAGATGAACATCTTTTACGGTTTTAGGAACCGTTTACCTTATCCCTTAAAATGCCGGATGGCCTAAAGGTTACAACCCGTCTGGCATCAAGCTTAAGCCCCTCACCGGTCTGAGGATTGCGTCCCTGGCGGGATTTTTTGTCCCTGACATTGAACTTCCCGAACCCGCTCAAGAGGAGATCTGATCCACTAATAAGAGCGTCTTTTGACAAACGAAGAAACGATTCTACCGATTCGGTTGCCTGAGCTTTGGTCAGATTATCGTGCTTTTTATAAATCTGCTGAACTAGATCTGCTTTGGTAAGTGTCATTCATTCCTCTTTAAGTTGCTGAGATATCTTTTTATACCGTCTACGACGATCATATTCTAAAAATGGGAAAAGTAAAAGAAATCTGGTTAGTTCGGCTCAGCAGTTTTGGTTCAATGTCGACTATCAAACATTAGACAGAAGGAATTATTTTGTGTGCAGGGTCTGTAGCTGCAAAATAGTAATGTCACATTTAGCCAAAGAAGCCGATAAGCCTAATCCGCCTCTAACTGATTTTTTCTTCTCTTGAGTGGGGTTGTTTTGCTGGGGTCAGAGACCGGAAGCTTCCGCAGATTATCACGGATAAAAGCGGCAAACTTTGTGTTGTCGGCCTGATGGAAGGATTCTATTGAGGCCTGAATCATCTCCTCTTGGCTTATGTTCTTCCATTCGATGAAATAGCCATTTCTGAAAGCCAGATGGTTGATGAATTCCCGTTGTGCTCTGCCGTTCCCTTCGCGGAAAGGATGCAGAGCGTTAATCTCTCCAAGATAGTAGGCCGCTCGCGTACTGAACGCGGCGGCATCTAACCCTTTCAGATAATCTTCCTCGACCAACTTTTCAAACACCGGACGGGATGCGCTGACAATGTGCGTATGATTGGCAAAATAACTGTTTTCTTTGGAAAGGTCGATGTTTCGAAGTTCGCCCGACCATTCGTACACGTCACAAAACAGGCGTTTGTGAATAGCCTTCAGGTGGTCAAGGTCGAAACGGCCTTCAATAGGATTTTCGGCAAGCTGGAAACTGCGCCAAGCCACCAAAGAGGCCTCGGCCTCCTTCAGCTCCTCTTCATCCTTAATGCCGAGTTTATTTTTGAGAACGCCTGTTTCGGGATCAAGGTAATGGTCGTTCCCCTCGTACTTTGACATGCGTGAACCTGCGGATTGTGTTGCGGATACCGTCCTCGATCTCAATTTCGCCCCTAGCCGCTCGTTTCATCTCTTCGACAACATCCGGCGGGACTTCTAGCCCTTCAAGCGTTTGCTGTGCCACGGCATTAGCAACGGCCTTCAAATTATGGCTGATCTGTTGTTCTCTTATCATCGGCATATCCTCCATCTCTTACTATAACACCTTTCCGCGAAAGTTTCGCCAGTGAATAGGTTCTGGCGAACTGTCATTAGACAAAATAATTCCTTCTGTCTAATGTTTTGTAGTCGATGCTGGGCTGAAAAATTCTAATTTTGAAATAAGAGATGGTTCCAGATTATGCTTGCTGCTTACTTTGAGAGGAGTGGCCCCCAGTGTCAGGCATGCTGCATGATAGTAACTGTCGGGCAGACCACAGAAACCTTTCTCAATGTTGTTTAGGGAGAAGACAATTCCAAGTAACCTGGGTATTGTCTGGTAATATTTTCCGAGAGCAAGTCGGTCAAAATCCATAGGAGAGAACTGGACTCCGACCGCTGTTCAGATCTAATATAGATACCATGCCATTTCAATAACATATTCCTGGTTGCCACCTGAGTTGTGCCGATCCGCAAAGAGGCGTCGGTATAAATGAAACGTTAGATAAATGACTCATTTGTTCCGTCCTCATACAGAACATTTGTTGGCTTAAAGTTGAACGTCATGTCCGCTAAATCAGTTGCTAGCATCCATTGGTGCTCATTCATGAATTGATTGTAAGTGAATCCAATCCCCTCCTGTGGAGCAACCTTTCCAGGTTCAAGCGGGAAATTAAGCGTTGTTTGGAGACTGAACCTGACCTCGCCAAACAAATCGGCGAATTCTAATAACCCATTAACTGCACGTGTCGTTTTACTACTCTTGGAAAGAGTATAGTAACAATCAAACCAGATTTGATATTGATACTCTTCTAGGTTTGCATTTTCAGGGACATAGCGCTTATCTCTGACTTCTACAATTATTAGCCGCTGCTGCACCTGACTTGCCCCTGTCTCTTTAGGATTCAATTTCCGGTTTCTGTTCTCCAATGCCGCAATGCGACTTTCAAGATCTGCTAATCGTTGTTTTATGTCAGACACTTCTACCCTCACTTTTTATATTTTCTATATATTTCCTTTCTTACCAGACACATACAGACAGGGTTGTCTATATTAATTCCTAACTTGTAATAACAAAAACCACATACATTCTCACCACAAATCACGCTCTCAATACCTTTTATAATCTCCCCACACTTAGGCAAATAATCGTCTAAACACTTGTAATGACCATGACAATGTTTTGTTTCTTCAAGTATTTGTTTGTCAATTTCAAATTTTGGTTGCATATAGGATAGCCGCATTGAGTCGATTAAGCGGCTTAGATTTTTTTAGTTGATCTCGAAAAAGTTCGGGGATGTTTTTAATGCATTCACGGTCAAGATCCATAGGAGAAATCTGGACTATTGAAAATCAGAGATTCAGTAGTCGCAGCAGTCAGTACCGCCATTCAAAATGGAGCAATTATCTCAATTGATTACATGGAACCATCTCCGACGAGCCCTAGGTCCGAGACGGTTGAGTGGTACACCAATCCACACACTATATTCAGTTACTATCAACAACGCTACCTAACGCCTCTCCCGAAGTTATGAGCAAAATGTTTTTCGATTATTTTAGATTTCAAAATGCTCCATTTGGGACAATTATTTTAGCATGATCCCTGTGACATTTACAGGAAACACCTCATCAATGTATTGTTGCGAACTTGTTATGACTGGCAGGGTAAATCTTTCATTTTCTGAGGAACGGGTAATGTTATGGTAGCCGTGGGATGTCCATTGTAGAAAATTTCCTTACATGTGTGAATAGATTCGGTCACGGCCTAACAACCAAGGGTAACCAGCCGCGGCGGGAATCTCGGATAAGCTGGTAGCACGTTCGCGGTCTGGTTAACCCGACGATTATGCTTTCAATGCCACTGGCAAAATGAATAAATTTCAATCGAGTCTGACTCAATTGCCCATTAAAATGGAGCAAGGTAAATACTTTTCCGGGCCCGAGGGCGGGTGGCTCCGCCCTTCTCATCTTCTGTCACGATACCTAATCAAATTCAAGGCCATCATTGTCACCACAACTTCGTTTACTTGATTCAGCATCTCGCAAAAGGAGAATAACACGCCCCGATCAGGTTTGCTGCTAGAAGGTTTCACTTTGTGCACGGTGATGCGCAAGGAGAGTTTATCGCCGGGGCGTACTGGTTTACGCCAGCGCAGCTCATCCACCCCCGGACTTCCCAAACTTGCTTGGCCTGGCAGGTAGTATTCAACAAACAGCCGCATGAACAGACTACAAGTGTGCCAACCGCTGGCAATGAGACCTCCATACACCGTTTCCTTGGCTCCATTCGGATCCGTATGAAAAAGCTGTGGATCAAACTTCTTGCCAAACTGGACGATCTCATTTTCTGTGATGGTAATAGGCCCGAACTCATGTATAGCTCCCTCCACGTAGTCTTCCAGGTATCGCTCTTGCGGTGTGGTACTGAAATTGCTCTTACTCATTTGTGTTACCTCCTCTGAACAAGGACAATTGTTGAGTTTCTTAATGAAAATTAATCATGAATATTTTTTGTTCGCCACTACAAAGCCCTCTTTAAAGAGTCTGTGAGCATAACGGCCGGGGTGCCCGGCAAAATTGTCGTTGCTAATGGCAGCTTGCTGCTGATTAGCAATGGGAATTTGCCGGTCGACTCCGTGGTTATCGAGGCGCGGAGCAACTCGGTGATCATGGCGTTGACCGGGTACCGGGGCACCCCGGCCGTTGATCAAGACGCGCAGCGGCTTGATCAACCATTGATGAACAGGTGTAATTGCCCTGATAACATGATAATTCCGGTGAAATCAGGCAAATATTCTTAGAGTCAAAATGTATCCAGTAAATCATACCCGAAAGAATCGGTAACAAACAGGGGAATATTCAAGATTACTGAGGAAGAAGTTACTCCATTACAGTCAAACCGGATGCAAGATAGTACTTTCCTCACAGTGCAGATGCCGAATTGACCTCCTCGTGTTGTGTCTCAGTTACTATCTTGCACGATGCCTGACACTCTCTCCAAAGTAATCTGCAAAAATAATCTGGAAACATCAATAATTTCAAATGCTCCATTTGCTGTCGGATTCCTGGAAAATATTTGAATATTAAAGAGAGCCAGGATGCTCCTTTTCGAGCAAGTTTTTTGAGCAGGATTAAATTAAAACTGATCAGGAGTCAGTTTATCTTGAGCTATGGACTTGAAACAGAGTATTGCCGATGAATATCTCTTCCTTGTTTAATTTTTTTTAGTAAGTTCAACTAATTCCAAAGCCCGAGCAAAGTGTTGCTTACCAGATTTAATCCCAGCTTCGTCCTCACTCACTCCAACACGTATGGACGGCTCAAAATTACCTTCTCCGTATCTACTACTGACAGCTGACGCCCCCAGAGGGCTAACGGAAGAGTGGGTTGTGGCAGATATCATGTCCAATGTGATGAAAGCGAATAAATGGGAAAGATGTGTGGTCTCCAAACCTCCGTTGCGCAACCAGGACACTCCTGCACTGATCCCGATTTTATTTCGTAGCTTACCGCCAGCAACGTTCCCAAAAATAAAGACACGAAGTCGATCGATAAGTGTCGCCATCATCCCACTTGTTCTCATAAAATAGACAGGACTTGCCAGCACAATGATATCGGCTTGTTCCAACTTCTCATATATCAGTTGGGCATCATCTTCAAGCGAACAATATTTTCCTTCCTTTTGTTTATTGAGGCAGAAGTTGCAATGAATACAATTCTTGACCGACAGATCGAAAAGATGCACGATTTCAGTGTCAAATCCATTTTGTGCAGCTTCATTCAAAATCCCAGAAAGGAATGTATCAGTGTTGCCGGAGGTTATTGGACTTGCAGAAATCCCAATAATTTTATACGCCATTAGAGCTCCTCATAAATTTATCTGGTAAGGCTGATGCAGCAAGATAGTCAACAGCATCATGCATTGTCTGCTTATTGTTGGTTACTAATAATTTAGATGTCCCATGTGCCAAAACTCTTCCATTATCGTCAAGCATTTGTGCCTCAGTCAGGAACAGTGTTTTTCCTGATTTGATTCTTTTTCCTGTGACAACAACATCTTTTCCGAATACAGGGGCAAGCAGATCAAGTTTCAAGTCAATAGTCACCAAACCCTGATTTTCAAGGAGGTCACAATATGCTGCCCAATATGCTGCAGTGTCTATCAAGGCAGAAAACACTCCACCATGTAATCCACCAAAAGGGTTCATGTGTTTCTTCTCAATCTTGGCTACAACTTTTGAATGACCAGTATCAAGTTCAACAACCCTCATCGACATATGCCTAAAAAAGGGAGCTCTGTTTATAACCTCAAGAACTGCGTCCAGGTGTTTGGGATTCAACGACATCAAGTGGGGGTTCATAAATTTGGGCTTTCGGCTTGCTGCAGTTTGGATGATTGTTCTAACCTTGTGAGAAAAGTTTGCATTTGACACCATTCCTCCTGGCTGTAACGATCCAGGAATTTTTGATTTGTCTCTTCAAAAAGCCTCAGTACCGGCTCTCTTCGTGCTTTTGCGAATGCGGTTAAGTATATTCGCAACGAACGTCGATCACGTATGTCAGGTCTTCTTTCGATCCAGTCATCTTTTTCCAGTCGATCCAGAAGGCCTGTCGTGGTGGCCCTGTCTTGAGCAGTTTTATCAGCAAGTTCACTTGGTAATAATCCGTCTTCTTCCATGATTGCGACAATCATGAAAAACTGACCATGAGTCAGCTTTAACGCACTGATTTCTTGGCGATATGTTTTTGTAATTTGACGAAGGGCTTTGCCCAGTTGAAAGCATATACAATTTTCGAACGGCAATGGAACCTCCTTGAATTACTTCTGTAATCCTGAGCATATCGTTTGTGTTTATATAATTTAAACACAAACTACCATGGTGAAATATTAAATGCAAACTACTTATGCTTTCAAACCTACTAGTGATCCCTTTTAGCTTGTTAGTCTTGTCAGATCGAATCTATTAACATTCTGCTTTTGGGGAAACTTGATACTTCTACTGCAGGTCCTGAAGAAGTTGTCTCAAAAACCTAGCAACACAAAAAGGCATTTTTCACCATTTGAAAATCAATAAATACCTGACAATGAAAAACAAATTCTGAATTCCCGATTGTTCCAGACCATCAATAATTTAGATTGCTCCATTACAGTCAAACCGGATGCACGATAGATATAATGGTTAACACTTAAGCAGAAATAGACCTGCCTACCTTGCAAACGTGGGTTAAGTTGAGAGCATTAGCCAACAACTCAGAGCCAAAATCAAGGAGGCAGGTCATGAAGAAAACAATAAAGAATATCGGTTTAGATGTCCACAAAAACTCAATATCAATTGGCATAGCCAATGATGGTCGTGATGGTGAAGTGAGATATTACGGTAAAATTGATAACGATATGAATCAACTCGACAAAGTTATCCGTAAACTTATATCAAAAGGGGCAGTGCTCCGATTTGCATATGAAGCGGGTCCTTGTGGATATAGCATCTATCGATATTTGACCAATAATGATATGGATTGCGTTGTTGTTGCTCCATCAAAAATTCCACAACAAAGTGGTAACCGGTTGAAAAATGATAAGCGAGACTGTCTTTCTTTGGCAAAACTGCATCGGGCCGGTGAGCTTACCGCAGTATATGTACCAACTGAAGAAGATGAGGCCTTACGGGATTTAGTACGGGCCCGGGAAGACGGGACCCATGCAGTTCGGACAGCTAAACAACGACTTGGTGCTTTTCTGCTTCGGCACGACACGGTTTATTCAGGAAAAACAAAATGGACGAAGGTTCATTTCAATTGGTTGGCTGATATCGCAATGCCACATCCTGCGCAGCAGATCGTGCTTCAGGAATATATTGATACTGTGGAAGATTGCAGCAATCGGGTTCAGCGCTTAACTGAGCAGGTCCGACAACAATCCCAGCAAAGTCGTCTTCATGAGTTGAT
>AMWB02146518.1_pt1 | contig 10842 bp, 10 predicted proteins | sample 200311 | NCBI WGS metagenome assembly AMWB02 (sample SAMN02737377, study PRJNA173069) | bioreactor metagenome | biome: anode biofilm in microbial fuel cells | place: USA: California | collected 2010-12-16 | reverse complement strand
TGCCGCCGCGAACGCGGGACATGTACTCCTTGGTGGCGAAGACATGCAGCCCGGCGGCTTTCAGCATCCTGGTGAGAATCGTTTCCAGGGTTTGAATCCCCTGGCCGGCTTCGCCGCCGAGGACGATGGCTACTTCGTTTTCATGGCGGTAAGGCATGGGGCTGCTCCTCTCGGTGGCGTTGCGGGTGGCTGCTACCCATTATAGCCAGTGTCTTCCGATCCGCTCCTTTTGAAGTTTTTTTCAGGATTTTATGATGATCTAGGGGTAGTATGCGATTATTCGAATGTGCTAAAATGAAATCACGGCAGGAGATGTGAGGGGGAAGAAAAGAAAGGAGCATAAAATGAAAAAAGAGCGATTCGAACATCACTGTCTCGAAGCCGAAGCCGGACGAGACGCGTTTGTCGCGCATCCCTTCAGCCGTGAAGAAGGGATGGTTATCAGTTGCAGCCTGACCAGCGGACATATGCTTATTCGGACCCCGGACAACAATAAACGTTGCTGGGATTATCGCGAATGCGAGGACTTGGCCCATCCCAAATCCGGGCCGATGATCTAGGAACAACAACTCGATGAACGGGAAGGAGGCAAAAGGCGCACGATGCGCCTTTTGTTGTTTTGGGGGCCGTCAGATTTGACAGCGCGGGGGGAAGCGCTAAGGTTTAATCTCTGTAACGTCACCGAAATGAACAACGTGGGAGGACCTCATGAATGTCTACGATTTTGCCATGAAGATGGAGTTGGACGGCAAGACCTATTACGAAAAACTGGCGGCGGCGACCAAGGTCACGGGGCTTCGTAATATTTTTCTGGGTCTCGCCGAGGATGAACAAAAACATTACGAAATTTTTCAGGCGCTGAAAAATCAGGAGGCCCCGGCCATGACCGACTCGACGGCGCTGGAAAATGCCCGGAACATTTTTGAAAAGCTGATCGCCGAAAAATCCGTGGCCGGCTCGACGGGGGATGATCTCGCGGGTTATCGGCACGCGATGAAGCTCGAAGCGGAAAGTTTCCGGTTTTACGAAGAGATCGCCATCCACACCCCGGCCCCCGGGATTAAACAGCTGCTTTCGCGGATCGCCGGCGAGGAGCGTAAGCATTTCAACATCCTGCAAAATGTCTTCGATTTCGTCAACGCGCCGAACCAGTACCTGGCTTGGGCCGAGTTCAGCAATCTGGATGAATTCAGAAATTTCGGGAGGGATGTAGATTTGTAATCCAACCGGCAGGGCGGAACAAAATCGGCTTTATGAGCAAGGAGGTACGGATATGGTCATGACCAGGAATCTGACGCAAAAAATCCTGGAGGCGCATCTGGTTTCGGGACGTTTGCACCCCGGCGAGGAGATCGCCGTTCGGATCGATCATACCCTGTTGCAGGATGCCACCGGCACCATGGCGATGCTCGAATTCGAGGCCCTCGGTCTCGATCGCGTGCGGGCCGAACTCGCGGCCCAATATGTCGACCACAATCTGCTGCAAACCGATTTCAAGAACGCCGACGACCACCGCTATCTGCAGACCGCCTGCGCTCGCTACGGCATCCATTTCAGCCGCCCCGGCAACGGTATCTCCCATCAGGTGCATATGGAACGTTTCGGTCGGCCGGGTTTGACCATGCTCGGCGCCGACAGCCACACGCCGGGGGCCGCCGGGGTGTCGATGCTGGCGATCGGCGCCGGCGGCCTGGACGTGGCCATGGCGATGGCCGGGCACCCTTATTATTTTCCGTGCCCGCGGGTGTTGGGGGTGCGCCTGCTGGGACAACTGTCCGACTGGGTCAGCGCCAAGGATGTCATCCTCGAATTGCTCAGGCGTTTTGATGTCAAGGGCTGCGTCGGCAAGGTGATCGAGTATTACGGACCCGGTGTCGCGACCCTGTCGGCCACCGACCGCGAAACCATCGGCAACATGGGGACGGAACTCGGCGCGACCAGTACGATTTTCCCTTCGGATGGGCGCACCCGGGAATATCTTCAGGCCCAGGGGCGCGGCCCGGACTGGCGCCCGCTCGAAGCCGACCCCGGATGCGACTATGACGAACATCTGGAGCTCGAACTGGCCACGATTGAGCCCTTGATCGCCTGTCCCTCGTCCCCGGGCAACGTCAAGCCCGTGCGGGAGGTGGCCGGAATCCGCGTCGATCAGGTCATCATCGGCTCGTCGGTCAATTCCTCGTTCCGCGATCTGATGGTGACGGCCAGGATCATCGAAGGGCGGCACGCCCATCCCGACACCTCCTTGCACATCAATCCCGGCAGCCGCCAGGTGCTTGAAAACGTGGCCGCGCAGGGGGGGCTCATGGCCCTGCTGCTGGCCGGCGCCCGAGTCCATCAAAGCGGCTGCTTGGGCTGCATCGGCATGGGGCAGGCACCGGGAACCGGGCAGGTTTCCCTGCGCACTTTCCCCCGTAACTTCCCGGGGCGTTCCGGCACCAAGGATGATCGGGTCTATCTTTGTTCGCCGGAAACCGGCATCGCCGCCGCCATCACAGGCGTCATCACCGACCCCCGCGAGCTGGGCCGGGAAATGGCCTATCCCCGCATCCGGGACCCGGAGAGCTATGTGGTCGACGAGTCGTCGATCATCTTTCCCATGGACGAATTACGTCAAACGACCATCGAACGGGGGCCCAACATCAGGCCGCTGCCCGAGTTCGCGCCCCTGTCCGAGTCCCTGGAAGTCGAGGTGGCGATCAAGGTCGGAGATAATATTTCCACGGATGGCATCATGCCTGCCGGCAGCGAAATCCTGCCCCTGCGGTCCAATATCGACGCCATCAGCGAGTATGTCTTTCACTTGGTCGATCCGGAGTTCGTCCGCCGTATCAAGGGACGCGGCGACCTGGTGGTGATCGGCGGCGAAAACTATGGCCAGGGTTCGAGCCGCGAACATGCCGCCCTGGCCCCGCGCCATCTCGGGGTGCGGGTAAAAATCGCCAAGAGTTTCGCCCGCATCCATCAGGCGAATCTGTGCAATTTCGGCATTCTTCCGCTTCGGTTTCAAGATTTCGCGGACTATGACGGACTCGCGCTCGGCGAACGGCTGGTATTCGACGGGCTGCGGCGGCGACTGGAACAGGGCGACAGCCTGATTCCGGTCCGCGTCGGCCGGCGGGAAATAGTCACGATCCTGGACGTTTCCGACCGCCAGCGGCAGCACCTGCTCGCCGGCGGCACCCTGAATTTCATCCGGAATGAGTTGTCCGGACGAGTCTTTGCGAAGAATAATTGAAAGGTCGAAACCCACCGCGCCGGGTTTCGCTCCACCCGCCGGCTGTGTCGCGCGGCGGATGAGCGATTCGGCTCACTCCTTGATTTTTCCGAGCAGCCAGGCCATGTTCTCGCCGAGGGTCTTCATCGTCTGCAAGCCCTCGGCGTCCTGTTTGACGTCGCCGATTTCCCGGCCGATGGCGATGTTCCAGTAGCTGGAGCCGGGGACGATCATCTGGCTGATGAGAAAGAAGTGGTTGAGGGAGTCGAAGGCGTGGATCGCGCCGCCGCGCCGTACGGCGACCACGCCCGCCCCGACCTTGCGCCGCAGCATGTCGCCGTTGGCGCGGGCGGTCATGCCGGCGCGGTCGATCAGCGCCTTGATCTCGCTGGTGACGTCGGCGAAGTAGGTGGGGGAGGCGAGCAGGATGCCGTCGGCGGCACGCATTTTGGCGATGCAGTCGTTGATGCAGTCATCCTTCACCGCGCAGCTGCCGTCCTTGGTCTTGAAGCACTGATAGCAGGCGATGCAGCCGCGCGGATGTTCTCCGGCCAGTTGCACCAGCTCGGTTTCGATTCCCGCTTTCCCCAGTTCCTCGAAAACCTGCCGGACCAGGATGGCGGTGTTGCCGTCGCGGCGGGCGCTGCCGGAAAATGCCACAACTTTCATGGTTGCTCCTCCCTTCGGTGGTATGGTGGGTCTTCGCGGCAAGTATACACCCTGCCGCGTCCTTCATCCCGATTTTTTTAATCCTACGAAAAAGGCGCTTTCTCCTTTCGGAAAAAGCGCCTTTCGCACATGCCGGGCAGCCACGGGGGGCCGGCCCTACTTTTCGAAATAGGTGTAGCCTTGCAGGCTGGCGGAAAATTCGTTGAGGATCTGCTGCCGCTCCTCGACCCGGATGCGTTTCTCGCGCACCGCCACCTCGGCGATGGCGCGGAAATTCTCGAAAAGGGCCTGGGTGTTGTATTCGACGTAGCTGAGGACGTCGGCGATGCTGTCGCCGCTGATCTCCTTCATGACGTCGTAACTGCCGTCCTCGTTGATGCGCACACTGACGATGTTGGTGTCGCCGAGCAGGTTGTGCAGGTCGCCCAGCGTCTCCTGGTAGGCACCGACGAGAAAGACGCCGAGCAGGTACTCCTCGTCCGGGTTGACGGCATGCAGCGGCAGGGTCGGCCGTACCCCGCGGCCGGTGATGAAGGTGTCGACCTTGCCGTCGCTGTCGCAGGTCAGGTCGGCGATAATCGCCTCGCGGGTCGGCGCCTCGCCGTTGCGATGCAACGGGACGATGGGGAAAATCTGGTTGATCGCCCAGGTGTCCGGCAGCGACTGAAAGACGCTGAAATTGCCGTAGTAGATGTCCGACAGGCTCTGGCGCAGCCCTTCGAGGCCGGCGGGGATCTCGTCGAGGCCGTCGATGCGCGCGGCGATGGCCTGGGCCAGGGCCAGAAAGATATTTTCCGACAGTGAGCGTTCGCGCAGGCTGATGTGGCCCTGGCGGAAAAGATCGCGAATCTGTCCGCGGATGGCCAGGGCTTCGGTGTAGCGGTCGGCGAGGTTGTGGTCCTCGATGTCCTCGCACAGGTCGAAGAGGTGGCGCAGGCGCTTGTGACTCTTTTCGGGCAGGGTCTCGGGGAGGGAGACCGCCTCGAAATGCATGACGTCGAGGATGTTGAACATCAGCACCGAGGAAAAGGCGACGGTCGCCCTTCCCGATTCGGTGACGATGTGCGGATGCTTGATCCCCTGGACGTCGAGGGTGGCGCGAATGACGTCGATGATGGCGCGGCAGTAATCGGCCAGGTCGTAGTTGCGCGAATGGGGATGAATGCTCTGGCTGCCGAGATAGTCGACGGCCAGGCCGCCGCCGAAGTCGAGGTAGCCCATGGGCGCCCCTTCCTTGACCAGCGCCGCGTAGTAGCGGCAGGCCTCCAGCACCCCGGCGCGGATGTCGGCGAGGTTGGGAATCTGCGAACCGAGATGGCAGTGCAGCAGTTGCAGGCAATCGATCATCCCCAGGTCGTTGAGTTTGTCGAAGACCTCGATGAGCTGGGTCGAGCTGAGCCCGAAGCTGCTGCGGTCGCCGCTCGACTCGGTCCACTGGCCGCCGACCTTGGCGTAGACCTTGGCCCGCGCGCCGATCAGGGGGCGCACGCCGAGGGCCTTGCTGCGGGCGATGACGATGTCCAGCTCGGCCGGCGATTCGATGACGAAGAAGCAGCGATAGCCGAGACGGGTGGCGCGCAGGCCGAGGTCGATGAATTCCTCGTCCTTGTAGCCGTTGCAGATGAGCAGGGCGCCCGGTTGCAGGGAGGCCATGGCCAGCACCAGCTCGGCCTTGCTCCCGGCTTCGAGGCCGTGGCCGTAGCGGGCGCCGAAGCGGGTGATCTCCTCGATGACGTGGCTCTGCTGGTTGACCTTGACCGGAAAGACCCCCCGGTATTCCCCCTGGTAACCCTTTTCGGCGATGGCCTCGCGGAAGGTTTCGTTGAGGAAGATGATGCGGGCGTCGAGCAGGTTCTCGATGCGCAAGAGCACCGGCATGGCGTGATCGCGCTGGGCGATGCCCCGGGCGATTTCCATGAGCGAGACCGCGACCTCGCCGCTGGGGAATTTCACCTTGACCGTGACGTCGCCGTTGGCGTCCATATCGAAAAACCCGGCGCCCCAGCGCCGGATGCCATAAAGTTCCGAGGACTTTTCCACCGTCCAGCGGGATGTGGTGCGAGGATTCATGGCGATGAACTTTCTTAAGTCAAGGGGCTGAAAAGAAAAGGGCGGAAACGACAGGAACAGGCCGCCTTCAGCGCGCGGCGATGTTCTCCCGGACGAAGGTCGGCAGCATGAAGGCGCCGACATGGAGATCTTCATTGTAGTAACGGGTGGCGAAGGTCCGGTTTTTGATCCGCGTCCGGTCGATGTCGCGCAGCGGGTGGCGGGTTTTGCCGGCGAAGGCGAAGCTCCACATCCCGCTCGGGTAGGTGGGGATGAAGGCCTGATACATTTCGACGATGGGAAAGACCGCCCGCAGGTTGGCGTACAGCGTCCGCTGCAACTCCCCCTGGTAAAAGGGGGATTCGCTCTGGGCGACGAGAATGCCGTCCTCGTTGAGCGCCCCCTGGGCCAGGCGGTAGAAATCTTCCTCGAAAAGGCCGGCGGCGGGTCCCACCGGATCGGTGGAATCGACCAGAATCACGTCGAAGGCGTCCCGCTGCTCGCGCAGGTAGGCGACGCCGTCGAGCGGTCGTATTTCGACCCGGGGATTGCGGCCGTCGATCTCGCAGGCCATGGCGGGGAGAAACTCGACGGCCTTGGCGATGAGCAACTCGTCGATCTCGCAGAGCACCACCCGTTCCACCGACTCATGCTTGAGGATCTCGCGGATGGCGCCGCCGTCGCCGCCGCCGATCATCAGCACCCGGCGGGGGTGCGGGTGGGTGAAGAGGGCGGGATGGACGAGCATTTCATGATAGATGAAACCGTCCCGTTCGGTGATCATGACCAGCCCGTCGAGGAGCAGGACCCGCCCGTATTCGGGGGTTTCGACGATATCCAGGCGCTGGTATTCACTCTCCCCGGAAAAGAGGGTTTTCGTCACTTTCAGCGTCAGGCCGGCATGTTCCGAGTGTTTTTCGGTCAACCAGAGATCCATGGGCATCCTTCGCGAGAGGAAATCGCCGAGGAGGTGAAAGACTTCCCAACAGTAACAAGAACCGGCCGAGACATCAATCCCAACGGTGGCGGAGCGTTTTTTCGCGTCTCGGCCGGGGGATTATAACGCCAACTTCCCATGGGTCAATGGTTTTTTCATCCTTGGACGAATGCGGCGCGAACCTTGACAGGATCGGGGCTTTTCGCTTTACTGGAAAAGCCTCGTTGACGACGAAAGGAAGGCTTGAATCATGGAGAAAATCGACAAAATCGGATTCATCGGCGGCGGCAACATGGCCGAGGCCATCATCAAGGGCCTGATCGGCGGCGCCTTTCCCACGGCGCGGCTGCTGGTCGCCGAACCGAGTGACGAACGGCGGCGCTTGCTGGAGGACCGCTACGGCGTCCGCGTGATCAGCGACAACCGGGAACTGGTCGGGGCTTGCGACCTGCTGGTGCTGGCGGTCAAGCCCCAGGCGCGGGAGGCGGCGCTGGCCGGACTCGCCGAACTCTTCAGCGACGACAAGCTGCTGATTTCCATTCTCGCCGGGGTCGACACCCTTGAACTGGAGCGGCTGCTCGGTGGGCCGCGCCGCATCATCCGCGCCATGCCCAATACCCCGGCCCTGGTCGGCGCCGGCGCCACTGCCCTCTGTTCCGGCCGCCACGCCCGCGCCGCCGATCTGCGCACCGCCCAGCACCTGTTCGAGACGACCGGGATCGTCCAACTCGTCGAGGAAGGACAGATGGATGCCGTCACCGGGCTTTCCGGCTCGGGTCCGGCCTATGTCTTCACCATCATCGAGGCCCTGGCCGACGGCGGGGTACAGGAAGGATTGCCCCGCCACACGGCGCTGATGCTGGCCGCGCAAACCCTGCTCGGCGCGGCGCGGATGGTCAAGGAAAGCGGCGAGCACCCGGCGGTGCTGCGCGACCGGGTCTGTTCGCCGGGCGGCACCACCATCGCCGCCGTTAAGGCCATCGAAGAGGGCGGATTGCGGGCGACGCTGATGGAGGCGGTCGGTCGCGCCGCCCGGCGCTCCCGCGAACTGGGGCGCAAATAGGAACCGGGGCCGGCCTAAGCCGGTCCCGGTTTATTTTTCCAGCAGTTCCAATTCGCGCAGCATCCCAAGCAGTTTCTCTTTTCGCACCGGCTTGACCAGGTAGGAAGAACATCCCCCCTTGTAATAGGCCTCGATCACCGCGTTGGGCGAATCGAGACAGGAGACCATGACGATCTTCGCCGCCTCCTCCCCGGCGATGCCCAGCGTTTCTTCATGGCGACGCATGGCCTTGAGGGCCGACTGTCCGTCCAGTTCGGGCATCATGATGTCGAGACACACCAGATCGTAGGGTTGCCTCGCCGCATGGGCGGCGGAAAAAGCCGCGACCGCCTCGTGACCGTTGCCAACGGTATCGCAATGGCCATAGGGTTCGAGCATCAACTGCAAAAGTCGACGGGTGGAGATTTCATCGTCGGCGACCAGAATTTTCATAATTTCCCCCCACTTTAAATTTGGTTTTTCATCACATGCCCCAGATTTCGGGAATGGCTGGAAGCCTATCCCGCGCATGGCTCGTTTCAGACCGTGGAAGTCCGGATGAGGTCGCTCATCGCTTCGCCCGACATCGGCCTGGCGAGCAGATAACCCTGAATCCAATCGCATCCCCGCTGCTGTAGAAAAGCCAGTTGCTCGCTGGTTTCCACTCCCTCGGCGACCACCTGAAGACCCAGGCTGTGGGCCATGACGATGATCGCGTCGACGATCGTGGCGTCATCGTGCCGGGAGGTGATCTCGCTGATGAAGGATCGGTCGATCTTGAGTCTGTCGATGGGCAGGTGTTTCAGATAGCTCAAGGACGAATAACCGGTGCCGAAATCGTCGACCGCCAAACCAATACCAAATTGTTTCAAACCGATCAAGGTCCGAATGTCTTCCGTATGTTTCATGATCGAGGTTTCGGTCAGTTCGAGTTCCAGCCATTCCGGCGCCAACTCCGTTTCCCGCAGGATTTCGGCGATCGAAGCGATCAGCCGCGGTTGCTTGAGCTGTCCGGCCGAGAGATTGATCGCCATTTTCAAGGGCGGCAGTCCGGCCCGCTGCCAGGCCCGATTCTGCCGGCAGGCGGCCTTCAGCACCCATTCGCCGAGGGGGAGGATCAGGCCGGTGCGTTCGGCCACGGGGATGAACTGGTCCGGGGGAACCATCCCCAGCTCCGGATGCCGCCAACGCAGCAGGGCTTCGACGCCATCCAGATGGCCGTTGCTCAGATTCATCTGCGGCTGATAAAACAGGAAAAACTCCTCGCGTTTCAATGCCTGTTCCATGGCGGTCTCCAAGGTCAGATTCCGCCGCGCCCGCACGCTCAATTCACGGGAAAAAAAGTGGCAGGTTTTACGGCCCAGCTGTTTACTCTGGGTCAAGGCGGTCATGGCATTGGTCAACAGGGTTTCGCCGTCGTCGCCGTCGAGGGGAAACATGGCGATGCCGATATTCCCCGCGCCGCTGATTTCCTGGCCTTCGATGACGATGGCGCCGCCAACGTCGTCAAGAAGCTGTCGAGCACATCTGGCAACCTCTTGCTCATGGGAAAGTCCGGACAGAATCAGGGCGAACTTGTCCCCCTCGATGCGCGCCGCCAGGTCTGGCTCGTAAACGTATCCCGACAACCGTTTGGCGACGTCTTGCAGAACCCGGTCGCCAGTGGCGTAACCGAAGGTATTGTTGATGTCCTTGAGCCGCCCCTGGTCGAGGACCAGGATGCCCACCGACTGCCGTTGGGAACGGGCCTGCTCCAGGATTTGGTTGAGCCGCTGCAGCAGCAGAACCCGGTTCGGCAAGCCGGTGAGGGGATCGTAGTGCGTCAGGCGTTGCGCCTCGCGTTCCGCGGTCTTGCGTCGGGTGATGTCGTGAATGGTTCCGGCGAGGCCGCCCAGGCTGCCGTCCGCCAGATAGAAAGGGGCCTTGGTGAAAAGGCTGTGGCAACGAGTTCCATCCGGACGATCCATGGTTCCTTCATAGGAGATCTCCGCCAACTGTTGAAAGACCCTGAGGTCTTGTTGGTGATAATAATCGGCCAAAGGAGTGGAAACCACCTCATGTACCGTTCTGCCGAGCAGTTCGTCCCGGTGGCCCAGCCCGAGATATTCAAGAAACGCTTTATTGCAGCCCAGATAGCGGCCCGCGGTATCCTTGAAAAAAACCGGCGAGGGGATAGCGTCCAACACCCCTTCGAGGAGTTCCAGGTCGAGGTGGCGACCTGTCGCCTCCGGCGAGGCGACCTGGCTGAGCAGAGAGAAATGGTCTCGTTGCATAAGTACTCCCCTTGAAATCCGGACCGACGGAAAAAGCCCGATATCGCGCCTTTCGTCAGCCTGATTTTCGCCGAACGCGACCCGACGTCACTCGATCAGTCGTAATCCGCGCAGCTCGTTGAGCAGCTTGTTCTTCTCGATGGGCTTGACCAGATACGAATGGCAACCGCCGCGGTAATAAGCCTCGATGACCTCCTTGGGGGAATCGAGACAGGTGGTCATGATGATCCGGGCTTCATGGGGGGGATCGATCCCCCGATCTTTTTCCAGCGCGCGCATGGCCTTGAGCGCCTGCTGGCCATCCAGGTTCGGCATCATGATGTCCAGGCAAACCAGTTGGTAGGGATTGCCGCCGCTCAAGGCCAACTCGAACGCCATGACCGCCTCGCCGCCGTCCACGGCGATATCGCATTCGCCATAAGGCAGCAGCATCAGTTGCAACATCCGCCGGCTGGTGAAGTCGTCTTCCACGATCAGTATCCGCATAACCCAATCCCCCTCTGTTTGTGATTAACCTTTGGCCAGATAATCCGCGATGGCCAGCACGGTTTTTTGCCATTCGTTTTCCACTTCCGCCCAACCCTCCCGGCCCCCTTCGCGCTCCGGGTCGCTGGCCCGCCCTTCGAGCTGGGCGGCCCGTTCCCTGAGCGGCTCC
>AMWB02099074.1_pt1 | contig 10859 bp, 12 predicted proteins | sample 200311 | NCBI WGS metagenome assembly AMWB02 (sample SAMN02737377, study PRJNA173069) | bioreactor metagenome | biome: anode biofilm in microbial fuel cells | place: USA: California | collected 2010-12-16 | reverse complement strand
GTTTCACGGCAATGGCTTTCTTTCAATTAATAGAGTTGTTGAATTCTTACCTCGTTCAATCAATTTCTGTGCCACGGACAAATATTTCTTGATATTAATTTATATTTAATATATACAAATGGTTATAAAATATATCTTGATCTGTTTGAAAAACAGGAAAAAACCGGCTTATCCTAATGATACAGTGCCTTAAAAACATCATCACCTCGCTGAAAGAAGATAACCTATTATAATTTATTGGTTATGAATCTTATCAAACTGTTCGTTATCAGCCATAGATACATTTATGTATCATGAGACACTCCGGAGATATTGTCTCATCACCGGCTTTTCGGGCAAATTCGTTGTACTGCACAGGAGAGACATGACTTTTCGAACCATCGGACGCATTGTCCTGGCACTTTTACTGGTTGTTTTATGTTCAGGAATCGGGGTTGTGCTGATGATTCTCAACCCTTCCGTGCAGCGCTACGGGCTCAGACACGTTTCACAGGAAATCGGCTTTGATCTGAATACGGGAACCATCCGTTTAAGCATGGGAAAAGCCCCGGGAATCCATATTCAGGATGTTCAGGTCAGCTCAAAAGAGGGGAAAATATTGCTGACGGCATCTGAGCTGATTCTGCTCCCGAACCTGTTTGATCTTTTTCCTTCAGGCTCAGGAGCCGTCTTTCCTGCCGCCATTGAAGCCAAAAATTTAAAGTTTCAATTGGGGGCATCCGGTGAAATCAAAGATTACGCCCTGCCTCAGGTCACGTTTCAAGCAAAATATGACTTGAACAAGCAACGGCTACAGATCCATTCCCTTAAAATTATCGCTCCCGAGTCATCGTTGTCGGCAACCGGACAGATTCAGTTCAACCCTCCGGCATCCCCCACCCTGGATCTGACCGTTTCCAGCCCTTTTATGTCGGTTGACAACTTCAAATCCCTGCTTCCGGCCTTTTTCCTTCCCGATTGGATCGGCCGTGAGCTGCTTCCGGCGATTAAAAAAGGCGATATTCGTATCGATACTTTTTCATTGCAGGGCAGCATGGAACAGATCGAAACCCTGAACCAACCGGGACAAGCAAAGGTTCTGGGCCTGAACCTGACCTTAAGCAACCTGGTGTTGCAGCCCCCCGAAAGGAATGCTCCGGAACTCCGGGATATTTCCGGCGCTTTGCGCATCCAGGATGGGGTGTTTTCACTGAATGGTCTTGCCGGCCGTTTCTGGCAGTCTGCATTTCAAAACACATCCATTGTCATCCCAAGCATCCATGCGGACCGCATGCGGTATCTGATCCGTACCGAAGCAGCTATCTTTTTATCTGATGTGATTCATCTAAAAGATCTGCCATTATTTCCCGCAGATATTCAGCAGCAAATAATGGCAATAAATGAAATTGACGGCACCGCAGACATCCGCGCTTCGCTTGAGTATGAAACCGGCCAGCCGTTTCCGAAAATCATCTCCAGCTCCGTGTCGCTGCAATCCACCAAGGTGAACCACCCGCTCTTGAGACTGCCGCTGACGCTCGGAACCGCTACCGTCGACTCGGCATCCGATCAGCCCACACAATTTTCAGGCAGCGGCTTCTGGGGAAAGTCCGAATTTCAGGTTCAGGGCTCCGCCGACAGCGCCTGGAAACACATGAATGCAAAAGCAACCACTCGAGCGGACGTCGGTGAGCTGATTGGCTTGGCACTGCCGCATGCAGCGCTCGGCACATGGCGTTATGGACCGCTGGTTGCTGAAGGCGCTCTGGATGACGACGGCATCACCCTTGACCCGGCAAGGATCGAGGCAGGAAAAGGGTATCTGCGGTTCAAGGGCCGTCAGAATTACCTTTCCAGTACCGGTATGCGCTGGATCAGCCATATCCACATTGTCCAGGAACCGGCGAAAAACCTCATCCAGCTATTTCAACCCGGAGTCAATCTGATGGATGGCAGCGTTACCATGGAAGGCGTGCTCACGCTGAAAGATACGGATGGCACCGGCAAATTTTCCGGGCTGAACGGACATGCCAGACTGTTGGTGGAAAATGGCTGGATACATCAGACCAATCCGATTCTGAACGCTCTGGCCCTGATCAGCCTTGAGCGGATCTTCAAGCCGGGTTCTGCCGGGGTCCAGGATGGACGGCTGAATTTCGACCGGATTGAGGGAGATATTGAAATCGAGAAAGGAAAGGTTCTGGTACAGAATCTGACATTTCACAGCCAGGCCATAAACGCCGCCGGCGCCGGAACCATTGATCTGAATCGCGAACTTCTCCAGATGAAAATCGGGCTCCAGCCGCTGGGGACCGTGGACAGCCTTGTCAGCAGCATCCCGCTGATCGGCAACGTGCTGACCGGAAAAGACAAATCCCTGATCGTATATTCACTGGAAGTTACCGGTTCGCTGTCTAACCCGCAGGTAAAAAGCGTCCCTTTGAAAAATATCGGCGAAAGCGCCCTTGGATACGTTGAAAGAATGGTGTTTACCCCGGAGCGCATCCTGAAATCCCTGTTGGCCCCGAAAGATCCGCGGCCGGCGGTGCCGGATTATCACGCGGAATTTGATCGCATGCCGACAGCTCCCTGACCCCTGCGGTCAGCCCGGTGTCACGGGGGCTACAACTGTTCCCAGGTGACCCGCAGGACTTCCTGATAGGTGGTCTCGCCTCCCAGGAGCTTTTTTACGGCGTTTTCCCGAAGGGAGATCATTCCCTGAGAAAAGGCTTGATGCCTCAGGACATCCAGGTCCACGTTGCTGTTTGTCAGGCGTTTCATCTCTTCGGAATACGCCAGAACCTCATAAATGGCAGATCTTCCATGATAACCGGTTCCCCGGCACCGATCGCAGCCTTTGCCGCGAAACAACCGGACGGTTCCGCTTTGTCGGGTGGATAGCCCCATTTGCAGCAGCTCCGCAGCTTCCATCTCGAAGGCTTCCTTGCAGTAAGGACAGATTTTTCGAACCAGCCGCTGGGACAGAATTCCCACAAGTGTTGCCTGAATCAAAAATGTCGGCACGCCGAGATCCAGCAGCCGGATGATGGTCGAGGGCGCATCGTTGGTGTGAATGGTCGACAGGACAAGATGCCCGGTAAGTGCGGCCTGAATGGCGTTTTGGGCGGTTTCAAGATCCCGCATTTCGCCGACCATGATGATATCCGGGTCCTGCCTCAGGATATTGCGCAAAATCGTTGCAAAGGTGATTCCGATCGCCGGCTGCACCGCGATCTGATTAAAATCCTCATGCACCATTTCAATGGGGTCTTCAATGGTGGTGATGTTGAGGGTGGGAGAAGACAGTTCCTTGAGGGTGGAATACAGCGTGGTGGATTTCCCGCTTCCCGTGGGTCCGCAGACCAGCACAATCCCGTGAGGCAACTTGATAAAATGGTTGTAGCGGATCAAATCCGTGGCGGTAAACCCCAGCTTGTCCAGGTCCTGAAACAGAATGTCCGGATCCATGACGCGCATGACCACTTTTTCGCCAAAAGCGACTGGAATCGTTGAAATACGGATCTCCACCTCGATCCCCGCCTTGTTGGTCTTGATTCTTCCATCCTGGGGACGCCGCTTTTCAGACATGTCCATCCGGGACAGGTTTTTGATCCGGCTGACAATCGCCGGGTGCACTTTTCTGGGAAGCCGGTAAATGGTGTGAAGCAGGCCGTCTATCCGCATCCGGACCAGGCTGACATCCCGTTTGGGTTCAATGTGAATATCGCTCGCCCGCTGATCCAGCGCATAGCTGAACAGGTGATTGACGGCATTGATAATGTGCTGATCATTGGATGGCAGCTCGTCCGCAGACTTCAACCGGACATATTGCTCCAGATTGCTCAGATCAACGCCGGTCTCTCCAAAGCGGTTTTCGGCTTCCGAAATGAAATGCCTGAATCCATAAAACTCACTGATGTACTTGATGATATCCGACCGGGAGCTGAAAACCGCCATCACCTTCATCTGGCTGGCACGGGAAATATCGTTGATGGCTTCATGATCAAAGGGATTGGCCATGGCAACGGTCAGGGTATTGTTCTGAATGGAGAGCGGCAGCATCAGATTTTTGAGCGCAAACGACCGGGGGATGGTCGTTGTTACCTGATTCAGGTCCAGTTTCAAGGGGTCGATTTTCCGATAGGGGATCTGCCACGCTTCGGCCATGATCCGGCACAGGGTATCTTCATCCAGAAGGCGCGAGGGTGAATCCGCGCGGGTAAGATTCAAGGATGCCAGCACATCGATAACGGTCAGGGGGGCGCTGTCTTTCTGCTGGTTTCCATTGCCGGACGGGCAGCGTTTCTTTTCAAGCTTCTGCAAGAGGCTGTCATAATGCCGGCGTATTTCCCGTGCTTTACTCTCGGTGATGACCCCTTTGGCCAGCAATGCTTTCAGAATCTCATCAGGGGATGTCAGGCTGGGCTGTGATGCTATTGTCATGATCTATATACCCCGCATGGTAACGGAGCACTCCTTAAAGTCCATCTTCATAACAAACAATCTGTTCTTCCGGTTTTTTTCACATAAAATGTTCCCTGCCGTGCGGCAATCATCTTGCCGACCTGGATCAGGTCCTTATCAAGGCTGATGGTGATATTTTGTTTCAAGATACAACCTCCATTTGTACACGTAAATTACGTGTAACATGGCAGAAGAGAGAAAATCAACCGGAATGCGGAAAGGAACGATGTTGATGAAGCGTGGATTGAAGAAACTGAAATTCGCTATGCTGCATGGAAAGACGGATGCGGTTGCGGCACAAGAGGCGCTCTCTGATATCCGGGCGGAGCTGGACCAATGAGAATGGTCATTGATATAAATGCAAAGGACGAAATGCGTGATGCCGCCATTTATTATGAAATACCATTGCAAATGAAACTTCCAATAATTGGCTTGAAACATAGCACTTCCCATGTTATTAAAGACCGATAAATATTGATAATAGGAGGTTTGGCCATGCCATCCAGCTATGCCATAGGCTCTCATTTTGAGAGCTTCATAAAGCAGAAAGTCGAAAGTGGGCGCTACAGCAGCGCAAGCGAAGTTGTCCGTGACGCCTTGCGCCTGTTTGAGGAGCACGAAGAGCTACGGGCAACTCAAATCAAAAACCTCCGTCGGCAACTTCAGGAGGGTAGAGATAGTGGCCCAGATATTCCGGCTGACAGGGTTTTTGATCGGCTTGAAGCAAAATATAGTAACCTCACGAGCGAGATCTGAGGCAGCCCATGCAATGCGTTTTTTCCCCGCTCGCTGAATTCGATCTTGAAGAGATCGGTGATTATATAGCCCGTGACAATCCGCCCCGCGCTGTTTCTTTTATCCGAGAGATTCGGGTACAGTGCGTCAAAATTATGGCTATGCCAGAAGCCGCCCCCTTGCGCAATGAGCTTTGTGAAGGTATGCGCATGGCTCCTTTTGGACACTACTTGATTTTCTACACGGTAGGTATCGAAAGCATCCGCATTGAACGCGTTTTGCATGGCGCCCGCAATATCTCCGTTTTATTTGGCGCATAAGCCTCCATAATACTCAAACCATAAGATGCAACAGGTTTATTTTTCAGGCTGACCACTTTCAAACCAAAGCATTGTCTTTTTTATCATGCCGTCGTCCTTCTTGTAACACCCTGGGAAAAGTGGGAAAAGGGTCGAATCTTTATCTTGACATAATGTCGTGCGGGGCCGGTGAGTCCGCAGCCGAATCGCCCGGAGGCGTTTAGGACTCTCAGGATTCCATTCGTCCCATTTAAGGCCCGTCTTTATTATGAGCACATATTTTGCTAACTTGTAAAGAGTGGGTTTTTCAGATCAGCTATGGTATAAAATACACTGTTCATTTCCCGCCCCAATAAATGCTTTCATTACAACCATCCCTTAATAAATAAAGGACCGGCTGAACAGCCAGCTCATGACCAGCCGGCAGTTTATAAAGCCGGTCCAGATAAACCGAGCTGTCGTTACAGACCCCCTTTTCAGCTACTGCCGGCTGACCGCTGGGAACACCGCCGATGCCGTCAAATTTGTACAAATCCAATCTTATCTTGCCACGATGATCCGATTAATATGATTGACATGAGGTTGATGAACTCGTTAAAGTTGAAATTGGGATGGCAACGTAAACGGTCATGAACCAACTGTTTTGGGTGTATATTCCGCTCCCATAACCGTCACCGATATCACGTTTAAGGAGTTATTGTATGAAAAAACATTATCCAATTATTATTGAGCAGGATAAGGATGGCATATATATCGTTGAATGCCCGGTTTTAAGGTCTTGCAGAAGTTATGGAAAAACAATAAGCGAAGCGATAGAAAATATCCAGGAAGCTATCGAGGTCTGTCTTTTGGATGAACCACCATTTGCAGATGACAAAATGACTTTTATCGGCATTCGTGATCTTGAAATGGCATTATTATGACCACCATTCCCACCATATCATTTCGGGAACTAAGCTTTACTTATGCATATTATCCTAATTTTGGAGGCAATTACGTCCTGAAAGTGCCAGAGAGAAAGGAGTGATCATGAGAAATCCATTATTGTTCGAAATTGAACAGAAAACCAGCCTTCTTTCGGTTGAGGAGCGTGAATGGCTGGCCGGAAGATTACTTTCCAGAATTACGCCAGCGGAAATGAACGATATTGATGAAGCGTGGATTGAAGAAGCTGAAATTCGCTATGCTGCATGGAAAGATGGAAAGACGGATGCGGTTGCAGCACAAGAGGCGCTCTCTGATATCCGGGCAGAGCTGGACCAATGAGAATGGTCATTGATATAAATGCAAAGGATGAAATGCGTGATGCCGCCTTATATTATGAAAACCAACGCAAAGGGTTGGGGCAGGACTTTCTGGATGAAATTGAAACCGCTTTCAACCAGGTAAAGCTATATCCAGAGATGTGGCGAATAATGAAAGGCAAATTTCGCCGATACCTGACAAATCGTTTCCCTTACGCGGTGATCTATGTTTTGAAAACAGATGTCATATATGTTGCTGCAATCATGCACACAAAAAGAAAACCGGATTACTGGTTAAATAGGGTGAAATATCAATCAGATCACTGATCACCAACTTTCAAAAGGAGGCTCTTATGACCACAGTCAAGTCTCCGCTGGCCAGTTTATCCGAACTTCCCCCGCCTGCCCACTCTCAGCAGACATTTTGATGGTTATGAATCACCTGAGCATTCATCCCTCTAAATATTGCGCGGTATCAGGCAGGGTTCATGGGGATGGCGTTTGGGGGGATGCGGGCGGCGGGTGCAGCCGTTTTTTAAAAGCCGCGTCAAAGGCGTCCGCTTCCTTTTGAAAGGCAATCCTCCGCATTTCATAATCATCTACCCGCGCATTCAAAGCCTTGACTTTTTCGTTATAGGCCTGGACGGCGGCATTTCCGGAAAGGCTTTTCTCTTCTTCTGAAAGAATCAGTGATTCCTTCATCAACTGCGCGTTTTCTTCATCCAGGGCGGTTTTGATTTTCAGAAGCCGGTCAATCCGGGAGGGATCATTCGAAAACTCCTCTGATTGGGGGGAGTCCGAAGCCGAATCAACCGCAGGATCTTCCAGATTCTTCAGGTGCTGATCGCCCGGAGAATTTCGGCCGGATGCCTCTTCAGACGCTGGAGGTACGGCAGGGGAAGGGGCGCTTTCATAAACGGATACTCCCGCCCGCTGTTTAACCGGAACATCGGCCAGATTGTCCGTAAAACGGATAACCCCTGCAGCATCCTTGTACCTGTACATCTCCGCCCAGACCGGGTGTGTCAAAAGAAATACTCCCATCATCGCCACAAAACCAAAACGCTTCATTTCAGATGACTCTCCTTAGACTCCTGCAAGGAAATCCCCAATTGACATCCCGGCATCTCGAATCAGGTCCCGCAAAGTACCCCGTTTCACATCTTTACATTTATGCACACCTAACCGGATCATCCCACAGCCACTTCACGCATCTGTTCGTCAGGATGACAAATATGTGCTCGTTCATTCAGAACTTCAAGACATCCCTCAATTGCCTCCTGTATATTGGCAATAGCTTCTGATTCTGTTTCTCCCTGGGAATGGCATCCTGGAAGAGCAGGGCAACTCACGTTGTAGCCCCCATCCTCCAAATCTGGTCTCAATATGACTTTAAATCGCATAATTCTCCCCCTTTAGGAATCACCTCATTCGAAAGGAACACTCCCATCATTGGGGTATTCTTTGTTGGAAATCACCTTAATACCGTGATGTATTCGTGACTGAAAGGCCACTCTTGATAAAAGAGATTCTTTCCGTAAGCGCGAGCATCCTGCCCACAACTGGGGAAACGCCTGCGTTTAAGGCATTCTCACGGTAAACGGGCATGAATCATACCCGGATTCGCCCCCCTGGGATGAAAATAATGCAAACGAGAAATCACACATAACGCTTCACGGTAAAACTGGCACGAGCCCGGTTCCCGATTTTTTTTATTGTAACGATTCATCTTTATTAAAAATCTCCCGCCAGGTTTTGACGGTCGTTTCAACAAGTCCTCCCATGATGATCGGGTTATTATAAGCGCCCGGGTTGGTCCTCAATCCGCTTCCGACCGCCTTGACATAAACATGCTGATCATCCACTACCGGGGCCGTCAGAATATTTCCTGTTGTAATGGGAGATGCGACCAGTGCACCGGTATTGATACTCATGGCATACAGCCTGCCGCTGTTGGCCGTAGCATTTCCGGCACCCTCACAGGGATCTTCGGTTTCCGATGTGGAAGTGCCGAAATAAATGCTGCCGGCGGCGGCAAAGGCTGACGCGAAAATTCGCTCCCCGGCGGGCAGTGTGTAAAACCAGTCCAAAGAAGCTGTGCTTGATGATTTGCATACATTTTTTTTGGCTTCGTCCCGATAGACGAAGAAATGATAGGTGGTATCAGCCGTATTGATATTTTCATCATAGTATGGACTGTCACCGGTTCCAAACATAATTTTGATGTTGTATTCAATCTCTCCCGAACTGCTGAACGTATTTTCCACCACAACCGCGGGAGAGGCATAAATGGGGTGGTATTGCTGGCTCGATGCAATACTATGGGTCACATTTGCGGTATCCGTATAGCTGAAGTCGGTATTGATCACGCAACTGGTAATTCCATAGCCGCTGGAGCCGTTCGGGTCATCCGGAATCGTCACTTTGTATAAATAGCCCTTATCCGTACCGACATAGATCCGATCAATGTAGCCGTTTCCGTCCGAATCCACCACGGCGGGCTGACCGCTGGGAACCCCGCCGATGCCGGTGGGCTCGGAATCCAGGAAAACTCTTCTGAGCACACTGCCATCCGCAATATCAATCATGTAAATTGAGGGATAGAGGGTGTTGTCATAAGTTTTTCCCGATACAAAAAAAGCCACCCATTTCTTGGTTCCATTATAGACCGTCTGTCCGATTACCGCGACAGACGGCGACGATCGGCTCCTGAAAAGATCCGGATCGGCAAACTCCCATAAAAATGTCGGACTGAGAGGATTGGTAACATCCAGACAGAACACCGTGTCCCCGCCGTTTCCTTCGGCGCAGAGCAAAACGGTTTTCCAGGTACCGCCGATCACCACATCACTGATGGCCGGAGATCCGTCCACATAAGCCTGATCCTCGCCGGACAACAGGTTGTTTTTTAACCGGGATATCAGATTGGCCGGGATAAATGCCCACAGTTCCGCGCCCGTGCCATAATCGGCGGTGCTGGAAGTGGTACCCTGCCATTCAAAATATCCCCGGTATTCCAGGTCGGTGGTTTTGGGATTATCCCCCCATTTGTTGGATGTGTTCGAAAAATCTTTCCATCGAAACTTTCCGGCGTTAAATGCGTGAAGCATTCCGTCCCGCGATCCCACATAAGCTACCGTTGGTCGGGTATATTTGTTTTGTGCAAAAGTATCAAACGCCAGGCGTTCCGCATCGGTAACCGCGGTACCAAAATACCAGGCCGGCCTTCCCGGGGGAGTTTCAATTGCAGGAACGGAGTGGTCAATCGCTCCCAGAAGCCATTCTTTTTTTGTGCTGGTTGTTGGATTCTTGTATCCCCGCACCCAGTTGACCAGCCAGGCGCCGTCCGAACTGTCTACAACGCCGTTTTTCGTAAAATCATAGGTATACCCGTTCGGATAAACATAGGTTTGATCGATTCCCAGCATGGAATTGGTGAGATTGGCGGCCGTGAACAGATTCAGCGTACTGGAGGTGGTATAATAGGTATAGGCTGCAACAATCGGAAAATTGGATGTCGGCGGCGTGGCAAACGTTAAATCAAACACCCCTGTAAACCGGTTGATGGTTCCTGTTCCCCCCTTGTCTCCCACCAGTGAATTGGTATGCTGATCCTCGAATGTTTCAATGCCACCGTTAATGGTGACTGTATTTCCGGAAACAGGATGGTGGGCAAGGGTTCCCGAAAAATGCGTTGTTGTGCCATCGCCTCTGGCAACGGTCTCGGATACCACGGAAGTTGACGTCACATTGGGAAAGTATATGGTACGGGAAGCCGGAGACATGGCGGTCAATACCGCGCCGGCATCCCACAAAGATGCGATGGACTGTACACTGGGAATTGCAGGATCATACAGTTGTACTGCATTCAAATGACCGCGAAGCGTTTTATCCGTCCAACTCACCGCGGGTGTTTCATAACTGCCTGAATAAAGGACGTTGGTCTGAACACTGGGCGAAGCCCTGGAAAAAAGACCATTCGTGGCCACGCTGCCGCTGAGTGCCACATCAATGATCTGCGGAACGCAGTTGACATCATTGCTCATCATTTCCGCTTTCCAGATAAGTTGACGCCCTTGCAGGCCAGTTGCAGCAAAATCCACCCGCCGCAACCGGTACGTCTGGGCCGGATTTCCGG